>CEVI01045931.1_pt1 | contig 40663 bp, 32 predicted proteins | sample 531471 | NCBI WGS metagenome assembly CEVI01 (sample SAMEA2623513, study PRJEB7988) | marine metagenome | isolation source: saline water (ENVO:00002010), including
TATTCGACGCCGGCCATGTGGAACAGCTGCGGCAGGAAGTCGACGGGTACCAGGTCCATGAGGTTCATCAGGAAGACCCAGCAGAAGATGGTCAGTGACAGCGGAGCAATCACCTTGTTGCGACCGTGGAAGGTTTCCTTGACGCTCTGATCGACGAACTCGACCATCATTTCAACGAAGTTCTGCAGGCCGCCGGGGACACCGGAGGTGGCTTTCTTGGCAGCCATGCGGAAGAAGAACAAAAACAGTGCACCGAGGAACAGAGACCAGCCGATGGTGTCTACGTGAATAGCCATGAAGCCCATATCGGACGCTTCCTGAGCGCCGTGAGCCATGGTCCAGGTGTCCTGACTCAGAACGGTACCATCGGTACGCTCGTAACCGGCCGGGAGTTTCCCGTAGGTCAGGTTCTGAAGGTGGTGCTTAATATAATCTGATGCGGTAGCGCCTGCCATAACGTTCCTCAGGTCCTTTAGCTGTGCTGCGTTTTTCCACCCATTACCGCAGGTGTTAGCCAGTTCGTGACCAGCATGATCGCAAATGTAAGAAACAGTGCCGATACATCAATCGGCTTAATACTTTTGAACGCCACCGCAAAGAGGACGGCGCAAAGGATGAGCTTGCCGGCCTCACCCTTGTAAAAAGAATCCATTATCTGCTTTGCAGCGCGCGCCCCGGTGTACCTGAAAGCCTTGAGCGCGAAATACACATTGGGCAGGAGGAAAATAAGGCCTCCCACCAGGGCGGAGTATGCCGCCACGGGGCTTTTAATCCAGAAAAGCGCCCCCATCAACACCACAACAACAGCCTGAAACGCGAACCACTTGAGCAGCGGGGGACGACGAATGGCATTGGTCTTCATTGTCGTCATCTGTACTCGTTCACCCCTGCCGGTGGTGCATGCGTGAAACAAATTACCGGGCTGTTCGGCCACCTTGCTGCGCGCGCACCCGGCGCGGGGATTCGTGTGGCCGCCCCCTAAAGCGCCGGTGATTATATGTGTTAGCCCTGCCAGTAGCAACCAAACAGGCGCGGCACTACATGGCGCGAGGGCGCATGCTGCCTGATCTGCGCGGCATCCCCGGCTGCTTTGGTTGTGCCTTGGAATCAGGCACTACATGTTGTGGTCAAAACGCCAATCGGGCCGCCTGACGGTCATCTTTTGTAATAATTGGCGGCGCCTCGCCAAGCCAGCAATGACGCCGCTTGCGCGCTCGCAAGAGCTTAGCGGATGTGCTCGAGAATGCCATCAAGCTCGTCAAGCGAGCTGTAGCTGATGACCAGGCGGCCCTTGCCACGGGCACCATGCTGCAGCTTCACATCGGCGCCCAGGCGCTCCCCCAGGTCCTGTTGCAGACGCTCCACATCGGGGTTGGTGCGCTGTTGTGTCGCATCCCTTCTGGGATTCAGCCACTGGCGAACCAGCGCTTCGGTCTGACGAACGGTCAGCCCCTTGGCGACCACCTGGCGTGCGGCGGTGGTTTGCTGCTCGGCCGGTAGACCGAGCAATGCGCGGGCATGCCCCATCTCCAGATCGCCGCGCTCAAGCATCAGCTTGACGTCTTCGGGCAGGCTCATCAGGCGCAGCAGGTTGGTGATGCTGACCCGTGATTTGCCAACGGCATCGGCCACCTGCTGCTGGGTCAGCTCGAACTCCTGCTGCAGCCGCTGCAGGGCGATGGCTTCTTCGATCGGGTTGAGGTCTTCGCGCTGAATGTTCTCGATCAGCGCCATGGCGATGGCGGCTTCATCCGGCACTTCGCGGATCACCGCCGGAATGCTGTCCAGGCCGGCCAACTGACTGGCGCGCCAACGACGCTCACCGGCGATGATCTCGTAGCGGCCCTCGCTGATCGGGCGCACAACGATTGGCTGCATCACGCCCTGGGCACGAATCGACTCGGCCAGTTCCTCCAGCGCCTGCGGGTCCATGTCCCGGCGGGGCTGATACTTGCCGCGCTGGACCAGATCTACCGGCAGCTCCTTGAGCACCTGATCCTGGCTGTCGTTCTCGCTGGCCGCGCCGGCGCCTGCACTCAGCAGTGCGTCCAGTCCCCGTCCCAAGCCGCGCTTCTTGCCCGCCATGCTCGTTGTCCTTGTCGTCAATCGTTCAAATCGGTAACGGCAGCCGCCTTGGCTGCCTGCTTGCTGCGACGTACCACCTCGCCGGCGAGCGCCAGGTAGGCAACAGCGCCACGCGACTGCTTGTCATACGCCAGCGCGGGCATACCAAAGCTGGGCGCCTCGGCCAGACGCACGTTGCGCGGAATCACGGTCTGGTAGAGCTTGTCGCCAAAATGCACGCTGAGCTGGGCGGATACATCCAGAGTCAGGCTGTTGCGCGGGTCGTACATGGTGCGCAGAAGACCTTCAATCTGCAGGCTCGGATTAAGCACCGAGCTGATCCGGCTGATGGTGTTGACCAGCGCGGACAGACCTTCCAGCGCGTAATACTCGCACTGCATCGGAATGATTACCCCATCCGCGGCGACCAGGCCGTTGACGGTCAGCATGTTCAGCGACGGCGGACAGTCGATCAGGATGAAGTCGTAATGCTCGCGGGCGTTGACCAACGCGTAGCGCAGGCGGCTCTCTTTCATCTTGATGTTGATCAGCTCGACCTCGGCGGCGGTCAGGTCGCCGTTGGCCGGCAGCAGATCGTAGCCGCCGTACTCCGAGCGGCAGACCGCATCGGCAAACTCGCACTGCCCGGTCAGCAGCTCGTACACCGAGTTGTCCAGGTTGGCCTTGTCGATACCGCTGCCCATGGTCGCGTTGCCCTGGGGGTCGAGATCGATCAGCAGCACCTTACGCTTGGTTGCGGCCAGCGAGGCGGCGAGATTGATCGTGGTGGTGGTCTTTCCCACACCGCCTTTCTGGTTGGCAATTGCCAGCACCTTGCCCACGTATGACCCCCTTGATCTCAGCCCTGATTCATCCGTCGCAGTATCAACAGATGGCGGCTGCCGACGCAACCGGGAACCTGCAATTGTGCACTGCTCTCGAGCTGGAAGTCGACCGGCATGGCGGCCAGTTCGTCCTCCGGATACACGCCCTTCATGGCCAGCCAGCGGGTATCCGGGCTGCCCAGGTGACGCGTCAGGTGAGTGAAATCGGCGAGCGAGGCAAAGGCCCGCGAGGTGATGCCGTCAAACGGCTGCTCGACGTTGAACGCCTCGACGCGGCTGTTGATCACCTCAAGATTGGTCAGCCCCAGCTCGGTTTTCACCTGGGTCAGAAAGCGGGTCTTCTTGCCATTGCTGTCGAGCAGGGTAAAACGGCGGGCCGGAAACATGATCGCCAGCATCACGCCGGGCATGCCGCCACCGCTACCAACATCAAGCCAGCGCTCGCCCTGGATGTAAGGCAGGATGCTCAGACTGTCGAGCAGGTGGCGGCTGACCATCTCGTCCGGGTTGCGCACCGCGGTGAGGTTGTAGGCCTTGTTCCACTTGTTCAGCAGCGTCAGGTAGGCCAGCAACTGGCCTTGCTGATCTTCGGTCAGGTCGATGCCTAACAGCCGCGCACCGTGCGCCAGCTCGATTGCGTGTTGCCCCATCGCGCTCATGCCTCCTTGGCCAGGCTGCCGCTACCCAGGGCATTGCGTTTTTTCAGGTGAATCAGCAACAGACTGACCGCCGCCGGGGTCACGCCCGGGATACGCGAGGCCTGCCCCAGCGTCTCCGGCCGCACATCAGCCAGCTTGCCGCGAATCTCGTTGGACAGACCGTTCAGGCTGGTGTAGTCCAGATCGTCCGGCAGACGCGTCTGCTCGTGTTGGCGCAGGCGATCGATCTCTTCCTGCTGACGCTCGATATAACCGGCGTACTTGGCCTGAATCTCGACCTGCTCGGCCGCATCGGCCTGCACATCGCTGCCACCGGTCAGGGCGACCAGCGCGCTGTATTCCACTTCCGGGCGGCGCAGCAAATCAAGCAGGCTGTACTCGTGGGTCAGTGGCGTGCCGTACTGGGCGCTGTAGGCCTGGCCTTGGGCACTGCCCGGCTGCACCCAGGTGCTGCGCAGACGCTGGGTTTCCTGCTCGATGGCTTCGCGCTTGGCATTGAACGCCGCCCAGCGCGCATCGTCGACCAGCCCCAGCTCGCGGCCCTGTTCGGTCAGGCGCAGATCGGCGTTGTCTTCACGCAGTACCAGGCGGTATTCGGCACGCGAGGTAAACATGCGATAGGGCTCGCGGGTGCCCATGGTGATCAGGTCGTCGACCAGTACCCCGATGTAAGCTTCATCGCGGCGCGGACACCAGGCGTCCAGCTCCTGCGCACGGCGCGCGGCATTCAGACCGGCCAGCAGGCCCTGAGCGCCGGCCTCTTCGTAGCCGGTAGTGCCGTTGATCTGACCGGCAAAGAACAGGCCGTCGATCACCTTGGTTTCCAGCGAGTACTTCAGGTCCTGCGGGTTGAAGTAATCGTATTCGATGGCATAGCCCGGGCGCAGGATGTGCGCGTTTTCCATGCCCTTGATCGACTGCACGATCTGCAGCTGCACGTCGAACGGCAGCGAGGTGGAGATACCGTTGGGATACAGCTCGTGGGTGGTCAGCCCCTCGGGCTCGATAAACACCTGGTGACTCTGCTTGTCGGCAAAGCGGTGAATCTTGTCTTCGATCGAGGGGCAGTAGCGCGGCCCGATGCCCTCGATGACCCCGGAATACATGGGGGAGCGGTCGAGGTTCTCGCGGATGATGTCGTGCGTGCGCTCATTGGTGTGCGTGATGAAGCAGTTGACCTGCTCGGGGTGCAGCTCGGCGCTGCCCATGAACGACATCACCGGAATCGGTGTATCGCCTGGCTGCACGGTCATCTGGCTGAAATCGACACTGCGTCCGTCGATACGCGGCGGAGTGCCGGTCTTCAGGCGATCAACCCGCAGGGGTAACTCACGTAATCGTTTTGCCAGGGCAATGGCCGGCGGATCACCGGCGCGGCCGCCGGAGTAGTTGTCCAGGCCGATATGAATCAGCCCGCCGAGGAAGGTACCGGTGGTCAGCACCACGTTGTCGGCGAGAAAACGCAGGCCCATCTGGGTAACGACGCCACGCACCTGCTCTTGCTCAACGATCAGGTCATCGCAGGCCTGCTGGAAAATCCACAGATTGGGCTGGTTTTCCAGCATGTGACGGATGGCGGCCTTGTACAGCACACGGTCAGCCTGGGCGCGGGTTGCCCGTACCGCCGGGCCCTTACGACTGTTGAGCACGCGAAACTGGATACCGGCCTTGTCGGTCGCCAGCGCCATAGCGCCGCCCAGCGCGTCGATCTCTTTCACCAGGTGGCTCTTGCCGATACCACCGATAGCGGGGTTGCAGCTCATCTGTCCCAGCGTCTCGACGTTGTGACTGAGCAGCAGGGTCTTCACGCCCATACGCGCGGCTGCGAGCGCAGCTTCGGTACCGGCATGGCCACCACCGACCACAATGACGTCAAAACGGCTGGGAAAGTCCACCTGTCACCTCGTTTGCCGGGCGTACCCCCGGCGCAGAAAAAAGGGGCTGATTATAGGGCCAAGGGGAGAAAATTGCAGCCGTGTTGACCATTTTTTGTACAACGGGCTTTTTTCTCTCGGCAAAGAGTTAAAAAGAATAAAGATGAAAATATATAAAAAGACTGAATAAGTTAATGTTAATAGGGCCGCCCTGTTCTGTGGAAAACCCTGTAAACCCCTTTATTTTCATGGCTTTGTGAAAAAAGAAAGGTTGTGAAAAAACGGTCAGTTAGGCGTGCGTAGCAGGTGGTGCATCCTGTGGATGAAAGGCCGGGTTATCCACAGGTGGGTTATACCCAGGCTTGTCCTCCGGGTTATCGACCGGGTTGGGGGGCAGTTTTCCACAGGGTTCAGCAAGCGCTTATCAGTCTCTGCACGCGTCCGTTTTCTCACCGGTATACGCCTTATAATGGGGCAGCGTTTTTGAATGCTTGTGCAGTCTGCACAATCGGTGCTCTGCTCCAGCTGTCTCAACCGGCTCTAAAAGGCCTGCTGGCACGCTGGTTGCTCTAGCCCGGACAGGCATTCACGGTCGTGGATGCACCGCTGCCAACCGGAGACAATGTCATGAGTGAAATACAAGACAGCGCCGATCAGGATTACCCCCTGAGCCCGGTGCCGACCCATGCCCGCAAGAGCATGTGGTCAATGAGTTTCGTCCTGCTGGGCTTTACCTTTTTCAGCGCCACCATGTGGGCCGGCGGCAGTGTGGGGGCTGCCTTCGAGTTCTCCACCCTGCTGTGGATTTTGCTGATTGGTAACCTGCTGTTGGGTGCCTACGCTGCGGCGCTGGGCTTTATCGCAGCCCGTTCGGGCCTGAATACCGCGCTGATGAGCCGTTATGCCTTTGGCGATGTGGGCAGCAAGCTGTCCGACTTTATTCTCGGCTTTACCCAGATCGGCTGGTACGCCTGGGGCACCGCCACCATGGCGCTGCTGCTGGTGAAAATGACCGGCCTGCCGGAAAGCCTGACTTTGCCGCTGATGGTGCTGTTTGGTTTTGGCTTTTGCATCAGCGCCTTTATTGGTTATCGCGGCCTCGACCTGCTGTCGCGGGTAGCAGTGCCGGCGATGATCATCCTGATTGCCGTCAGCCTGGGCATTGCCGGCTCCGATGCAGGTGGTCTTGCCGGGCTGGCCGCGATCGACCCGAGCGCGGAGATGAGCGTGGCGGCGGCCATTACCCTGGTGTTCGGCACCTTTGTCAGTGGCGGTACCCAGGCTACCAACTGGACGCGCTTTGCCAAGTCCGGCAAGGCTGCGGTTATCGCGACCTTGGCCGCTTTCTTTGTTGGTAATGGCTTGATGACTCTGGTCGGCGCCTTTGGCGCGCTGGTATACCAGCAGGCCGATATCGTCGACATCATGGTCGCGCAGGGGCTGGCTACCCTGGGTGTGCTGATGCTGTTCCTCAACCTGTGGACCACCCAGGACAACACCGTCTACAACTTTGCTGTGGCCGGCTGCAACCTGCTGCGCACCGAGCGTCGCCGTACCGTCACCGTGGTTGGTGCCGCCATCGGTACCCTGCTGGCGGTACTGGGTATGTACGAGTGGCTGATCCCCTTCCTGATTCTGCTGGGTACCTTTATTCCGCCGGTGGGTGGCGTGATCATGGCCAACTATCTGGTGACCTGGCGCGGGCGCTACGGTGATCTGGCAACAACTGCCCTGCCGGCTTTCAACTGGGTTGGGCTGAGTGCCTATGCCATCGGCTCGCTGGTTGCCTACACCTCAAACTGGGTTGCCCCGCTGGTGGGCGTGCTGACCGCTGCCTTGGCGTACGCGGTACTGGCGCTGCTGATCAACCCTGTACGTGAACGCCGCGCTGCGCTGTCCAGCCGCGCATGAGTGCGTTGCTGTGTACGGCCGATATTCCGGACCTGCCGGGTCTGGGGGCCATTCGTCTGCGCGCCGGTCATGCCGGCGCCGGACGCCAGGTGCGTTGGCCCTATGTGGCGGAAAACCGCTCGTTCACGCCCTGGATCAAAGGTGGCGAACTGGTGTTCATCACCGGCATCGGTCGACATCACAGCCTGGACAACCTGTTTGAACTGGTACACGAGGGCGCTGCAACCGGGGTGGCCGGTCTGGTCATCCTGACCGGCGATGCCTATATCGGGCAACTGCCGGCCGCGCTGCTCAAACGCGCCGATGCATTGCAGTTGCCCTTGCTGGAGCAGCCCTACTCGCTGCCCATGGTGACGGTGACCGAAGTCATCAGCCGGGCCATCATCACCCGCGAACAGCTGGCCGCGCGCGCCGCAGAAAATCAGGCCTACCATCTGCTGCAGCGTTTGCAGCTGCGCCTGGGCCCGCTACCTGAGCGCGAGGCCTTTATTGCCCCCTGGTTTGCCGAACAGCAGGCCTTATTGCATGAACTTGGCCCCACCCTCGCCGCCTGGCTAGAGCATGGCGGCAACCTCAGTGCAGCTGCCGCGAGCCTTGGCAGCCACCGTAATTCCGTGCGTTATCGGCTGAACAAGCTGTTTCGCGCTACCGGTCTGGATCCACGCAGGCCAGCCGATCTGAATAACCTGATTCTGGCGCACCTGTTGTGCCAAAGCCCTGATTCTGGAGAACACCCATGACCCTGCCCCTCACTGCCATCGTCAATGCCCGCCTGGCCGGTCGCCCCGGTCTGTATCGCGTCGCCATGGCTGATGGTCGCTTTAGCGCCATCGATGCCCAAGCTGCCAGCCAGAGCGCGGCGGCGGACGAGCTGGATGCCGGCGGTAATCTGCTGCTGTCTCCCTTCGTCGAGCCGCACATTCACCTGGACGCCGCACTGACCGCCGGTGAGCCGCGCTGGAACCAGAGCGGCACCCTGTTTGAAGGCATCGAATGCTGGGGTGAGCGCAAGGCCATGCTGAGCCGTGATGACGTGGTCAGCCGCGCCGAGCAGACGCTCAAGCTGTTTGCCGCGCACGGTATCCAGTACGTGCGCACTCACGTCGATGTGACCGACCCACAGCTGACTGCGCTGCGAGCGATGGTTGAGGTGCGCGAGCGGGTGCGTGAGTTTGTCGACCTGCAGATTGTGGCTTTTCCGCAGGAGGGGATTCTGTCCTTTCCGGGCGGCAAGGAGCTGATGACTGAGGCCGTAGCTATTGGCGCCGATGTGATCGGCGGTATCCCGCACTTTGAGTTCACCCGCGACTACGGCGTGGAGTCGGTCAAATGGTTGATGGATCTAGCCGAGCGTAACGACTGCCTGGTGGATGTGCACTGCGATGAGATTGACGATCCGCAGTCGCGCTTTCTCGAAGTGCTGGCCGCCGAAGCGCTGAGCCGTGACTACGGCAGCCGGGTAACCGCTAGCCACACCTGCGCCATGCACTCCTATGATGACGCCTACTGCAGCCGTCTGTTCCGCCTGCTGGGCAAATCAGGGCTGAACTTTGTTGCGCTGCCAACCGAAAACCTGCACCTGCAGGGCCGCTTTGACGGTTACCCCAAGCGCCGTGGGGTGACCCGCGTACCTGAGCTGCTGGATGCCGGCCTCAAGGTCTGCTTTGGCCAGGACTCGATCCGCGACCCCTGGTACCCAATGGGCAACGGTAACCTGCTGCGTACCCTGGATGTTGGTCTACACGCCTGCCACATGCTGGGGATGGAGCGCATCGACACAGCGCTGGAGATCGTGACCGACAACGGCGCGGCCGCGCTTAACCTCAAGGCCTACGAGATTGTCGTTGGCAACCCGGCGCGCTGCATGCTGGTAAACGGCGCTACACCCTACGAGGTGCTGCTGAATCAGTCGCCAGTGCTGGCCTCGATCCGCGACGGGCGTTGCCTGGTACAGCGCGAAGTGCCGGTGCATGAGGTTGCCGGGTGGTCCTGAGGCTAGCTCTGCTGTGCTAAGGTGACCGGCCGGTTCTGTCATTCAGAGGCCCGCTTTGCCCCCAGCAATCCAAGACGGCGTCCCCATGCCCCAGCGCGTCGGTGCGATCATCGCGATCGCACTGGGCGTAACCATGGCTGTGCTCGATGGCATGATTGCCAATGTTGCGCTGCCAACCATCGGCGCCGATCTGGGCGCCAGTGCAGCCGGCTCCATCTGGGTGGTCAACGCCTATCAACTGGTTATTGCCGTCAGCCTGCTGCCACTGGCCTCGCTTGGCGACCTGTGGAGCTATCGGCGCGTTTACCTGATCGGCCTGGCGATCTTTGCCAGCATGTCGGTGCTCTGTGCCCTGAGTGACTCGCTGCTGGAGCTGACGTTGGCGCGCATGCTGCAAGGGCTGGGCGCGGCGGCGGTGATGAGTGTCAACGGTGCACTGACCCGGCTGATTTACCCCAGTGCGCGGCTCGGGCGCGGGGTGGCATTGAACACGCTGATTGTGTCCGTGGCGGCTGCTGCCGGGCCCAGCGTGGCAGCGGCTATCTTGTCTCTCGCCAGTTGGCCCTGGCTGTTTGCTGTCAGTGCCCCGGTCGGCGTATTGGCCCTGCTGATGGGGTGGCGCTTTCTGCCTGCCAACGAGGGTGCGCCGAGCCAACGTTTTGACTTGCCCAGCGCCGTGCTGAACGTCCTTACGCTGGGCTGTTTCTTTTTGGCAGTGACCGGCTTTGCCCAGGGGCACGGCGGTTGGTGGCTGCTGTTGCCGGCTGCGATCGGGCTGCCGTTGGGCTGGCTGTTTGTGCGCCGTCAACTGAGCCGCAGCATGCCGTTGCTGCCGATCGACTTGCTGCGTATTCCCATCTTTGCCCTGTCTATCTGCAGCTCGATCAGCGCCTTTACCGCGCAGATGCTGGCGATGGTCTCCATTCCCTTCTACTTTCAGCATGCGTTGGGCCTCAACGCCATTCACACCGGCCTGCTGATGACACCCTGGCCGCTGGCAACCATGTTTACTGCGCCGCTGGCCGGAAGACTGCTGGAGCGCTATCACGCCGGCTTGCTCGGCGGCATCGGCATGCTGCTGTTTGCTGGCGGGCTGTGGGGGCTGGCGAGCCTGCCCGACAGGCCCGGATTTGCCTTGATACTGTCCTGGATGATGCTCTGCGGCGCCGGTTTCGGGCTATTTCAGTCACCCAACAATCACACCATCATCACCGCCGCCCCCCTGCACCGCAGCGGCGGTGCCAGCGGCATGCTCAGCACCGCTCGGCTGGTCGGCCAGACCTGCGGCGCTGCGCTGGTGGCACTGATGTTCAACCTGTTTGCGGATAACGGCACCCATGTTGCGCTGCTGGTGGCCAGCACCTTTGCGGTAATGGCGGCGGTGGTCAGCACCCTGCGGGTGAGTCAGTCGGCCAGGCGGGCATAAACCACTAGACGCAGGTGCCGATCCGCATCGATGGTCAGGGAAGTGTGTTCATGGGCAACAGGCTGGCCATCGATGAGCAGGGAGCGTTTGCCCTCGCAGGGGGCGTGCACGTCGTGCCGGGGCCACCACTGCCGGAAGTCGGGTGAGGCTTTGAGTAACTCGTCGACCAGTGACCTGATGCTTGGATCATGGGTCGCCACCGCATAATCCCGTCGGAAGCTAGATAGCATCTGTATTGCCTGTTGCTCCCAGTCAACAAAGCGCTCACGCAGTGCGTTATCGGTGAACAGCAGCCAGAGCAGGTTACGCCGCTCCGCAGGATGGCGGCTGAAACCAAACAGGTTGTCGGCGCTGCTGTTGTACAGGAGCACATCCCAGCGCAGGTTCAGGACGTGGACGGCGTGGGGCAGCAGATCCTGGGCCAGCCGATGAATCATCGGCGGAACCTGGCAGAACGTCTGCCCCGGTTCGGCTGGCAGCCGACTGTGGGCAAGCAGGTACAGATGCCGACGTTCAGGTGCGTCCAGTCTCAAGGCTCGGGACAGGTTGTCCAGGAAGTCAGCTGACACACTGATGTCTCTGCCTTGTTCAAACCAGGTATACCAGGTCAGACCAACGCCGGACAGCGCGGCCACCTCTTCGCGTCGCAGGCCTGGGGTTCTGCGGCGTCCGCCGGAAGGTAGTCCGACATCGGCTGGTGTCAGTCGCTCTCGCCGGCTTCTCAGAAAGTCGGCCAGCTCTCCCCGAACGCGTGCCAGCTTGCTCATAAGGTCACCATTGCTTCTTGTAATAGCATAAGTGGCTAAATTGTACCTGGTTAAAAGCCTCCATAGCATGGCGTTTTCCTACCTTGGAGGCGCCATATGTTGATAGATAAGCCGAGCGGGGCTGATGCGCAGAACCCGTTGTCATCCTGTTCTTCCACTCCCTTGTACCTGATTGCGCTGGGCGCATTTTCACTTGGCATGGCGTCTTACATTACCGCAGGCTTGATACCCGAAGTGGGGGCAGACTTCGGCGTAAGCGCGGGGGTTGCGGTGCAGCTGGTAACCGCGTTTACCCTTGCCTATGCCGTCGGATCGCCACTGGTGGTGGCCATGCTTCCAGCGCAGCGACGGCGCTCTGGTCTGCTGATTGCTCTGAGCCTCTTTGTGCTGGCCAATGCGATCAGCGCCTTGGCAGACAGTTTTTCCGCTCTGCTGGCATTCAGAGCACTGGCGGGAGTGGGCGCTGGCGTTTACTTGGCTGTTGGCATTGGTACGGCCACAGCACTGCAGCCAGACAGGCGAGAAAAGGCAATTGCCGTGATCATGGGCTTCATGGCGGCGGGAGTAGTTCTGGGTGTTCCGCTTGGCCTGTTACTGGCAGAGCAGGCGGGCTGGCAGGCCGCTTTCTGGCTTATTGCCTTGCTGGGAGGAGTGTCACTGGCAGGTCTGTTGCCTCTGCTGCCTGCGGTTCAGGGGGCGGCTGCCAGTCCACTGTGCAGAAAGCTCCAACTACTGGCTGATCGCGAGGTTGTTGGCATTCTTACTGTCTCTTTGTTGGCTGCAATAGCCAGTCTAGGCACGTACACCTTCATCGCTCCATTACTCGCCGCGCTGGACGAGATCGAGTCGCTCGCACGCTACCTGTGGATCTGGGGGATCGGTGGTGTGGTTGGCAGCTTCCTGGCCGGTCCGCTGACTGAGCGTTTAGGGGCACGTAATACAACGCTGATGATCATGCTGTTGCTGTCGGCAGCGCTGCTGTCACTACCGGCCGCGGTAGGGCATAGCAGCGGCTTGCTGATGCTCGTGATGGCGATATGGGGAGCGGTTGGCTGGGCTCTGCAGGTACCTCAGAACAGCGAGCTGCTTAAGGTTCAAGGGACGGGGGAAGAAGGCAATCTGGCGGTCGCGCTGAACGAATCTGCTCTGTATTTAGGCAGCGCAGTGGGTGCGGGAGCAGGCGGATTGTTGTTGCTGCTAGGGATGCCGGTGTGGACGCTGGCGGTTGTCGCCGGGCTGCTGGCAGCGCTTGGCGCATTGCTGCAACAACGCCTGCGCCGCTGACCGTGGCGCTAGTTACTTACCAATACAAAAGCTGGAGAAGATCCGCCCCAGCAGATCATCGGCGGAAAACTCGCCGGTGATTTTGCCGAGTGCCTGCTGGGCCATACGCAGGTCTTCGGCCAGCAGCTCGCCGGCGCCCATCAGGGTCAGCTGATCAAAGCCGTGCTGCAGATAAAGTGCGGCTTCTTCCAGGGCTTCGAGGTGGCGGCGGCGGGCGCTGAACAGGCTTTCGCCGGTTTGCTCAAAGCCCATGCAGGCCTTCAGGTGTTCACGCAGCAGGTCGATGCCCTCGCCCTGCCTGGCTGACAGATGCAACACCACGGAGCCATCGGCTGCAGTGTCCTGCCCGACCGGCTCACCGGTGACGTCGACCTTGTTGTAGATCAGCGTAACCTTGGCAGGGTCGGGGCGTTGCTCAAGAAACTCCGGCCAGAGCAGCTGGGGATTTTTGGCTTCGGGTTGGCTGGCATCGACCATCAGCAGAATGCGATCTGCCTCGCCGATGGCCGCCATGGCGCGCTGCACGCCAATTTGCTCCACCTGGTCATCGGTGTCACGCAGGCCCGCGGTATCAATGATGTGCAGGGGCATACCATCGATGTGGATATGTTCGCGCAGGATGTCCCGGGTGGTACCGGCAATGTCGGTAACAATGGCGCTTTCCCGCCCGGCCAGGGCGTTGAGCAGGCTCGATTTTCCTGCGTTTGGTCGCCCGGCAATCACCACGTTCATACCATCACGCAGCAGCGCGCCCTGCCCGGCCTGGCGCTGTACCTGGGTCAGTTCGCCCTGCACCGCCTGCAGCTGGGACAGCACGTGGCCGTCGGCAAGAAAGTCGATCTCTTCCTCCGGGAAGTCGATCGCCGCCTCAACATAGATACGCAGGGCAATCAGCGATTCGGTCAGCGCGCGTACGCGCTGAGAAAACACCCCTTGCAGCGAGTTCAGGGCGTTGCGCGCGGCCTGCTCGGAGCTGGCCTCGATCAGATCGGCAATGGCCTCGGCCTGGGCCAGGTCCAGCTTGTCATTAAGAAAGGCACGTTCGCTGAACTCGCCCGGACGGGCCTGACGGGCGCCGGCGGCGAGGCAGGCCTTGAGCAGCAGATCCATCACTACCGGGCCACCGTGGCCTTGCAGCTCCAGCACGTCTTCACCGGTAAAGGAATGCGGCCCCGGAAAGAACAGGGTGATGCCTTCATCCAAGATCTGCTCGCCGGAGAAAAACGGGCCGTAATGGGCATAGCGCGGCCGCGGTTCACGCCGGGCAATCTGCTGGGCGATGGAGTGCGCCGCCGGGCCCGACACACGAATGATGCCTACCCCACCTTGCCCGGGGGCCGTGGCGAGGGCGGCAATGGTATCGGCGTGATAGGGCGTGCTCATGGCGGCTCCGATGTTTTCTGTGGATAGCAAAACGCCCCGCGAACGGGGCGTTTGACTGGCGGTGAGCAGGACCTTAGTCCTTGCTCGCAGCGCCCTTCTCGATCTGCCGGGTAATGTACCACTGTTGTGCAATGGACAGGCAGTTGTTGACTACCCAGTACAGCACCAGACCGGCCGGGAACCACAGGAAGAAGAAGGTGAAGATGATCGGCAGCATCTTCATTACCTTGGCCTGCATCGGGTCCGGCGGCGTCGGGTTCAGCTGCTGCTGCAGGAACATGGTCGCGCCCATGATGATCGGCAGGATGAAGTACGGATCCTTCAGTGACAGGTCGGTGATCCAGCCCAGCCATTCGGCCTGGCGAATCTCGACGCTTTCCATCAGCGTCCAGTACAGGGCGATGAAGACCGGCATCTGCACCAGAATCGGCAGACAGCCACCCAGCGGGTTGATCTTCTCTTTCTTGTACAGCTCCATCATGCCCTGGGACATTTTCTGACGGTCATCGCCGTACTGTTCACGCAGAGCCTGCAGCTTGGGCGCGACACGGCGCATATTGGCCATGGAGCGGTAGCTGGTAGCAGACAGCGGGAAGAAGATCAGCTTGATCAGGCAGGTCAGCAGAATGATGCTCCAGCCCCAGTTGCCGACAAAGCCGTGAATCAGGCTCAGCACCCAGAACAGCGGCTGGGCAATCCACCACAGGAAGCCGTAATCGACCGTCAGCTCCAGACCCTGGGAGATGGCCTTGAGGTCATCCTGGATCTTGGGACCGGCGTAGAAGTCGGCACTGATCTGCTGCTGCTCGCCTGCCGGCACGGTAACGGCCGGGCTGGTGAAACCGACAATGTAGTTGCCACTGCGGTCTTTCAGCGTGCGGTAGTGGTGGGTGACGTCGGGGCTCGGTATCCAGGCACTGACAAAGTAGTGCTGCAGCCAGGCAATCCAGCCACCGGAGACGTTCTCAGCCAGGCGGGTGTCGTCCAGCTCGGACATCTTCATCTTGGTGTAGGAGGCATCGGCGCTCCAGTAGGCGGTACCCAGGAAGGTCGCCATGCCGGTGGCAGTGGAGCTGGACGGATCACCGCTGCCGTCGCGCTTGATCTGACCAAACAGGCTGCCGCTCCAGGGCTGGCTGCTCTGGTTGTCGATCAGGTAGCTGACGCCAACCAGATAGCTGCCACGGGTAAAGGTGAAGCGTTTGGTGACGTTGACGCCTTCGCTGCTGGTAGTCAGGTCAACAACCAGTTGCTCCTGGCCGTCGGCCAGCTGGTAGCTGTTTTGCTCAACGCTGTAACGCGCGCGGCCGCTGGACTTGTCCGGGCCTTGCTGGCCGGTCAGGCCGCTCTGCGCGATGTAGGTGCGGTTGCCCGATTGCTCCAGCAGCTGGAACGGCAGATCCGGACGATCCTTGCGGGTCGGATACTGCGGCAGGGCCAGCGAAACGATGTCACCGCCCACCGGGTTGATGGTCACCTGCAGGGTGTCGGTTTCAACCTTGACCAGTCCACCCTTTGCATCCGGGGTGGTTACCTGGGCCGGTGCCAGGGCTTCGCCCTCGCCATTGATGGCAGCCGGTACATCACCGTCATGTGCGGCGGCGTTGTCGTCGCTGCCCGGCAGATCACTGCTGTCGAGCGGCGCGACCTCGGTCTGCGCTGCCGGAGCAAGATCCTGCTGAACAAAATCCTTGTTCCACTGCACCACCATCAGGTAGGTGATCACCAGTAGAGCACCGATGAGGATATTACGTTGGAGGTTCATGGTTTGTTGGCCATTCGGGTCGGTCGGTTGGCAGAAGCTGGCGGTACCGGATCATACCCACCGGGGTTCCAGGGGTGACAACGTCCAAGGCGGCGTGCGCTGAGCAGGCTGCCCTTGAGAAGACCATGCTCTTCGATGGCTTCCTGGGCGTAGCAGGAACAGGAGGGATAGAAACGGCAGTGACTGGCCATCATAGGACTGATGGCGTAGCGGTAAACCTTGATCAGTCCGAGCGCGATGCTACGCATGGGATGACGGGGGTCCGGGGTCACGTGAGCGGTTTTTTGCAGCCGATTTTATAAGCCTGCGCCACATGCCCTGATACAGGGCATGCAGAGCAGCATTGTCCAAGTCGCCCAGACCCTTGCGGGCCAGTACGACAATGTCCAGATCCCCCAGCTCAGCGCGATGCTGTCTGAACGACTCTCTGGCGATGCGCTTGACCTTGTTACGGTCTACCGCACGCCGAACATTTTTCTTGGCAATGACCAGACCCAGCCGTGCGTGGCCCAGAGAGTTCTCTCTGGCCAACAGCAACAGACTGGGTCCTGAGGCTTTGCAGGTGGCTCCATCGAATACGCGCTTGAACTGAGCAGGCGTCAGTAGCCTGTGTTCAGGTGTGAATCCGAGATCCACCAGTAAACCGGTGCTTAGGCGGACAGGCGTGCGCGGCCTTTGGCACGACGGCGAGCCAGAACAGCACGGCCGTTCTTGGTAGCCATACGAGCACGGAAACCGTGGGTGCGCTTGCGCTTCAGTACGCTGGGTTGGAACGTTCTTTTCATCTTCAGATACCTGAGTAAGTCACATCAGAGCAAAGTGCCCCTTCGAGGGACCGGCAATTCTAGAGAAAAAGCCAGGGCAGGTCAATTTCTCCGCAGGGTAAAAAATGGGCTATTCGGCGATTAATTTCACCTGCCTTTCTGCACGCAGGTGAGCATGCATTTGGGGGACTGCTTGTCATGCCAAAACGTGCAGGTTTCAGCCTGTGTCGATTGATCTGCTTATGGCTGGTAGCCGGTGTCTTCGCCTTCGCTCTTTTCGCTGTGGCGAGACGTGTTAAGCCAAGCACGCTATCCCTGTTAGTAAACAATATGAAATCAGTTTGATTAAAAGATAAATACAGTAACTGTATATAGTGCGGCGCTTTTCTGTGGATAAGCGGATAAACCTGAATCAGATCAACACCTTGATGCAATGATAACCCTGCGGATAAAGCGGGGACGGCACCCCTGGGGTCTTGTGTGCGGCTTGTGGATAAAAGCCATGGATATCCACAGGCCGTTTTATCCACCGATTCGGGCCCCGGTTACCAACAACGCTGGGGCGCACTTGTTAACAGGTTCTACAGAGCGCGATTTACAAGGCATTGCCGGGATATTGCCGTCCGATTTGCGGATGCGGGAGGGTTTGTGACACTAGGCTTTTTTGTCGCAGGGAGGGGGTTGGTGTGTGGATAAGTCGGGGGTGAAGGGATAGAATAGGCGGCTCTGTTATCCGTAGTTCGTCGCTCCGCCGCGATGTGCATTTGTCTTCAATAAAAGCCGCTGGTTTCAGTGGTCCCCGGGGGATTCAGTGTCTGTTGCACTTTGGCAGCAATGCATCGATTTTTTGCGTGATGAGCTTCCATCGCAACAGTTCAATACCTGGATTCGCCCGCTGCAGGTCGATGGCGATCAGGCCGAGATCCGTCTCTATGCGCCCAATCGCTTTGTGCTTGATTGGGTTAATGACAAATACCTGAACCGCATTCAGGAGCTGCTGGATGATCTGTCCCAGGGGCAGGCACCCATGGTGTCGCTGCTGATTGGCAGCCGCCGCCGTGCTACGCCTGCAGCCGCACCGGCCGCGCCAGCGGCACCAGCACCAACCCCGCGCCCGATTGACCCGACGCCTGCCGCCGCGCCTGTGACGCCGGCAGTAACCCCGGTCGTTGTGAGCTCACAGCCGGCTGCAGATCATGCGGGTGCAGACGCCACCGCCGAGTTCGCCGGCAACAGCCAGCCCGGCACCAGTCAGCCGCCGCCTACCCTGATCAAACACACCAGCCTGCTCAACCGTAGCTTCACCTTCGAGAACTTTGTCGAGGGTAAGTCCAACCAGTTGGCGCGCGCTGCAGCCTGGCAGGTTGCCGATAACCCCAAGCACGGTTACAACCCGCTGTTTCTATACGGCGGCGTAGGTCTGGGTAAAACCCACCTTATGCATGCGGTGGGTAACCACCTGCTGAAGAAGAACCCAGCGGCCAAGATCGTCTATCTGCATTCCGAGCGCTTTGTTGCCGATATGGTCAAGGCATTGCAGATGAACGCCATCAACGACTTCAAGCGTTATTACCGCTCGGTGGACGCATTGCTGATTGACGACATTCAGTTCTTCGCCAAGAAGGAGCGTTCGCAGGAGGAGTTCTTCCATACCTTTAACGCGCTGCTAGAAGGCGGCCAGCAGGTCATCCTCACCAGCGACCGTTACCCGAAGGAAATCGACGGCCTGGAAGAACGTCTCAAATCGCGTTTTGGCTGGGGGCTGACGGTTGCCGTCGAGCCGCCGGAGCTGGAAACCCGCGTCGCGATTTTGATGAAGAAGGCCGAGCAGTCGCGGGTGGATCTACCCCACGACGCCGCCTTCTTTATTGCCCAACGCATTCGCTCCAACGTGCGTGAGCTCGAAGGTGCGCTCAAACGTGTTATCGCCAGCGCTCACTTCATGGGGCGCGATATCACCATCGAGCTGATTCGCGAGTCGCTGAAAGACCTGCTGGCCTTGCAGGATAAATTGGTCAGTATCGATAATATCCAGCGTACCGTTGCCGAGTACTACAAGATCAAGGTCGCGGACGTGCTGTCAAAGCGTCGTTCGCGCTCGGTCGCCAGGCCACGTCAGGTAGCCATGGCGCTGTCCAAGGAGCTGACCAATCACAGCCTGCCGGAAATTGGCGATGCCTTTGGTGGACGCGATCACACCACGGTATTGCATGCCACGCGTAAGATTGCTGAACTGCGCGAAACCGATGCGGATATCCGCGAGGACTACAAGAATTTGTTGAGGACGCTGACGACCTGATCGTCAGCCCACACCACTGCCAACCAGCACGAGGTCGAAGGAAGACAATGCAATTCACCATTCAGCGCGAAGCTCTGTTGAAGCCCCTGCAACTGGTTGCGGGTGTTGTGGAACGCCGCCAGACCCTTCCGGTTCTGTCCAACGTACTGCTTGTTGTCGACGGCAATACCCTGTCGCTCACCGGTACCGATCTGGAAGTCGAACTGGTTGGTCGCATTCCCCTGGAAGAAGGCAGCGAAGCCGGCGAGATCACTGTGCCTGCGCGCAAGCTGATGGACATCTGCAAATCGTTGCCGGATGACACCGCCATCACCCTCAAGGTGGAAGAAGGCAAGGCGCTGATCAAGGCCGGCCGCAGCCGCTTTACGCTGGCTACCCTGCCGGCCGCCGATTTCCCGAACGTTGAAGACGGCCCGGGCGCGATGAGCTTTGCAATCACCCAGAACAAGCTGCGTCGCCTGATTGATCGCACCAGCTTTGCCATGGCTCAGCAAGACGTGCGCTATTACCTCAACGGTCTGCTGCTGGAGATCAACAAGGGCCAGCTGCGAGCAGTGGCCACCGATGGTCACCGCATGGCGATGTGTACCGTTGATGCCAACATCGACTATCAAGAACGGTATCAGCTCATCGTGCCACGCAAGGGTATTCTTGAGCTGGCCCGTTTGCTGGGTGAAGCCGATGACACTGTTAACGTCGTGCTGGGCAGCCATCACATTCGCGCCACAACTGGCGACTTCACCTTTACCTCCAAATTGGTCGACGGCAAGTTCCCGGATTACGAGCGTGTTCTGCCGCGCGGCGGCGACAAGATCGTGGTTGCCGATCGTCAAACCCTGCGTGATGCATTCAGCCGCACCGCTATTTTGTCGAACGAGAAGTATCGCGGTATTCGCCTTACCCTGGAGTCCGGTCAGCTGAAGATTCAGGCCAACAACCCGGAGCAGGAAGAGGCAGAAGAAGAAGTGATGGTCGATTACAACGGCGCCGGTCTGGAGATCGGGTTCAACGTCAGCTATCTGCTCGACGTAATGAACGTGCTGGGTCATGAGCAGGCCAAGCTGGTACTGTCTGATGCCAACAGCAGTGCGCTCGTTCAGGAAGCCGAGTCCGACGAAAGCCTCTACGTCGTCATGCCCATGCGCCTCTGATCGCGCATGCCCCTCACTCGTCTTGCGGTCACCGCGGTGCGTAATCTGCATCCGGTGACCCTGCTTCCCTCCCCTCGCATCAATCTCGTTTCCGGCGCCAACGGCAGTGGTAAAACCAGTCTGCTGGAGGCCATCCATATTCTTGGCCTTGCTCGCTCCTTTCGCAGCACTCGTTTACAACCCGTTATTCAGTACGAGCAAGACAGCTGTACCGTTTTTGCCGAGTTGCAATCCCATCACGGTGTCGCCTCAAAACTGGGTATTTCGCGTAATCGACAGGCCGATTACGAGATACGCATTAACGGGCAAAGCGCACGCAGCACAGCGCAGCTGGCTGAGTTGCTGCCACTGCAACTGATTAACCCAGACAGTTTCCGTTTGCTCGAAGGCGCCCCAAAACAACGTCGCCAGTATCTCGATTGGGGTGTGTTCCACGTGGAACATCGTTTCCTGTCAGCCTGGCAGCGGTTGCAAAAGAGTCTCAAACAACGGAATTCGTTGCTGCGACGTGGTAGAATCGAACGTTCGCTTCTGGCCCCCTGGGAGGCCGAGGTTGTCGCCGCTGGCGAGCAGATAGACGGCTTCCGGCAGGCGTATCTTCAGCAGCTCAAACCCATCTTCGAACAGACGCTGGGTGAACTGGTAGAGCTGGACGGCCTCACCCTCAGTTATTTCCGAGGTTGGGACAGGGAGCGTGCTTTGGCAGAGGTACTGGATAGCCAGTTCGAGCGCGACTGTTCGCTCGGGCACACCCAGGCCGGTCCTCAGCGGGCGGATTTGCGCTTGCGGCTGCGGGGGTTGAATGCAGCCGAGGTGCTCTCACGGGGCCAGCAGAAGCTGGTTGTATGTGCTCTGAAGATTGCCCAGGGCCGGCTGCTGCGTCAGCTTGATCGTCAGCAGGACTGCGTCTTCCTGGTGGACGACTTGCCCTCAGAACTGGATCAGGCACACCGGCAGGCACTGTGTGGCCTGCTCGAATCGCTGGAGTGTCAGGTATTTATTACCTGCGTAGATGCCGACTCGCTGAGCAACTGCTGGCAGCCGGATACACCTTTATCCATGTTCCACGTGGAACATGGGCACATTGTGCAGACCGAATGAAGTCTGGAGTGACTCAAGATGACTGATAACAAAGCCTATGATTCATCGAGTATTAAGGTTCTGAAGGGCCTTGATGCGGTGCGTAAGCGTCCCGGTATGTACATCGGTGACACCGATGACGGTACTGGCCTCCACCACATGGTCTTTGAAGTTGTCGACAACTCTATCGACGAAGCCCTCGCCGGCTATTGCAGCGATATCGACATCACCATCCACACCGATGAGTCCATCAGCGTGCGTGACAACGGACGGGGCATCCCGGTCGATGCGCACGAAGAAGGGGTTTCGGCGGCGGAGGTGATCATGACCGTGCTGCACGCCGGCGGCAAGTTCGACGACAACAGCTACAAGGTGTCTGGCGGTCTGCACGGGGTGGGTGTTTCGGTAGTGAACGCACTATCCGAGAAGCTGATTCTGACCATCCGCCGCCACGGCAAAGTGTGGGAACAGACCTACGTTCACGGCGTCCCTCAGGCCCCGCTGGCCGAGGTCGGCGATACCGACAGCACCGGCACCCAGATTCACTTCAAGCCCTCTGCCGAGACCTTCAGCAGCATCACCTTCAGTTGGGACATCCTGGCCAAGCGCCTGCGTGAACTGTCGTTCCTCAACTCTGGTGTGGGCATCAACCTGCGTGACGAGCGTACCGGCAAGCACGAGCTGTTCCGCTACGAAGGTGGTCTGCGCGCCTTTGTTGATTACCTGAACCAGAACAAGACCAGCATCAACTCGGTGTTCCACTTCAACCTGCAGCGTGAAGATGGCATCGGCGTGGAAGTGGCGATGCAGTGGAACGACAGCTTCAACGAAAGCATCCTCTGCTTCACCAACAACATTCCCCAGCGCGACGGCGGCACTCACCTCGCCGGTTTCCGCAGTGCCCTCACCCGCAGTCTGAACAGCTACATCGAGCAGGAAGGTCTGCTGAAAAAGCTTAAGGTCAACACCTCCGGTGACGATGCCCGTGAAGGTCTGACCGCGATTATTTCGGTTAAAGTGCCGGACCCCAAATTCTCCTCGCAGACCAAGGACAAGCTGGTTTCTTCCGAGGTGAAAACTGCGGTCGAGCAGGAAATGAACAAGTACTTTGGCGATTACCTGCTGGAAAAACCGGGTGAGGCCAAGGCTGTTGTCGGCAAGATGATTGACGCAGCCCGTGCCCGTGAAGCGGCTCGTAAGGCGCGCGAAATGACGCGCCGCAAAGGGGCGCTGGATATCGCCGGTCTGCCCGGCAAGCTGGCCGACTGCCAGGAGAAAGATCCGGCTCTCTCCGAACTCTACATTGTGGAGGGTGACTCCGCCGGCGGCTCTGCCAAACAGGGCCGTAATCGTCGTACCCAGGCGATCCTGCCGCTCAAGGGTAAGATCCTCAACGTAGAGAAAGCGCGCTTCGACAAGATGCTCTCCTCCGCCGAAGTGGGCACGCTGATCACCGCACTGGGCTGCGGTATCGGCCGTGAAGAATTCAATATCGAAAAGCTGCGTTACCACAACATCATCATCATGACCGATGCTGACGTCGATGGTTCGCACATTCGTACCCTGCTGCTGACCTTCTTCTTCCGTCAGATGCCGGAGCTGATCGAAAACGGTTACGTGTATATCGCGCAACCGCCGCTCTACAAGATCAAGAAAGGCAAGCAGGAGCAGTATCTGAAAGACGACGAAGCGCTGGAAGAATATCTCACCCAGTCTGCGCTGGAAGACTCCTACCTGTACGTCAACGAAGATGCTCCGGGCATCACCGGTGAAGCGCTGGAGCGCATTGTGCAGCAGTTCCGTGCCGTGATGCGCACGCTCAAGCGTCTGGCCCGTCTGTACCCGCAGGAGTTGATGGAGCACTTCGTTTACCTGCCCCGTCTGACCGTCGAGAACCTTGGCGACAAGGCCTTTATGGACGAGTGGATCAAAGGTCTGGCTACCCGTGTTGCCGCGACCGAGCGCTCCGGGCAGCAGTACAACGTCAGCTTGCGTGAAGACACCGAACGCCACCTGTGGCTGCCGGAAGTGGAGTCCATCACCCACGGTATGTCGAGCTACATCACCTTCAACCGCGATCTGTTCGCGAGCAACGACTACCGTTCCATGGCCGAGCTGGGCGAAACCCTGCAAAGCCTGCTGGAGCCGGGCGCCTACATGCAACGTGGCGAGAAGAAAAAGCCGATCAGCACCTTCAAGGAAGCGCTGGAGTGGATGATGAACGAGACCGCGCGTCGTCATTACATTCAGCGCTACAAAGGGCTGGGCGAGATGAACCCGGACCAGCTGTGGGAAACCACCATGGACCCGGAAAGCCGCCGCATGCTGCGCGTGAATATTGAAGACGCTATCGCCGCCGACCAGATCTTCAACACCCTGATGGGCGATCAGGTTGAGCCGCGCCGCGACTTTATCGAAAGCAACGCTCTGGCGGTCTCTAACCTGGACGTTTAATTCGCCCATGTAGGCGGGCAAAGTTACCTGCCACTTCGGTCAAAGTTAAACGTCTTGGCCAAAGTTATGTGACGGAAAAACCCCCGGTTGAGCTAGCTCAACCGGGGGTTTGCTATAAGGGGGGAGCTCTTACCAGCGCTCTTCAGCAAGATGTGAGTTATTCAGCAAGGCTCTGAGTTGACCCCACTGAGGAAGGTGTTGATCCAGAAGACTGATGAAACGGTCGTTGTGATGCCGTTCATGCAAATGGGCCAGCTCATGCACCAAGATGTACTCTAGGCATTGCACGGGCTTCTTGGCCAGTTCCAGGTTGAGCCAAATGCGCTGGGCTTCGATGTTGCAGGTGCCCCACTTGGTCTTCATGCGCTTGATGCCCCAGGCGCGCACTTCAACCCCTAGCTTCGGTTGCCATTTTTCCAGCAGCTCCGGCACCAAGCGCTTCAACTCTGCACGATAGAAGTCCTGAATCACCTGCTCGCGCCGCTCGACGGTCGTCTCCGGGCGTACGAAAAGATCCATGATGGTCTTCCCGCGCAGCGCCACACGCAGTGCTGTACCACCGCTCTCATGCACGCGAAGGCGATACCGCTGGCCGAGGAAGTAATGGCTCTCGCCACTGACCATACGACGCTCGGACTGCCGGGGCTGGGCCTGAAACTTCGCCTGTTGGCGTTTGATCCAGCCCAGCTTACCTACGACTGCCAAGCGCACGGCTTCGTCATCTACCGCCAACGGAGCTGCCACACGCACACGCCCCAGTGGCGGATAAACACCCAGGTGCAGGTTCTTGATCGGCTTGCGCACGACTTCCACGGCCAAGCCGCTGACCGTGATCTTTCGGGACTCAGTACTCATGTTGATGCTTGACCAGTTCGAGCAAGGCATCTAGCCGTTCGTTCTCCTGTCCTGCCAAATATTCCCCCCTGGTATCAGCTATGTCGCTGCCCCATTGATCCAAAGCCCCTTTGATTGCCAGACGCACGCGTTTAATCTTCATTGCATTGCCGCGCCAGTCGTCCTGCCGGCTATCCAGCACCGCGGCATCCACAGCCAGTGCCAGGCCGGCATTCTGGCCCAGGTTGTCATACAACGCCTTGCGGGCAGGGCTATTGATCGAGCCAGGATAGTTGGTCGAGCTGGTGGGCTTTTGGGCCTGCTGAGCCAATTTCACCACCTCATCCAGGTATTCCTGGTAGCTGATGGCGTCTTCCTTACGCTTGGCGATCAGCGCATCCAGCAGCGAAGACATGGTCTCGTAGTACTTGGGGTTGATCGGTGACTCGTCGATGATCAGCTTGCGCACGTTGTTTTCAATGGTTTCGGCGACGGCTTCCTGGCTTTCGCGAATGCCCTTTGGCAGCGCGTCCACAGCGCTGGCACCGCGCTCTACGATCAGCTGGATCAGCGACATATCGTCGAACGCGGAGATCTTCTCGCTCTCATCGGCACGGATATAGGTGTCGATCAAGAAGCGCATGTCCGGCTCGTAGGCCTTCAAGTCGATGTAATCGCCACTGGCCAGCTTCACCTCGTCGCGCACCTTGTTGAAGTGATCGACCTCATCCTTGATCTCGCTGATTTCCGTGGCGCTATAGCCCGCCTCCCCCAGCTCATTGGCCAGATTGCCGAAGCAGCGAATCAGCGCCGAGGTCATCTTGTACAAATTCAGGCGCTTCGGCTCGTTGGCCTTGAGTACCTCAGCATTACCTGAGTCGGTGCCGCAGAAGAAGCGGAGATAGGCAGGCGTGTCCTTGGGTTTCTCCACCGGCTCGCACAGGGCCTTGATCGCCTCGCGGGCTTCCTCCAGGTCTTCCTGTGCCTTGCTCAGCCGGTCTTCGAGCAGGCCTGCCACATCGGCCTTGTCGTATCCGTCCAGCGCACCGCTGGTGTAGTCGTCGATGGCGCCTTCCAGCTGCTTGAACAAGTCCTTGTAGTCGATGATGTAGCCGTACTGCTTGTCCTCACCGTCCAGGCGGTTGACCCGGCAGATAGCCTGGAACAAGCCGTGGTCGCGCATCTGTTTGTCGATGTAGAGGTAGGTCGCTGATGGCGCGTCGAAACCGGTCAGCAGCTTGTCCACCACGATCAGCAGCTTCATCTGGCCCGGCTCTTTGATGAAGCGCTGTTTCACCTCCTTCTCGAATGTCTCCGGGTCTTTATCGCCGAGCATCTGATTGTAGATTTCGTACTGGCGCAGCTTCTCGGTCAGCCCCTCGCCGGTGGCTTCACCCTTGATATCGGCGGGCGACGGCTTGTAGCTTGTGACGATGGCGCACTTGTCGCCCATGCCAGCCTTGCAGAACAGCTCGTAGCATTTGCAGGCTTCGAAGATGCTGCTGGTTACCAGCATGGCATTGCCCCGGCCATCAGCCAGGCGCGGCTTGATGGCCATGTCCAGCAGGATATCTGCGACGATCTTCTCCAGCCGCGACTGGCTGGACAGCACCTTCTGCATGGTGCCCCAGCGTTGCTTGAGCTGGGCCTTGGCCAGGTCGTTCAAACCCTTGGTATGGGCCTCAAACCACTGGTCGATCTTCTTCTGCGAGGTAATGTTCTGGTCGATGTCTCGAGCTTCGTAGCGCAGGTCGAGCACCACGCCATCGGCCACGGCCTCATTGAATTTATAGGTGTGGATGTAACGGCCAAACACCTCGATGCTCTTCTGCTTGTCGGCCTTGAGCAGCGGCGTGCCGGTAAAACCGATGAACACGGCATTGGGCAGAATGGCCTTCATCGCCTTGTGCAATTCACCTGACTGGGTGCGGTGGCACTCATCGACGAACACATAGAGGTCGCCCTTGGCGCGGAAGTCTGGCGGCAGGCTCTTGCGCAGCTCCTCAACAAAGTCTTCTACATCGGCATCCTCGCGGACACCGAACTTGTGGATCAGCGAGCACAGCAGCCAGGGAGAAGGCTGGTTGAGTTTCTCGATCAGGTCGGCACCGCTGGTGGTACGGACGATCTGCTCGTTGACGCCGGTAAACACCTTCTCGATCTGCTCATCCAACTCGGTGCGGTCGGTGATGATCAGCACCCGCGAGTCCTGGATGTTTTCCCGAATCCATTTGGTCAGCCAGACCATGGTCAGCGATTTGCCGGAGCCCTGGGTGTGCCAGATGATCCCGCCCTCGCGCCGCCGCAGGTAGCGCTGCGCCTCGCGGATGCCGAAGTACTGGTTATGCCGGCAGAGCTTCTTCACCCCGCTGTCGAACACGATGTAGTCGTGGATCAGCTCAAGAAAACGCGCCTTGTTGCACAGCTGGAGCAGGTGCCGATCCAGCAGGTTGTCGGCAGCGGTGCTCTCATCGCTATCTTCCTTCCAGGTCAGGTAGTACTTCTCGCCGGTCTGGATGGTGCCGTAACGCAGGCCCTGGGTATCGTTGCCGGCCATCACGTACTGCATGGTGGAGAAGAACGGCTGGATAAATTCAGCCTTCTGGTTATCGAGGTTCTGCCGGATACCCTCGTTCACCGCTACCTTCGAACGCTTAAGCTCCAGCACTCCCAGCGCAATACCATTCACGTAGAGCACGATATCCGGGCGCTTGGTATGGGCCTTGGCATCAGCGCCCTTGATGGTGACTTCCTCGGCAATCGCGAAGTGGTTACGCTCCGGGTGTTTCCAGTCGATCAGCCAGACGGTCTGGGTGTTTTCACCCACCTCAGGCTTGATCTTCACGCCATAGCGCAGCAGCTCGTACACTGCCTTGTTGCGGTCATACAGGCCCTTGCTGGCGTCGTTGGCAGTCTTGTTCAGCTCAAAGATGGCCCGGCTGGCAAGATTGGCTTCAACACCCTGATCAAGCAGCCAGTCGCGCAGCAACTCTGGCGCGATATTGGGGTTATCCGGACGGTCGGCCCAGTCGCCCAAGTAGTCGTAGCTCAGCTGTTGCTGGAACAGAGCGACCACGCGCTGCTGGGTCTTTTTTTCGATCTGGCCAACGGTGCTCATGAGATCCATCCTCGAATTTCATTAATCCAGGCCGGAACTTTATGTGTATCAGTTAATCGAGCAATGTATCTTTGAGCGAAAACATATTTATTGTTTCCACTGTCAAAAAAATTATTAATCAAATCTCTTTCGCTCGTGCGAAGATCTAAAGCAAAATACGAGTTTTCCTCTGTGGCCGAGTCAAAGAGATCGCATAGAACTTGATTTTTTAACTCAGCAGAAAATTCCTTGAGCGTTTCATAGAATAGTTTCCCATTTAGCGCGTCCTCTATTTCTGTTTGTGGCGAAACAGGATTGGACTTTATATGTACAAGTCGCGCATCTCTTGTTTTGGAGTCGCTTACTAGTCTCTTGCAAATGAGATTCGAGAGGTTGTTGTTTGTCTCGTATGAGACCAACTCTGTATCCGTATCTGAAATTAAAACAATCTTGCCATTTATTTCGTCTTTAAATTCTTCGTATGAGACGGCGAGATGTTGATAAATTCTTTTGATTTCTTTCGCTCCACCCACGGGAACAACACGAACTCGCCGACTTGAAACTATATCTTTGAAGTAGGCATTGAGATATATTCTTTCAGAGCTGCCCTCACACAATACCCAGGTATATGGGTTGTCGCCGATAGTGCTTGATATGATGGACTGAACTAAATCATTTATGCTTTTTAATCTGATGTCGTACGGGAACTTTCCGCGGCTGCTGCTTGCGAGTTGCTTAACCTGCTCCCGGTGACTAGGCAGATTTATAAGGTCGAAGACGTGGTCGCCATCTTTTTTAGTGATAACTGTTGCACTGCCATCCTCAATGGTCGGGAAAAATCCATACCAGTGGGTAGAAAACAGCAGTTGCATGCATGACTGGCTTATATCGTGTAATGCATCAAATTGATCAAAACAAGCAGACATATGAAGCGATGACTCAGGTTCGTCGATGGCCAGTACAAGATTATGTCCACTAGTGCGATGGTTTTTTATTAGACTATGCGCAACGTCGATTATTGCCTTTTGTTTTTCGCCGGAGCTGAGTGCATTGATTTCGAGCCAGCTCTCGCCTTGCTTCTTGTGCAGCTTTCTAATATTGAAAAAAGCCTGGGTAATCAAATTGTATACGTCTTGCTTTTTTAGATTTTGCTGCCTATCTGTTGGGGTTCTATACGAGTACTCAATGAGCTCCTGGGAAAGTCCGTCAATAAATTCATTGAGACTTCTATTAATGCTTTGTATTGCGTGAGTGGTGACGCAGCGTTCGAGAATTTCATTTAAAGTCTCCCCCATCAATGCTTGGATTTCTATGGTTTCAAGTTTCGTGAAGGACTCAGAGTCAATATCTTTTGGTATGTATATATACTCAATGCCGTTCTTTAGCTCCCGCAGCAGTGGAGAGAATTCAGAAACTTCAGAATCATTTAAACTAATTAACTGAGGGTCAGCTTGCTCGCCATGAGTAATTTCGACCAACTTTCGGCAGTTAAATACTGAAAGGGTTGGGTTTGAGTTGTGATCGACTCCAATTGGGATCAAATAGTGTTCGCTTATTTTGATATTTCTAAGTAGAGACTCGCGATGGGTGATAAAACGCTTTATATGCTGCCTGTTTGCGGGATTAACATCTGCTTCGGAAATTGAAAGAGCGAGTTGGCTTAGCTTTTCCGCCAAGGCTGTCAATGGTTCCGGTATCTTGATTTTTTTTACAAGAAATACTGGGAGTATTGATGGCTTTGTTTCGCTATAGCCACTTCTCTTGACTGCAATATTTAGCGTAATTTGCCTTTCATTGAAAAATGAATCCAAGGCTTCAAGCACGGAACTTTTTCCAATTCCATTGTCGCCTACTAAGCCGCAAAAGTTTGAGGCTTCCGTCAAGGGGATATAATTAATTCCCTTGTATGTTTTGATGTATCTTAAAAGCACGCCAACTATCACATCGACCACCTTATTTTGATTTTTAGGTAGAGATAACTCAAAATGCCTTTTTATTAATTGCCGTAAGACAATCTTATTCTTCCGGTTAGTAACTCTTGCATCATGCCTTGTTTCATGTAACAGGCTTTGGCGAGGCGGTTTTCGAGGGTGGCGAGTTCGTTATCCATATCGGAGAGGATATTGGCGATGGCGGTCTGCTCACCCTTGGGTGGCAGTTTGATTTCGACCGTGCTCAGCGCATTTGCACTAATGTGAACAACCGCATCACCTTGACCCTTGCTCGCTTTTTGCCGACATATTTCTTGTGTGTTCAAGGCGTAACCAAGGTAAGTTGAATCGGAGTTAATTGGACGGAGAATTACGATATCTCCGCCTGCATATGCTTCGAAGTTATCGACATAAGCGACGCACCTCCCGATCTCAGCTTTTGTTTCTCCCGATCCTGCGAACAAGATGTCGCCCATTTTTAAACTAGCAGCGTTGGCTGCAACTTCTTTTGAAATAAATGACTGGAATACTCGCAGGATGTATTTATGTGCTGTGTAAATCTCTCCGTATCGCACACAAGGCAATACGCCGCTGCTAGCTTGATCGCGTGTGACTCCACTGCCCTTCAAAAATATTCCAATTTCATCCAGCCGCTTCACCTCCCACTCTCCATTAAACCCCGGTAGGCGGCGTCGGCCGGTGAGGAGTTGTTGCATGGTGGCTTGCTGGATGTCGCGCTTTTTGGTGATAATTTTATCTAAGCCATCAATAAGGGCATCGATATCTTTTAGGGCTTTAGAAATATTTCTTTGGCTTTCTAATGGTGGCACCCTGATAAAGTACTTCTCCATCTCGCTTTTTTGAGTATGCACGAGAGCAGAAGCGCCATGGGCGTCACCCTCGATGTGACTCGTAAGATCTCTAAGCGCATAGAAGAAATAGTCAGAATCAATGCGCGACTGCTTTATCTCAATTTTCCACGTATGATAGTTAAGGAGCGCGTCGTTACCTTTCCACACATGCGGGCCAAACGAGGTTCCTCGGCTGCCAGACCATGCGAAAAGAAGTTGGTTGTATTTAACTAAAATCTTGCTATCAAATTTTCCCGAGAAATAATTAAACTCATTGGAACCATTAAGATTTTGAATTCTAATGATAGGTAATCCATTACTTTGCCACTCGTGAGGCTTAAAGCCCCGTCCATTTATCAGAGTGCAGACTTCTTTTATTTGCGCAATCCCCCAATCTTCAGGGATTATTCCAATTTCAGTCTGTTTGTACCCGAGAATTAAATCTGCACTCATACGGAAAACCCCATCTTAACCAGATGAGAATTGACCTTGACCGCCAACGCCTCCACCTCGGCATTCAGCGCTGGCAATGGCGTGGCATAGCGTTCGGCCAGTTGACGGATACGACCGGTCAGCGCCTGCGACACCCGATCTAGCTCGGTCTGCACATCCGCTTGCAGGGTGGCCAGCCATTTGTCGTCCACCACCAGGGTTTTCAGCTCGGCCTCACTGAGTTGGGCGTAGTGGGCAAGCACCTTCGCATCCAGCAACTTCTGGGCAGCTTTGACCTTTTTGCTAGCCTCGGCCTCGCGCTGGATTAGTTCCAAGCATTGCTCCAGTGCCTGGCGTTCTTCGTCGGCGTCACGCTCGTGCTTGATGGCTTTCAGTCGTGCCTTGACGCTGGCGGCGGTGAGCTTGCCCTTGTCGGTTTTGCCTTCGGTCAGAGGGCCGTCTTCGCCACCCTTCTCCTCGTCCAGCTCTTCCAGCTCGCGGCTGATGGCATCACGTTTGGCTTCCAGCTCGGTGATGGCGGCGGCTTCGGCGGCGTAGTAGCGGCGCACGATCAATTCGGGCGGCAGCAGGTCGGTATTGGGGGCGCCCTGGCTAGAGCCGCTGGCAATTAGCGGCTTCCATCCATCGATCACCAGTTGGTAGACATCATCCTGCAAGGTGGCATACCAATAGTCCTGAAGGTGCTGGTAGACGTCGTAGGCATTCAGCAGCTGCGCGGTCTCGAAGCGGTGCAGCAAGTCTTCAGCCAGTTGCTTGAGCAGCGCCTTGGGCTGGTCGCCAATGGCGATGCCGGTTAGGTTCGGGCGGTGTTCGTCACGCCAGGCCTCGAACAGGCCTGCCACCGTCTGACGAAAGGCGTCGAACTCGGGATGGCGGAAGATGGTTGGCTTGATCTCGCTGATGGCGACTTTAAGGTTGAGGTAGCCGGGGCGCAGTGGCTCGAATAGCGCGCTGCGAAGATTAGGCATTACGTCCCAGTAGGCACACAGAGCGTCAATATCACGTTCGGGAATGCCTCCATGCAGGTGGGCCTCGATGTCCTGAAGATCCTCTGCTTCGCTGGTGTCGATATAGCGCGGGATATTCAGGTTGAAGTCGTTGGCCTCGATCTCGGCCATGGGCACCAGTCGTGCGAATTTCTCCACTTCAAGCTGCTGGGTGAAGGTATCGACGATCTTGTGGATGTCCTGTTCACGCAGGCGGTTCTTGTTGCCGTCCTTGATAAAGCCCTTGCTGGCATCGATCAGGAACAGGCCCTTGCGCCCGGCACTGCCCTCTTTATCGAGCACGATGATGCAGGCAGGAATGCCGGTGCCGTAGAACAGGTTAGCCGGCAGGCCGATGATGCCCTTGATGTAACCCTGCTGGAGGATGCGCTTGCGGATTGTGGCCTCGGCACCGCCCCGGAAAAGTACACCGTGGGGCAGAATCACCGCCGCTTTGCCGGTGCTCTTCAGCGAGGTGAGCATGTGTAAGAGGAAGGCATAGTCGCCGTTCTTCTCGGGTGGAATGCCAAAGCTGAAACGGTTGTACTCATCCTCCGCCGGGTTGAAGCCATTGCTCCAAGCCTTGGTGGAGAACGGAGGGTTGGCGACGATAAAGTCGAACAGCTTGAGGTAGCCCAGCCGGTCTTTGAAATGGGGTGCGGACAGGGTGTTGTCCTTCCAGATCTCCGCCGTGGGGCAGTCATGCAGGATCATGTTCATTTTGGCCAGGGCGCTGGTGGCGTTGTCCATTTCCTGGCCGTAGATGGCCAGATCCAGCCCTGTGGCGCTCTTTGCTTCGTCGTGAGCCTTGAGCAGCAGCGATCCTGAACCGCATGTCGGATCATAGATGCTCTGCTTGCTGTCAGTGGCGCCGGCCAGGCCGATGACTTGAGATATGATCCGAGACACTTCAGCCGGGGTATAGAACTGCCCCTTGCTCTTGCCGGACTCGGTGGCGAAGTGCCGCATCAGGTATTCGTAGGCATCACCTAGGATGTCGTCACCCTGAGCGCGGTTTCCTTTGAAGTTGAGTGCCGGGGTGTTGAAGATGCTGACCAGGTTGGACAGACGGTCGACCATCTCCTTGCCCTTACCGAGCTTCTCCTGGTCGTTGAAGTCGGCCACGTCGATAACGCCGGTGAGGTTATTGGCCTCAGCCAGGCGGGCGATGATCTGGTTGATCTTGTCGCCGATCTCCTTGTCGCCCTTGAGCGCCACCATGTCAGCAAAGCTGCCGCCGGGGGGTACTTCGATCAGGGAATGGGGGTTGCCGGCGTACTTATCCGAAACGTACTTCACGAACAGCAGCACCAGAACGTAGTCCTTGTACTGCGAGGCATCCATCCCGCCACGCAGCTCGTCGCAGGATTTCCAGAGGGAGGAATAGAGTTCGGATTTCTTGATAGCCATGTGTTTCTTAGTGTCCTTTACGTATGCCGCTAGTTTAGTGAGCTTTGATTCGGCTTTTAAAGCGGCCAGAATGCTTTGGTGAGCTCTGCTTGTTGAAAGCGCAAGCTCTCAATTTCCGCTTCGAGCCGAGCCTCGTTATCGAATGCCTGAACCATAGCGTGCATGGTCTGCAAAGGAGGCACTGGAATATCAATGTTCTTAAGGGTCGAAAGCTGAATGGAGGGGATGCTTGCCCCCACTGCTGCTTGACTCAGCAGGCCCTGTCCAACGGCGGATCGCAGGAATATCAGCAGCGCTTTGGGAGGGTATTGATCGGGGAATCGGCTGCGCAAGACCACTAATGATTGCCCTGCTATCCAGCGGTTCTGGCCAGGCGGCGGGACGTCGCCTGCTATGCCTGCCTTGCCTACGACACCTTTGAAAGTCACCAGAATGTCGTCAGTTTTGATGAAGTAGCTGTCAGCCTTGGGCGACTGCAGGTCGAACAGTGCTTCTTTGCTGGCACTGCGGATATAGCCGAACGATGGAATGTCTTGGGCCAGTACTTCGTTGACCTCTGCACCCTCTGAGGCAGTGCTGTGTTGCCTGGGACGAAGGACTTCAAAGAAGTCCCCCAGCTTGCGCAGTGGGTAGCGCTTCAGGGCGTTGCTAAGCTTCTGTGCAGACTCATCCTGGACGTAGCGACTCGCCTCAAGGCTGTAGTCGCTTGCTTCAATCTCTTTAGCCGCCACATTCCTGGCAAATGGGGAGGCATCTTCGCTCGCTGCTAGTTGAAGCAGTGCATCGATGTCCTTCAGATCCACACGCCGTTTGCCAGATGTCTCCTTGAACGCTTCATGGTTGGCATTTACAAAACGGATCGACTGGCTGCGACTCTTGCCGTCCAAGACCAGGATACTTACAGGGATTGATGTACCGCTGCACAGCCCACCTGGTAGCGCGATCACTGCGCGGACATGGCCAAGACTGACCAGATCTTCGCGCAGCTGCCGCTCGACCCCCTTTCCGAATAGCACAGAGCCTTGAACTGTCATAACAACTAGGCCTTGTGTTTGGGCGAGCAGGTGACGGATTTGCAGCACGTTGCCGACCTGGGTCTTTTCGGTGAAACGCTCCCAAAGATCGTCATTGCAGATTTCGTTTGGGTACTTCACGCCCATCGGCGGAAAGCAAATGGCCGTATCGAATTGAACCAGCTTTCCTTGTTTAATAGCTCTTGGTGACTTCACTGGGTCGGTTATATGCAGCTCCCAGTTCGCACCGCCTACCAGGTTGAGCATCTGAGCGCAGGTGTGTGGCACTTGCGACTCAACCCAGAGGTTTGCTCCGGTGCGAGCAACACGGGCAGCCAATTGGCCAGAGGTTTCCCATGGGATGTAGATTTTTTGGGTTTGGTCGACATGGGCAAGAGACACCATCAGCTCACAAAGGCTAGGTGAGTAGCTGACGGACTCACCGCGCGACTCGATACTCCAATGCGCTGCGTCGTCTAGCAGCAGCGTGTCGATTAAGCCTTGAGTGCCTAGCAAGCGGATTTTCTGGATTAAAGCAGAAAGGTCGCTGGCCCCGTGAAGCCCTTGCCATGCACCTTCATCTAAGAATGGGTGGCGAGTGTATTGCTGTGCGCTCCGGAGAGCCTCCAGCTGTGCTGAGGTGCTCTGCTCGCACAGCGCCTCAAAATGCAGATGTTCTGGTAGAACTAGCTCTTTGGAGAGTTTCCACCAACACAGCAGTTGTAGGACTAGGGACAGAGCATTGGCGGGGACTGTGCCAGTTCCTCGAATGGTGTCGAGCAGTTGCCAGAGGACTTTATCGTTCATGGATTTTCCGTGTTGTCCGGGGGGCGTATTCGTTCAGTGACGCTGGGAGCAGTTGTAGGTTGTGACCAGAGCATCACCGTCGGCGACTACTACCACTCCACCTTTGTCGCTAATTTTCATCAGCAAACGGCGTTCGTTATCCAGAGCCGCTATGCGCTGTTTCGCTTCCTTTTTGCCGAACACGACTTTGTCCTTCTCCTGAGAGCCATGTGCCAGAACGTATTCGACCATATCGAGTGAGATCCCGCGCTGGGATTGGCGTGCCTTGCAGTGATGAGTGGTGTGCATGGTGTTCTGCTCCATGGAGTGATGAACATGGAGTTAGATTAGGTGATAGCTTTCTATGCGTCAATTAAGCAATTAATGCTTAAAATAAGCACGAGATTCATTTTTGGTTAGGTCGACTGCTTGAGGCGCTTGCAGGCCGGGTGCATGTGCGGCTCCGTTAACAGTTACTCAGAATTTGACTGCTTTAGGAACTCCATCTATATCTATTTCGTAACTTATCCTGCGAATGGATGGCCAAGCAATTGAGCGAATGGAGCATGACGATGGATGAATTGAACAAGTTAGGAGAGTTGCTGTACGGCCCTGGAGAGGCAATGCAGGGAACGGAAATGAGCGTCGAAGACGCGATTGAGTTTGTGCAGGAGCGATATCCCTCGCGACCTTTTTGCTTGGTGCGGGATTGGATATGGATCGACCTGGAGCTACCAGACAGGTTGATTCAGGAGGTGCAGAATGATCAACAACAGCCGGTTCTGCTTTATGCACACGATGTCGTACATGACTATGCTGAGCGTTTTCCAGCACCAGGAAGCTATGTTCGCACGACTCTGCTTGTGTCATTTTCGGAGGGGTTTGTCTTTCAGACGCGTAACACTGTGTACGTGTTGCTGGGCACAGGTAAACGCAAGCGAGCCAAGCCTGACGTCTTGAGAGGGCTATTTTGATACAGGGGGGCACGAAAGTGCTTTTCTGCACTCAGTGCATTGAGGATCAACAAGTGGACTTTGCTCAAGGCCGTTCGGTACTTGGGCAGGGAGCCGTCGCCAATGGCGATTTGCATCTCTTCATAGAGTTTTGAGGCGCTTTTGTAGATCACCGAGTAGCCCTGTCGGCACGCCTGGCTGCCAAATGCGCAGGCGAGCCAACTCTTGCCTGTGCCGGTGGCTCCGGTCAGCAGCAGGTTCTGTTGCTGACCAATCCAGGAGCATCCTGTCAGACCTGCGATCACTTGCTTATCCAGACCGCGACTGCTGCGGTAATCCACATCCTCCAGGTGCGCGGCATAGCGCAGCTTCGCCTGCTTCAGTAGGCGAGACAGCTTGCGGTTCTCGCGTTCGCTGAGTTCACGATCCACCATCAGGCCCAAGCGGTCATCAAAAGGCAGTTCCTGCATGCGTGGTTGTTCAAGCTGGTCGCGGTAGGCCTTGGCCATACCGGACAGTTGCAGTTGCTGGAGCTTGCTTTGGGTCTGCTGGTTCAGCATGTCGAATGATCCTTTTCATCGGCAAAGTAATGGGCACCGCGCAGGTTTTCGTGAGCGGCTGTCGAGCTGGGTAGGGATTTCAGGCCAGGACGTTTGTCGGGCTGCTCGCGCAAGATGGATTGCAGGCTTTTCAGGGCGAAGGTCTTGATGGTCAGCGCATAGGCACAGGCCTCCTCCAGTCGTGCATCGCCATGTATACGGGCTTCCTTGCGCAAGGCGTTGGCGGCCTTATGTCCATTGGCCACATCGGTTCGCTCGGTCAGGTGATAGTGCAGATGGCGCAGTAGTGCAGGCCCGACCCGCTCACCCCAGGCGAGCAATGCGGCGGGCTCACTGTCAGCGTAATACTGGTGGTTCGGCGGCCTGTGCTCCGGCTGCACGCTGATGCCGGAAACATACTGCCGGGCATGACTGCTGACGCGCAGATGATTGTGAAAGACCTCCACGATCTCGCCCGTAGCGCGTACATCCACTTGCTGCTGTACCAATCGGCTCGGCACGGAATAGTGGTGGTTGTCGTACTCCACCAGGTAGTCGCTGCGCATTCGCACCTTGAAGCGCCAATCGGCATGCTCGTAGGCGTGGATCGGCAGCGGCTGGAGCGCGGGCTGCTCCACCTCGACGAATAGGCTATGCCGACTGCTGCCAGGCTGGCGTTTGAACGGGCGTTGATTGAATGCCGGCAGCAACTCCAGGATGGCCTGATTGAGTTCTGCCAAGCTGAAGAAACGGCGGTGGCGTAGGGCTGCCAGCAGCCAGCGTTGAACCAGCTTCACCCCGGCCTCCACTTTGCCTTTGTCTTTGGGTCTACGCGGGCGGGCCGGCAGGATAATGGCCTGGTAATGGTGGGCCAGTTGCTGATAGATCAGGTTGAGCTGGACTTCATCCTTGCCGTGCTTGATCACCGCTGCCTTGAGGTTGTCGGGAACCAGTAGGCGGGGCACCCCCGCGAAGAAGTTGAAGGCCTGCACGTGGCAGTGCATCCAGTCTTCAATCCGCTGACTCCACACGGCACAGGCGAAGGTGTAGCTGGAGTAGCCCAGCACGCCGACAAAGATTTGTGCCAGACGAGGTTCCGATTGGCCGTCCAGATAGATCGGCATGGTCTTGCCGGAGAAGTCCAAGAACAGCTTGTCGCCAGGTTGATGCAGCTGACGCATTGCCAATGGTTGCTGCTGCACAAAGCTGCGATAGCTGGCCGTGAACTGTGAATAGGCGATGCCGTCTGGCTCGGTAGTCCGCCACTCACGCCATACCGGTCGATCTTCGGGCGTTCGCGGGTGATCCACTTCATGCAGCACCTCCTGCCTATCGGGATAGGCTCCGGGTGGGCTGGCGAGCGCTGTGCCAGCCAGAAAAACCATCGATCAAGTAGCGCGCATCCAGACCCATGGCCTCCAGTGTGGCGGCGTGCCCTGGCTGATTTCATGCCCCTTGGCGCAATAGAGAATCACTGGCCTGTCCCGTGGAACCTGATCCTTCCAGGTGAATACTTCCTCGGGATCGCGCCAGTGTGCACCGGGGATTTCTGTGGCATCGGCAAGTCGCACGCTGGTGCGACGCACATCCAACAGAGTGAACATCCGATCTGCTGCCTGCCATTCCGCCAGTTCGCATATCGAGATTCGGCTCATTTCCCACCTCTCAGTTTTGCAGCAGGTGCACAGCCAGACCTACCAGCGCACAGGCCGCCAGCACCTGGATGACGCCGCGCTTGAAGCGGAACAAAGCGATGGCCGCTGCCAACGCGATCAGCGCCGATGGCCAATCGAAATGACCGTTGAAGCCTTGCGGCCAGAGCACGTGGTAACCGAAGAACAGTGCCAGGTTGAGGATCACCCCGACCACGGCGGCGGTGATGGCCGTCAGCGGTGCGGTGAACTTAAGTTCGTTGTGAGTCGACTCTACCAACGGGCCGCCTGCGAGAATGAAAAGGAAGGACGGTAAGAAGGTGAACCAAGTGACCAGGCTGGCCGCCACGGCTCCAGCCAGGAAGGCCTGATCGGCACCGAATACCTGTTGCACATACCCACCGACGAAACCGACAAAGGCCACCACCATGATCAGCGGCCCCGGCGTGGTCTCGCCCAAGGCCAAGCCATCGATCATCTGCGTCGGGCTCAGCCAGCCGTAGTGGCCGACTGCACCTTGGTAGACATAGGGCAGCACTGCATAGGCACCGCCAAAGGTCAGCAACGCGGCCTTGGTGAAGAACCAGCCCATCTGGGTCAACGTGCCTTCCCAACCGAACAGGGCGGTCAACAAGCCCATGGGCAAGGCCCACAGTGCCGCACCAATGACGGCCAGCACGAGCAGGCGCGGCCAGCGAAAGCGCGCATGTTCCGGTGTCGGGGTGTCGTCATCGATCAGCGCAGAGCCGAAGGATTGCTTGGCCGCACCGTGGCCGCCACCGACACTGAATTTCTGCGGGGCAAATCGCCCGCCGAAATAGCCGATCACGGCGGCACCCAACACGATCAGCGGGAACGGTAGGTTCAACGCGAAAATGGCGACGAAGGAGGCGGCGGCAATCGCCCACAACCAGTTGTTCTTCAATGCACGGGAGCCGATGCGGTGGGCGGCCTGCACCACGATGGCGGTCACTGCGGGTTTGATCCCGTAGAACAACCCAGCCACCACCGGCACTTCGCCGAAGGCGATATAGACCCACGACAGCGCGATCAGGATGAATAGCGAGGGCAGTACGAACACTACCCCGGCAATCACCCCGCCCCAGGTACGGTGCATCAGCCAGCCGATATAGGTGGCCAACTGCTGTGCCTCCGGGCCGGGCAACAGCATGCAGTAGTTCAGGGCATGCAGAAAACGCCGTTCGGAGATCCAGCGCCGGCGCTCTACCAGCTCCTGGTGCATGATCGAAATCTGCCCGGCCGGGCCACCGAAACTGATGAAGCCAAGCTTCAGCCAGAAAGCGAAGGCCTGCCAGAAGCTGACCGGCTGCGGTGCTTGCGTCAGTGTTTCCGCGTTCTGCGCGGCTGTTTGCGTCACGTCGAGGGTACTCCTTTGTCGAAACTGGCCAGCAATCCGTCAAAAATGGCGGAAGCGGCGATCAGCAATTGATCGTCTTGAGTCAGGGTTTCGCGCAGTCCGGCTAGCACGCTCTCGATACCGGCGGCCTCGGGCGGCTGCACGCCGCCCACGTCGAGGTAATGCACAAGTAAACCCAGCCGTGCGATAGCGGGCTGCTCCAGGCCGAAGCTTGCCGCCAACACCTCGAAGGTGACGCGACTGCCGACATGACTGAAGGTCGCGCCGTCGAAGTCGAAACCCAGCGCATCGGCCGGACAATCCCCGGGACTGGCCAGCCACAGGATCCTGGCCTGTGGGTCGATAAAACGGCGGATTAGCCAGGCACTGGCCAAGCGATCCACCCATGGCCGCTGGCGGGTCGCCCAGGTGCGCTCCTGGTAGTCTGATGAATGCAGTCGCGCGATGACACCGGCCATGGCGTTCGGCTCATCCGGGGACAGGGCCCGGGCGCAGGCTAGCTCCAGCTCCTGCAAGGCTTTATCCGTTTGCTGTTGTGCCTCATCAGGGAAAAAGTCGATTTCGACCAGGCTGGCGAAAGCTTTGCGGAGCTTGCGTACCTGCTTGAGCGTGTCCTGCACGGTATCGGCAGTCAGCACATTCCGCACTTGTACGACTTCACCCAGCACGGCCGCATAGTCTTCGCCGCGATCAAACAGGTCGGTAAAGTTCGCTCCCTCAGGCTCTTCGACGCGCAGCACATGGGCTGCCCCACCAGCGTCCCGTACATCTGAGGCCAAACCATCCAGGGTGGCGCGACAGTCCTCGCGCTCAGGCATCAGATAGACACCATCACGCAGCACTGCCGCCCCGGAGGCTTTCAGCGAGCGCCAAGCCCGTTGCCGAGCAGTAGCATTCTCGGTGGGCAAGGAAAGGATGAGTGCTAGCAGCTTCATATTGTAGAGATATATTCATTTATGAGTGAGTCTCTACATATTGACCTGAGACGAAAGAGACCGCAAGCGTTTGCGGCGCACCTACCGGCTTTCGGGGCGGGTCAGAATCATCAGCGGTGTGGATCA
>CEVI01118570.1_pt1 | contig 40168 bp, 42 predicted proteins | sample 531471 | NCBI WGS metagenome assembly CEVI01 (sample SAMEA2623513, study PRJEB7988) | marine metagenome | isolation source: saline water (ENVO:00002010), including
TTTTACTCAAATAGTATACTTAGCGAGACAGGCATTTTTGTTTTATGTCTGTCTTATTTGCAGTTTATCAAAAAGCCCACAAAACATTGCTAATCATTCGAACACGGAAATCTCTGCAACATATAGTTCCGACTGATTTTCACGAATCTCTTCTATAGAAGCATCCTCCAAATCACACCTTATTACTACACCTGCACATTCTTTGTTTATGAAACCGTCATCGGCATCTGAAAACTCCCAACTGTCTGAATCTATAAAATTGCTTATAGACTCTCCTATATAGTGCTTGTTGAGAAGTTTACCTTGGTAACCAGCAAGAGCACTTACTTGAAAAACTCTATTGTCAACAAGCAGTATAAAAATCGAACCATCAAGAATTAAAACCATTTTTTGCTCGTTAACTTCTTTAATGGTATCTGCTTCAAGTTTTAAATCATGGATTGATAAACCCAGTTCAACACCACCTATCTGTTTTCTTGGGACGATCTCCGAATTTTTACTATAAAGATTACTCATATTTCTATAACTTCTATTTTGATTTAGGAACTTGTCCTAATCGGAAGTAAGGTATTCTTATTGTACCTATTTCTGGGCCGCTAATCTTCCAATATGAACGTGATGAGACAGGCATGTTTATTTTATGCCTGTCACTTTTGCTGCTCCAAACGGATTTTTTCATTAAGCCACTGGACCTTTGAAATCAACAAAAACTGATAGAGCAAACCTTCAATCGATAGAATCCGAGGCTAATTTTCAATCCCTTTGGCTTCAAAAGCAGCCAAAAATACCCCCCTTGAAAACAAACCCAAACCACCAAAGCCAGAAAAAACAAAGCCCCGCTCCCTTCAGAAAAGAGGGCGAGGCTTTGGATTCAAAAATCTGAACCTATCCTATATAACTAGCTATGTGTTTGATATACATTCTTGTTCAAAGTTTTTAGAAGAAATAAGTTTGGCTCCCACCAAAGAATCCTTTTCTAACTTAATACCTTCTTTAAATGACCAATAAATTTTATATGAAATCATTCCGTCAGAATCAGCGATTAAATTACTTGTCGCTATACTTGCAATATTGTTTATATACACGTTTTCAGAAACGTAGTTACCTAAACTAATTTTAAAACAATTTAAATTTAACGATTTATTCACTCCGATATCGGCATAAATTGAACCGTGCACCAAATTGTATGACGACTTATCATGTGTTTTATTTTCAATGTCCGTTAACTCGAATTGTAAATATGAAATTTCTCCTTGCGCTGTCAATCTTGCTTTATGAGAATCACAACCAGCTATAAAAACAACAATTAAGAATAACGATAAAAAATTTTGTAGCTTCATTTTTGATACCTCACTAATGTATGTTAGGCGCAATCTTGTCAGGATCAACAGGTTTGACAACACCGGCATCCTTGATCCATGAATTGGGCTTCACTGTCGTTGCTGGGTTACTAATCTTTACTCCAGTTCCAGCACTATTAAAAGTATCAACGGCTGCATCAGTACAGTTATTACTATATAAGTTATACTTAGTATCTCCAGAATTATGCGCATTCATACTTTCATTGGCAGACTTAGCCACCATTGAATCTTGATCTGCTGTAAGTGTTACTCTTAACCCATCAGTTGGTACGCTATCTGCCGATACCGGATCTATTGTTACACTCGCAGCAGAGTCTTTGCCAAGTAAGAAATCTGAATTCCCCATCTGCCCGCCATTGGCGTTAAGACCTGTAGAATATTGGTTATATGCAGACCAGTTTCCTTTGCCATCTTGAAAATACATTGTTGTATGACCGTTCCCGCCAGCACCATTGGGGTCAACAGCAAAAACGACATCTCTTCCGTCTGGATCTACATACTTATAAGGATTATTATTGGCATAAGCATAACGGTTAAAGGTATGTACATCACGGAATCCGATCGGATCATTCGAATAAAACCGACCTATGACTGGATCATAGTATCGTGCCTGCATATACACTAAACCAGTATCCGAATCTTGCTTATGCCCTGTATATCCTATTTCATTTTTAGGTGTGTGCCCCCATGCTGAACCATAGGGCGCATATCGTGTTCGCTCTGGTGATTTAGCAGCATTTGTCGTTGCTGCTGTTCCACCTAATACATCAGGATGAATATACTTCTTCTCACCTGCACCCTGATGCGCCACAAGCTGAGAACCTAAGTAGTAATTTTCCCTGTTGGCGCCATTTATTCGCTCGTGTATTAGTTTACCCGACAGCGTGTACATGGAATAACGAACGCCTTGGGTATCAATTGTTTTTACTCGTCTATTGTGTGCGTCGTATACATAATCGTACCCGCCAATGCTGGTGACTTGCCCTGCTAAGTTATACGTTAAGGTGTCTCGTCCATTGTCTACTATATTTCCTCGTTCATCATAGGAAAATGCATAATTTTTATATCCGCTTACACTAATTAAGCGCTTGTTGCTTGAGTTATAGGTGTAATGGATAGCGCTGCCTACAACGGAATCGAATTTTGTAATATTCCCCATGGGGTCGTAATTCATGTCACCTAGTAGGGTATTACTGAAGTTACGATAGTTATCTACTCGGTCTAACTGGTCATAAGTTAGCCTCAAGTCATAGGTATTTGACTGTCTGTCATCCCATTGGGTTAAATTGCCGTTTGCATCCCAACTATAGGCGTTGTAAACCACATTTGTTGTGCCACAGGTCGTTTTCTGTAGATAGGGTAAACCAGAGGTATGCTGGGTTAACGTATTAATACAACCGTTTTGGTGCTTATATGATTTATATTGGCCATTACCATGAAAGGCAATTGTGTTCGCAAAATTACCTTTTCCTAAACATCACCTCGCCCTTCACGTGCGACAGACAAAGTTCGCCAACTACGCTGTAGTTATCATCGCGAAAGAAAAGCTTATGTTTGGGTACGGTGACAAACACAGCAACACCTTCGCTAGAAACATCTTCGTTCACAATACTGTCGATGGCGCCAAGCAAAATATGGCCTAAGCCGGCGTGCTGATAATTAGGATGAACAGCAATAAAGCTCAACATGTGGAAGTTTTCGGCGGGTACTAAATTGCGTACTTTCTCTTCTTTTTCTAACATCTGCTTGGTACCAAAAAGGCCAGCGGTAAGCAGCATGCGCAATCGCCAATGCCAGTATCTTCCTGCTCCAAAGGCTGCATCTGGCCCAGTTAAACAGGCTACTGAGAGCAATCGTGATTCGTGGAATAGTCCAATCATCGGTTGTTCAGCCACCCAAAAAGCATTGAGCTCTTCACGAATGGCTGAACGGAGCCGACTTTCGTAGCCTTCTTTTTCAGCTTGGAAAATATCAACAAAAAGCGGGTCATCTACATAGGCATTAAATAAAATGGATGCGGCAATTTTTAAATCGTCTACCGATAAATGTATTGCTTTAATCTCTTCTTTTTTTGGTGCCAATGATGCTGTTGCAGTATTCATACCCGCCTCCTGAGAAAACCATTGAAATCGCTTTACTTGATTTTCTACTGTACGGGATTACCTTGCCAAAGTTAACAAATATTTAACAAGCTTAATGAATCATGCTAAACGCACTGTCACCCCAACCTGCCAAGCTGCCATTGATGAAGACCAAGGGCGTGCACTCATCTTTTGTTGTTATTCCATCTCCCATGGTTTTCTGGGTTCTGTAGTAAAGCACACGATACGTGCCATCTTGTTTTTCAAATAGCTCTGTAAAGTCAGCCACGCCCATTTTTCGCAGTACCTGCTCATAGGTAGTACCGGTTTCTAATTTAGCGATGTGCTGGCGATTGTTATACTCGCGATCTTCCCAATTGGCGCCGTAGTGACTGTCACTATCTCCTCCTACAGAGACTACGCATCCAGATAACAAAGCTGATGATGCCACGATGGCTGAAAGTAGTATTAATTTCATGTGTGTTCCTTTTTTGTGATAGGTTCTTATTCTTGAAATACTGTAAGCCCTTAATCAATTTTAAGGCCAACTTCTAAGACACTGATATATAAATAGTTTCAACTTTAAGCCAGCCTTCAAAAGCGCTACACTATGGCGAAAAAAACTAAAAATTAGCAAATTAGACAACTGGATATACATGAACATGCAAGAAAACAACCTTCAACAACTCATGATTGTGTGTCAGCAAATGGCTGAATCAGGAACGCCGCCCTCTGTGGGCCTTTTGCGCGCCAGAGCCCCTTTTAAAGTGTCAGTCACGCAAGCTATCGAAGCCATCAAACGCTTTAATGCGGCGAATGGAACAGCCTCTAAACAAGTTACAGAAAAGCCGAAAGAAACGATAGCATCCTTAACGAAAAGAGTTCAGGCTTTAGAAAAAACCGTTGAAAAATTACTTGAGACAATACAACAATTATCAGAAAAATAGTTGCCTTATGCCTTACCTACTAGCGAGGGGTTAACAACGCTAAGAAATCACCTAAGCTAGCTGCAATAACCTCTTTAGGTGGTTTACCTACCTGTTCTAAGACCACCTCGCCTGTATCGTTAAGTAGGCTAAGTATAAAATCGTCTTCATCGGTAAGGGCAAAAAATAACGTGGGTGCCTGCCTTAACCTTTGTTTCATCAGCAGGTGGCCTATTAGATTTTGTTGTAGGCGCGTAAAGTCATCGCTATTCCATACTTGCAGTAGTTCGCAATTTCCTTGGGGCGCTACTGCGGGCAAATTGTCGCTGAAGTAACGGCTAAAGAATTGGCAATACGCCTTATTTAGGGTGATCCCTAGCGCTTCTTCAACGTTACCAAAAGTAGCAGTGGTGTCGCGCTTTTGCGGTAACCAGGGAACGGCCTCACCTTCGCGGCCTGTGGCTTGATAGCAGGTTGACGGCCAGCTGCTGTCATAAGGAATGGTTAGCCCGCCCTTATTTTGCTGATGATAGGAAATGAAGCTAGATATAAATTGGTCTAATTGATTATCGATTGTCACTGGCTTTATCACATTAAACGGCGATTTTTGCGTTACACTATAGATATCGTTGCTTAAGTCAAGTAAGCAACGAATGCGTATAAACTATTCATATCAAGGCTCATATGACCGACAACGTAAAAGATAACTTAACTGTTTCTGCTCCTGATGGCTTGTCTTTGGGAAAGCAAGTTGAATACGAATTTCATTACAACCCTGACTTACTTCAGGGTGTGCCAAGAAGCCTAAGCAGAGATACGCTATCGTTGAATCCGCTTAACTTGCCTTTCAGCGGAAATGATACTTGGACAGGCTACGAACTTTCCTGGCTTACGCCGAAGGGAAAGCCTCAAGTGGCGATACTTGAATGCCGTGTACCTATTACTTCGCCTAACCTGATTGAATCGAAGTCATTTAAACTCTACCTGAACAGCTTTAATCAAAGTAAGTTTGAAAACGCAAATGCAGTTAAAGATGTCATTCAGTCTGATTTATCTGCATGTGCTGGCAGTGAGGTTGATGTTGCGCTAGTTTTGCCCTCGCAATTTGCTTCTCTCTCATTTAAAGAGTTTGAAGGGGAGTTATTAGATGACCTTGATGTTGAAATAAATGAGTACTCGCCCAACACCGCGTTTTTATCACAGTCAGATAAGAATGTGGAAGAAAGCTTAGTGTCTCACTTATTGAAATCCAACTGCTTAATTACAAGTCAACCTGACTGGGCAAGTGTCATCATTCGCTACCAAGGAAAGGCAATAAACCGTGAAGGCTTATTAAAGTATCTGATAAGCTTCAGGCAACACAATGAATTTCATGAACAATGTGTCGAACGAATATTTTGTGACATTCTCGCCCATTGTGAGGTAGATAAGTTAACTGTATGTGCTCGATATACTCGGCGGGGCGGTTTAGATATCAATCCGTTTCGCTCTAACTGTGAAGCACCATACCCAAATTTTAGACAAGCTCGTCAGTAAAAATACAAATCCGGCGCAAGGTTATTTTCATTTAAGGTTGTGAAATCGCACTTATGGACGCTAAACAATTACAAAGCTATAAACAGCACAGTACCCTACTCTCACAATTTATTGTTCGATTGTCGGCGTTTTATGAAGGTCTTTCTGACGACCTCGATAAAGAATTGCAAACCTTGAGAGGGCACCTATCGGGCACCCCGAACTTCACACTGGCAACTGTAAGTATAAACAAGCTAAACCGTGCGCTTCAAAGTCAGGAGATTACGGTTAAGAAATACAATGCGGATGCTATTGCGCGACTCGAAAAATCCATAAAAGTGTTACAAAAAGTGGTGTTTGAAAATGAAGCGCTTAAGCAAAATGCCACAAAGCAATTGATCACCTTGCATCAACCCGTAGGCGATTTGTTCAGTATTTATCCGCTTTTTCAGCAAGCATTAGATTTACATCACAGTGCGTTGACCGGTCACTTTCCTGATGTGCTTAACACCCCTGCTAAGGCAGACAATGCTGACCCTGCCAACCCTTTATACAAATCAATTCTAGAAGAGTTAAATCAACTGCTAGATAGCTATGCGCAAAAAATGCCTAACGACGTAAAGTTGCTAGATATAAAAAATAAGCTATCGTCTGGCATGGATGAAGACGAATTGCTGAAAAGCTGTGTGATTGTGCTTCGTATGATAGTACAAGATGCCATGTCTGAAGCCAGCTTAACGGGCAAAGTTATTCAAAGCTTACACAACTCGTTGGCAAAAGTAGGCAATGAAATTCAAGTGAGTATGGAGGACAGCCGCAGCCAGTTCAAACAGCGACAAGCCGGTAACGCGGTATTGCAATCTCACATAGAAACTATCGAAGAAGCGGTTAATCACAGCGAGTCTTTCGACACTTTAAAAGAGCAAACTCAATACTGTGTTCAAAATATCGCGCAAACACTTAATCAGCAGATTCAGGCCGATACCGCAGGCCAAGAGCAATTGATGAATTTACTGGGTTCGATGCAATCTCGCATTGAGCAATTGCAGCAGCAAACCAATATTTATAAAAAGAAGTTAGCAGAGCAGCTCTCTTTGAGCCAAACCGATCCATTAACCCGGTTGCCTAATCGCCAAGCTTATAATGATAAGCTAAGTAAAGCCTTTCAAAAATGGCAAGATACCAGTGAAGATTTAGCCGTCGCCATTATTGACATAGACCATTTCAAATCAATTAATGACCGATTTGGCCACGCTGCTGGTGATAAAACCTTGCAAGTAGTGGGAAGGCATCTGAAGCAGCACCTTTCAAAAGATGCATTTATTGCGCGCTGGGGCGGTGAAGAATTTGTTTTACTCCTGCCAAGAAACACCATGAAAGAAGTAAAAGATGGGCTTGAGAAGATGCGTCAAGCTCTATCAGAGCTCCCATTTAAGTTTAAGCAAGAGAAAGTCACCATTACCGCCTCTTTTGGGGCAAGCCTGTTTAAAAAGGGCGATACCCCAGAGCAGGTGTTTGACCGTGCCGACAACTATTTATACCAAGCAAAACGCGAGGGCCGAAACCAGGTTGTCACCGATTAGGAAGTAGACGTATGAAAAAAGTGCAACTCAATCCCGTTGGCTGGATGAGCCAGCTTTCTCAAATAGAAGTATCTCAACTTCAAGATACTGCCCACAGTCAACTTTTTCATTTGTTCAAAAATTGCTGCTTAGCCGTGCTAAATAGCGGCGTTGATGAAGACAACTTCGAAGCCCTTTTCGCCCCTTATAAAGATTTCAATATAAAACTTGTTCGCCGAGAGCGGGGGGTGAAAATAGAGTTAGTCAATCCACCCGACGTGGCTTTTGTTGATGGAGAGTTAATGCAGGGGGTGCACGAACATATTTTTGCCGTGCTGCGTGATCTTCTTTACATGGGAAATAAGTACGCCTTTTTAAAGCAAAATGCCCCCGCTGATGGCGATAGCATCACCGATATGGTATTCGATATGCTTCGGCATTCAAATGCCCTAGAAGGCAATGACAACCTCAATACCGTTGTATGCTGGGGAGGTCACTCCATCAACCAAACCGAATATAAACATACAAAAGAGGTCGGCTACCAACTGGGTTTAAGGGAAATGAATATATGCACTGGGTGTGGCCCAGGCGCAATGAAAGGCCCCATGAAAGGTGCCACAATCGGGCATGCAAAGCAAAGGTATAAAAATGGGCGTTATATCGGTATTTCAGAGCCTAGTATTATTGCCGCCGAGCCCCCAAATGCGATTGTAAATGAACTAATCATCATGCCTGATATAGAGAAGCGACTGGAAGCATTTGTGCGTCTTGCCCATGGTATTGTTATATTTCCTGGAGGCGTAGGTACAGCCGAAGAACTCCTTTATGTGCTTGGCATCTTGCTTAATGAACATAATGCACAGCAACCTTTCCCTCTCATTCTTACCGGCCCTGCAGGCTCTGAGGAATATTTCGAAGCCATTGATGACTTTGTTGGAGCTACATTAGGGAAGGCGGCGCAGGCTAAATATCAAATCATTATTGATGATCCTGAAGAAGTCGCCCGCTGCATGCGTGGGGGATTTGAAAAAGTTCGAGAATATCGCGTCGCCATGGGCGATGCGTTTAGCTTTAACTGGTCACTTAGAATAGAGGCGGCATTTCAACGCCCATTTATACCCACACATGCTTCCATGTCACAACTGGCCTTGCACCACCAACAAAGCCCGGGAGAGCTTGCAGTGGCGTTGCGCCAAGCATTTTCTGGCATAGTGGCCGGTAACGTAAAAGCAGAGGGCATTGCCCAAATTAAAGCACAAGGCCCCTTCTCCTTAACCGGCGAAGCTGAACTTATGCGGCGTATAGACACCTTACTAGAGTCTTTTGTTGCCCAGCACAGAATGAAGTTACCGGGCAGTGCCTATGAGCCTTGCTACGTGGTAAAGTCGGAGTAAATGAAGCATTTAGTTACGTTTACTATTTATTGTTCTTAATTAATTTGCGGTACACTATCCGCATCCGTCGGCGTATGATAGTAATTCGACTCATCGTGTATCAATATTGCGTTGCTCCATCAATAAATTGCATTAAATATAAGAAATTAGGGTTATGAACGCCAAAGTAATTCGACTTATTCTCGCAGGTGTAGCGCTATACGCTACCTTTGTATTTATCGTGATTGCATTTTATCCAGACAAACCTGAAAACATGGATTGGCAAGACCGCGAAGAATACAACCGCGTGCAAATTACAAAGCTAAAACTAGGAAGCACACGAGAAGAGGTGCTGGCTTTACTTGGCTCTCCAGATATTACCGAAGCCAAAAAACAGGGTAATACCGCTATTCAGGTGATGTTCTTTAGAACTCAGCATGTTCGTGCTGATGGCCTAACAACACAAGATGAATGTACCCCTTTGTTATTTGAAAACGATAAACTTATCGCTTGGGGCGAAGGCGCTTACTTAAGTTACCAGCAAAGCTAAATTGATGGATGACACGCCAATTCATGATATAGCGGCTACCCTCGCTTCCCCTGTTAATGATGCCCACACGCCACAAGAGCTGGTTAATGCTTGTTTAAAAAAGTCAAAAGCGCTACTCACGTTTGTTGAGAATAACGCTGCTTTAGCGCTGGCCGTGCTTGAGTATCCCCAACTAGACATTTCACCCTTCGCTAGGCACTTATTCACATTAACGGCGTTTGCAAAACTTAACCATTTTAACGATCATTTTCTACAACACATTGTCGCTGCACATGTAGCCGCTTACTATTGGCAACAAAGTGGCCAATCAAAGTCTGAGAAAAAAGCCTTTGTACGCTTTTTATTTGATAACCATCTCACGCTATGGCGACATATTCTGTCATTGCAAAAAGTATTGTTTAACTCTCAAGCACTGAAGCATATTTCTAGCGTAAAATTAAACGGTTTGCAGCGTTTTGCACTGCTAGCATCTGTGTTTACCTACGCAATTGAAAAACACACTGCGCAAACACTTATAAGCTATTTAACGCCGTTATTGCCAACCAATGATCGTCATATGTTAAACGTGCCACTGCTGATAATGGATACCCCATTACCTGGAAGCCGTGTTTATTATAAGGCACACCCTGCCGTCGTGGTCGACTTACAAAAGGCGCATGTGCTGATTTCAGTACCCAGCCTTCCTGAAGAAAAAGAAGCAATGTGGGTAGCTAAAGAAGAAGTACTTCGCCCCCGACATGTGCACATAGACTTTAGCCAATTTATCGCCTTACATCGTGCATGTGAACTTGAACGTACTGTGCGTGGCGGCGGGCCCTTTTTTGCCGTTGCCTACGCCATTCAGAAGCCGCCATTGGCCCTTTTAACGATTATCGATACCTTGCAAAAAGCCGACATAGATATCAATGCCTTGTGCGAACAAGTCGAACGTACTCCCGCGTTTAGTCACTTTCTCATGTCTACGGCAAGCCAAGATAACCGCTTACGTCTGCCTGTTACCCACCTTAAACAAGCCATACTCACATACGGCTTAGAAAGAGTGGGAGACATGTTGATTCAGTTTGCATTGATGGAACGGCTCACGCAACACACCTACCCTTTATTAAGTATTAGCAAACAGTTTACCCATTTAAGCTGTGCCATAGCATCACAGCTAGTAGCCTTAAGCGATACGAAGCTTACGCCTCAATCTGCGTCCCTACTCACGACATTTGTGTGCGCGCCATTGTTTACTCTACCAGGGTTAAAAGTGGCAAGTCAGTTGCCCGTGAGCGATAGCCATTACTTTCAAATACACCGCACATTTAAAGTGAAAGCTCAGGTGCCTTGGCACACTGTGGCGGGAGAATTGGCCGCAAATTGGCACCAAGGTGCGACATGGCGAGCGTTAATCCATAATGCAGGTAAACGACACCACGATGTACCTAACTCATTAAAGAAAGAGCATGCTATTATTCAGTTGGCGTTTGGCCTTGCCAGAGAGGCGCTATTCCCCTTACCACATCCCGATGAAGACAGTGAAAACACCAAGTCGGCGTTATTACGCACATTATCGTTAAGCCAGGCTGATATCACATTATTACTGAATAGGTTGAGCGACTACCTTTTTTGCCCTTTTCCCCTGACTGAACTAAATTAATCGTAACGAATGGCTATAACTTAAGCTTGCTATCGTATAAAATACGCGGGCTTTAGCGCGCTTCAACGCACGTTCCCTACTATGAAACACATAATTAAGGTAGAAGCTCGCATTTTTTGGCGCATTTTCCTCGCCAGACTACATTTTAAAACCTAACGATTTTGACAACAGAATTACCAGAGGATCCCTCAACATGACTCAGCAACGCATTACGGTCATTCGCGGTGACGGCATTGGCCCGGACATCATTGATGCAACCACAAAAATTCTAGATAAGGTTGGCTGTGATTTCGCCTATGATTATGCCGATGCAGGTTTAGTAGCACTAGAAGAACACGGCGAGCTTCTACCCCAAGAAACTCTTGATCTTATTGCAAAAAACAAGGTCGCACTCAAAGGGCCACTAACCACGCCTGTAGGTGAGGGTTTTACATCAATTAACGTAAGCCTACGTAAGCAATTTAAGCTTTACGCTAACCTTCGCCCAGTGTTGTCGTTCAAAGGCACCAAAGCGCGCTACGAAGATATCGACATTATTACCGTACGTGAAAACACGCAAGGGATGTACTCTGGTCTAGGTCAAGTGGTATCTGAAGATGGTAACGAAGCCGAAGCCATGAGTAAGATCACCCGTGATGGTGCTGAAAAAATCGTCACTTTTGCTTACGAACTTGCACGTCGCGAAGGTCGTAAAAAAGTAACAGCGGTTCACAAAGCAAACATTCTTAAATCTACTTCTGGTTTGTTCTTGAAAGTGGCTCGTGAAGTGGGTGAGCGTTACCCTGACATCGAATCTACGGAAATGATTGTAGATAACACCTGTATGCAACTTGTGATGAACCCTCACCAGTTTGACGTAATCGTCACTACAAATCTGTTTGGTGACATCTTGTCAGACTTATGTGCTGGTCTTGTGGGTGGCTTAGGTATGGCACCAGGTGCAAACATAGGCGAAGACTGCGCAATATTTGAAGCGGTACACGGTTCTGCTCCTGATATCGCTGGCAAAAACTTAGCGAACCCAACGTCAGTTATATTGGCAGCTGCGCAAATGCTTGAATACCTCAACATGGGTGACAAAGCTGAAAAAATTCGTGCCGCACTTAAAGATGTTATTGAAACAGGTGACCGCACTACTCGCGATCTTGGTGGTGAAGCTGGTACCACAGAATTTACTCAAGCCCTACTAGACAGACTATAAGTCTTAGTTAGGGTTAAAAAGCGGGCAGTGCCCGCTTTTTTTGTGCGTGTAATTTAAAACGGTAGATATCAATACTGGCCAAAAACTGGACTACTCATCTCTTCCCTAAGGCGTAACATCAAATATGTACAACAGTGTACATAAACTTTAAAAGGAATAGACATGAAAAAATACTTAGCCAGTATTGCGCTTGTTGCTGCTGTTACACTTACGCCAGCGATGACCAGCGCTAATGAAAACACGCCTGCAGCAACCCCATCTAATTCAGCTGCGGCGCAGCAACGAATTGATCTGAATACAGCGAGTTTATCTGAACTTCAAACCCTACCAGGCGTAGGTGTAGCGAAAGCCGAAGCCATTATTGCTTATCGAAATGAAAAGGGGCCCTTCGTTGAAGTAGCAGAACTGACACAAGTAAAAGGCATTGGTGAAAAGATGCTAATGAAGATTGAGAGTCGTGTCGTCGTCGCTAGATAAAAAAACGCGCCATTTGGCGCGTTTTTCTTTATAACTTTAAAGGCTTAAACCAGAAAGGTACTCTTTGAATTCACCCGAAAGAGTAGGATGTCTGAGTGCGTATTCAACGTTGGCTTTCATATAGCCAAGTTTACTACCACAATCATGACTCTTACCTTTCATGTAATAGGCGTCAACCTGTTCAATCTTCATTAATGCATCGATAGCATCGGTCAATTGAACCTCACCACCTGCTCCAGGAGGGGTAAACTCAAGTAGATCCCAAATCTTCTCAGATAACACGTAGCGACCAACGATAGCAAGATCTGAAGGAGCATCTTCAAGTTCTGGTTTTTCAACCATCTTATGAATTTTTGCCGATTCACCTTGTTGAATATCCGCGCCATCAAGATCCGCAATACCAAACTTAGTCACGTCTTCTTCAGGTACTTGTTCAACCATCACTTGGCTGACACGGCTAGTGTTAAATTTAGCCACCATATCTGCCAAGTTATCCTTTTTAGGGTCGCTGGCAGCGTCATCAATGATTACGTCAGGAAGGACAACAGCAAAAGGTGCATCACCAATGAGTGGGCGAGCACACAATACAGCGTGACCTAAACCGTTCGCGACGCCCTGTCGAATATGCATAATAGTCACATCTTTAGGGCAAATAGATTGTACTTCTTCAAGTAATTGACGTTTAACACGCTTTTCCAGTGTAGCTTCTAGCTCAAACGAGGTATCGAAGTGGTTTTCTATACTGTTTTTACTTGCGTGGGTAACCAGTATAATTTCCTTAAGCCCTGCCGCTACACACTCACTTACTACATACTGAATAAGTGGCTTATCTACCACAGGAAGCATTTCCTTAGGAATTGCCTTTGTGGCGGGTAACATACGGGTTCCTAATCCCGCTACAGGAATGACGGCTTTTTTTACCTGACTCATATTTATCGTGTCCTTTTTACTTATAACCTCAGCTAATCGCAATTTAATGCAATAATGCAGTATGCAATCCATATTCCATTGTATGCTTTAGCGTTAACCGATACGTTTTCTACTTCCGTTTGGTTTACTTGGTAAACCACAGGGTTTATATAACAAACTTATAAAAACATAAGCTTTAATAACTAGTTGTGCAGACTTTGACGCTACAACTAAGCGACGAATTGCACATACCTGACTAACATCTACGCTATCACCTGATGGAAATTTGAACAAGCCATGTACAGCGACTTGCACCAATTTATAACACTTGCACCAGAATAAACGCCAGTTATTCCTCAAAGCACTATTATGGGCTGACAACTTTCCCTTTTTTAGCTCGAATCCCGTCGTACAACCCTTTTCTCATCAATTGCCCGCGACGTTTTCCATTTTCGAAACAATAGCGGTTCACAAGATATCGCAACGGTATTGCGGTTAAATGACGAAACTTCCAATACAATGGAACATAGGGTCGACGAGATAATACTAGTAGGTTCCGCATTTGATAATACAAGCGTATAGGCGCGCCCTTTTTAAAGGTTACACCTGCAATTCTAACTCTATCGTCGCCTTGCCGATGGGGCATACATACCGATAAGGATTGATAAACGCGCCAGCCTCTCTCTTTGGCGCGCCAGCACCACTCGTGATCAACGCCATCAATAAATAAATCGCTTTCTTTTTCTCCTACCTCATGAAACGCTTGTTGGGAAAGCAACATGCCTGAGGCAATAATTTGTTTAACCTCTTTCAGGTCTTTTGTAATTTGCTTACCTTTTTGTAGCTTTCCTTCCACTTTTTTCCGGCTAAATTCACAATGAATAGAAGGACCGATTGCTGCTACAGGATTTGCGCGCTCAAGCGACACAAATTGAGAGAGAAGCTTGGCTGCCATATCAGCAGAAAAATGACTGTCTTGATCGAGTAAAAAGGCATAGTCGACACAGTCAAAGGCGCGTTTTAAACCTTCATTTTGCGCTTTCGCTATGCCTTCGTTGTTAGGGAGATGCAGATACTCAGCCTGCGCGGGTAGGTTAAATTGATGAGCGATTGGTGAATTGTCGACCAAATAGATACGCCATTGAGGATCAGCGAAGCCATCGATTATGCCCTGAACATGAGCAATGTCAGGGTTAAATAAAACAACGATTAGACCGCAGTTCAATGTTTACCAAACCTCTCAAGAAGGTGCCTATCAAGTTTGTACGCCCACTTAACCACATTGCCTGGCATTATACGTAGCGTTAGCACGCCGCAGGCATAAAATACGTTATAGGGCGTTAGGCGTTTAAGCTTAACCATTGCATGCCACCGCGCTTTAAACTCGTTGATAGATTTGGTTAACCCTCTACGTTTATAAAAGTTATTCACCCGCCTGAAGGCCAGTAGTCTGTCTTTTAAGTTTCTAAAAACAAACCCTTCGGCAGCGAGGGTAATCCAAAGGAAATAGTCTTGAGTGTTCAGTAAGCTGTTGTTATATCGGTAACCTTGCTCAAATACGCTATAACGAATAACCACAGTGGGGTGATTTAGCGAGCACCGCCTTGGTAAAATGTTGATAATTTGCCTGTGGGATGACGGCATTACCCGTGAGCCTACTTTTTCGCCTTTTTCATTGATCTCAGTTAAGGCGGATCCTAACACTGAAATATAACTGTGCTTTCTTAGATAGCTAACCTGTCTGGAGAGTCGGTTCGGCGTAGAAATATCGTCGGCATCCATACGTGCAAAAAACGTGGGAGAAAGGCATGCGCCCCACTCCACAGCACGGTTCATGCTCTCGGCTAACCCCACATTAAAGGTATTTTGCGCCAGCACCAACCGGTTATCTGAAAACGCCTTATCTTTGAGGAGATTCGTCATTTTAACGGATACTTCACCATCGATAACAACAACAAAAACAAAGTCTTCGTAAGTCTGATTTAAGATACTATCAATGGCTTGGATAACCCATTCTTCTTTATCACCATGATACAACGCCATCCCAACCAAGGTTTCTGCATTATTTTTATTATATTTGTTATGAAGCAGAGAGAAATGTTTATGCAAAGGTAACTACCACACTAAAGAAGGCGCACGAATCCGTAAAGGAAACACGGCCTTCAAAACAAAAGGCAAAGAATACTAAGTGAGGAACCCTTTGGATGAGTTATGGCACTCACTTAAAGGTGCGTTTGATAACTCTTAGTACGCTCCAAATATTTTGGATAACAATACTATATACCACCAGTAAAACCAAGAATCCCCAAAACATAATCGCTTCAGGTACTTGATAAACTTCACCGAGTATACCTATTAGGCAGTAGCACGCGCCCATGCACAAAATAGCAATGAGTGATTGACGACTACTTAGCCCTGCACGCATGAAGATATTATGAAGGTGTTTTCGGTCTGGGCGCAGCATCGATTGGCCTTTGCGAGCCCGACGATACATTATAGCTGCCATGTCCATGAGCGGCAGGCCCGTTAACCATACTGCGGTAATGGGCCGAAATGCTGCCCCCTCGCCTTGAGTGTGATCCACCAGTAACCAGACAATAGTAAGGCCCACAAACATACTTCCGGCATCACCCATGAAGATTTTGTTGCCTTTAAACCCTTTCCAGCTAAGGTTAAATGCTAAGAAAGGCACAATAGCAGCAACAATGATGAGCGGCTCCATAATAGAAGCACCATTACCAGTAGCCACCAAAAATCCTACCATGGTAAGCAAAATAACTAAGCTCATCCCTCCAGCAAGGCCATCGATGCCATCAATCATATTAAATGCATTAATGACACCCACTACGCAGACAATGGTAAAGAAATAGCCACCAATACCCATGGCGACGTCACCGAATCCAAAGATATTGCCAAGTGAAGTAATGTAGTTTTGTGCGCTCCACGCCATAATAGACGCAACACCGAATTGACACATCAAGCGCCCTTTAGCACTTAGATCGAATCTGTCATCAAGCATTCCCAGTAAAACAATAAATGCAGATGCCGTGAAAAACAGTGGGTTGTTTTTCATCCACACATCAGTGGCAACACTTGCCACAAGAACAGCCATGAAGATGGCCACCCCTCCCGTTAATGGGACAATGCCAGCATGTCTTTTTCTGGCACTAGGTTGGTCTACAAGTCCAAATTGATGAGCAAGGGGGGTCATCACTACCAGTAAAATAAGTGCAACAAAAAAAGCCGTACACAGGGGCACAAACTGCAAATAAGCTAGCATTTCAAGCAAAACCTCTCGACATTCACATGCGCGTCGGGGCACGTGGATGGTATAAAATACGATATGACTTGAATAAACGAAGTGTCCATTTTAAATAACCTTTCCTTTTTCCATTCTGCTGAGGGTTGTATAATTATTTTGTGAGCGAGTACGGAAACGCTCATACATGATAATAAACATTCTCCGCGGAGACCACCTTTGCCTGTAAAAAAGTTTCGTTTTACTTTCAGCTTTTGTTGACATTTTTCAGATTCCCCTCTTAGGAGGCCATGATTTTTCCAAATCTTGTGTTATCCTACGGCCAAATTGCGATATGGATATGACAGTCAATGTTAAAAATTTTCAGAGGCTCTGCGCTTTTAATTGGTGTTGCTACCCTCTTGGGCGGTTGCGCGTCAGCCCCAAGAACCACCGAAGCAGACATTCCCCTAGTGCACGCATCGCTCGCATACTCGTTGTCAGCTGAGCAAGATGTAGCAATAAATATTCCAAAATTAAATACGGCGTTTCATACCAATAGCCCTATCTCAATAACCTACCAAGGGCAGAGTTATAAAACGTCGAAATATTACGTATCAGCATCGGGTAACCAGTGCATGCGTTTAGACCCCTTGCAAACGAGTACGGTTTCATCGCAGCGCGAGCAGCGCCTTACTGCATGTAACCGAAATGGCCAATGGTCGGTCATTGCACCATTAGTTGTTTCAACGGATGAATAAAGGTACCACAATGAAAATCTCGAAAACGCACCACTTTTTCGCGGGACTTCTCTTATTGTGCAGTTGTGTAACCAGTCCAAGTATTCTTGCACAAACCACAGAACAACTGTCGCAACTTCGTCAGCAGGTGTCTCAATCTAATAACAGCGGCACGACAAGTACCCCTAATGTATCTCCCTTGAATGTTAATTCACAACGCACATTGCCTGGCAGCGGTGGCGATGTGAACACCATGGGGCAATTTTCCACGCAACCTCGAAATGGCGTAAACTTGCCTGGTGAGCCTACTATTGATACGGTTTTTCCAGCTCAAGAACCCATGCAAAACCCTCCATTTGCTGCCAACCTATTTATTGGCGGCTTTGAATCGGAGCGTACCAGTGGCCTAAACGACAACTATATGGTTGCACCAGGCGATAAGATCTCTATTTGGATTTGGGGCGCTGTTAACTACTCAAGCGTGGTGACGGTTGACAATCAAGGCAACATTTTCATCCCCAATATTGGCCCAATTCGTGTTGCCAATACGCCAGCAGGTACAGTGAATCAAACGGTTACCACTAAAATACGACAAGTTTATACCAACGATGTTAACGTTTACGTCAACCTATTGACCTCTACGCCCGTGTCTATATATGTCTCTGGCCCAGTTTTAAGACCAGGTCAATATGCTGGCTTAGCCTCAGATAGTGTTCTGTACTATTTGAAGCGCGCGGGTGGCATCGATTTTCGTCGTGGCAGTTTCCGCCAAATAGATATTGTAAGAAATGGTAAGGTAGTTGCCTCTGCGGATTTATATGCTTTTTTCAGAGATGGTAAGCTTCCTAACCTGTCGTTTAAAGACGGCGATACCATTCTAGTTAACCCTATCGGCAATACCATTGTGGTTGAAACAGGGGCACGAAATAGCTTTACCTTTGAATTCTCTAGCGAAGAGCTAAATGGTGAGGTGGTGAACTACTTTGCACGTCCTGGGGAATTTGCGTCTCATGCTTCTGTTGCTGGCGTGCGTAACGGCAAGCAATTTGCGCGTTACCTTTCAATTAGTGAGTTTTCTCAGTTACCACTGCAAGCCGGTGATACAGTGGAATACGTTGCCGATAATGAGCCTCAAATTTATCGGATAAATGTCGCTGGCGCTTTTGCAGGCGCGTCGCAACTCATGGTAGATAAAGGCACAAGATTACTTGATATCTTGGACCATATTGAAGCCGATACCACACTATCTGATACTCAGAATATTTATTTATTGCGAGAATCAGTGGCGGTAAAACAAAAGGAAATTATTGAGCAAGGTTTAGAGCGTCTAGAGCGCAGCATGTATACCGCACCTATCAGCTCTACAGGTGAAGGCGCGATTCGTGCCCAAGAAGCGCAGTTAGTTGCAGACTTTATTGCCCGAGCGCGTCAAGTAGAACCTCAAGGTCGCGTGGTAGTGTCTGAAAATGGCGACATTGCAAACATTCTTCTTGAACCAAACGATACCATAGTGATCCCTGAAATCACCGATTTAGTGCACGTAGGTGGCGAAGTTATGCTACCTCAATCTGTGGTTTTCAATCCTGACGCTACCACTGAGGACTACATTGCGTGGGCTGGTGGCTTCACTCAAAGAGCTGAAGATGAACGCATTATGGTTATTCGTAAAAACGGTAATGTTGCCTTTAGCAGTATTGATGATGGCATGCTGTCATTCACTGACAATAAACCACACTTGGCACCTGGGGATCAGATTATCGTACTGCCAGCTATTGATACCAAGGTTTTACAAGCGGTGAAAGACATTACCCAGATAATTTACCAAATTGCCATTGCAGCAAACGTAGCTACCTAACTTGATATGGTAACCTTTAAAGCACAACTTTACGCATGGAGAAGTGTAATATTTGCACTTTTCCTTCGTGAACTACAAAGTAAGTTCAACGACAAATTTGGCCTGGGCTGGGCATTTCTCGAGCCTTTTGTATTCATATTTGCGTTGTCTTTCTTTAGAAGTATTTTAAGTCCCGGGGATGTACATTCTGTACCACTATTTATCTTTATGATGATTGGCTTAATGGGTTTACAGTCGCTAACCACCTGTTTACAGTCGGTGTCGACTTCCATTAAGCGTAATAAGCCCCTGTATGCCTTTAGGCAAGTGCAGCCCATATCCGCCATTCTTACCGCTGGTTTTTTAGAGTTTTCGATAAAGGTCATAGTGGTTGCCTTGCTTGCGCTGGCACTCTATTTGATTGGTGAGGGCTTTGCTATTCATGACCCTCTCCTATTAATATCGCTGTTCGCACTTCTGTGGATTTTTTCAATTTCGTTGGGGTTAATATTCGCGATTGCCGCCGCGTTTGTACCTGAAGTTGACAAAATCAAATCCATGCTTACCCGCCCTTTGATGTTTATTTCGTGCGTATTTTTTAGCTTGCAGGACTTTCCAGAGAAGTTTTGGCCTTACTTAACATGGAACCCCTTGGTGCATTTCAACGAACTAGCACGTTATGCTTGTTTTGAATCATACGGCGACAAAGGTGTATCTATGGCATTCATTATTGAAGTCACAATTGCAACTGTGTTTTTAAGCTTGGCTATGTACCATATAACTTGGAAACGGGTGCTATCGCGATGATTAAATTAGAAAATTTAACAAAAAGCTACCCCAGCAAGATGGGGCCACAGTATATTTTCAGAAATTTAAATTTTAATTTCCCTACCGAAAATAACGTCGCTATTTTAGGTAAGAACGGGGCTGGTAAATCTACCCTTTTTCGTATGCTGGCGAAGAGTGAATACCCGGATAGGGGGAGAGTACTAACCAACAAAGCGATGTCTTGGCCCGTTGCTCTACAAACGGGTATTCACCCACAAATGACGGGGCGAGAAAACACCCGCTTTATTGGTCGAATCAACAATGTCACTTCTATTGCGGAGTATGAAGAAAAAGTACAGGCTTTCGCCGAATTAGATAAACGCTTCGACTTACCTGTGAAAAACTACTCTTCCGGTATGCGCGCCAAACTCGTGTTCGCGTGTTGTATGAATGTCGGTTTTGATATTTATTTAATTGACGAAGCGACCTCAGTGGGCGACCCACTGTTCCGTAAAAAAGCGCGACTTTCACTGAAAGAAAAAAGTGAAGAGGCTGGCGTTATTATGGTAAGCCACGAGCTTGATCAAATTCGCGAGTTTTGTACCTCTGCGGTAATCATAGACGATGGCAAATTACATTATTACGAAGATTTAGAAGAAGGCATCGACGTTTACACGCAGGATGCAGATAACAAAAAGTCGCTAAAATAGGTTTATTAAACGTGGAAAAATCCCTTACCCAACTGAATGCTCTTCTGAAGAAACACAAAACCCTTTTGCTTGTTCTTCCTTGGCTTTCATATGCTTTTTATCTGATTATTTGGGCAGCGCCCCAATACGAAAGCCACAGTCAATTGATTGTTAAATCTAGTGATGGTGGCAGTAGCTTCGACCCCTCATCTTTACTTGCGACTGCAGGCATGGGCAGTACCGGGGTTACAAACGATAGTCAATTGGTGGAAGCTTACATACAATCGGCCGATATGATTGAATACCTCGACGAAACAATAGGTTTACGTGGGCATTATATGTCTGACGAAGCTGACATGTTTAGCGGCTTGTCTGAAAATCATAGGAAAGAAGACTTTTACCAATTCTATCTCAGTCACATTGAGGTTAGCGTTGATTCTGCTTCATCTGTTATTTCTCTGCGCACTCGTGCCTTCACGCCCGAATTTGCGCTACAAATAAACCAGGCTATCGTAAAAAAAGCAGAGCAGTTTATTAATAACATCAACAACGATCTGGCTAAATCTAAGCTAACATTTGCAAAAGGTGAGCACGAGATTGTTGAGCAAAAACTACAACAAGCCAAAACAGATATTCTTGGCTTTCAAGCTAAATATAATGTGTTAGACCCGACAGCTGAAGGTGCTGCGTTCCAGCAAATCGCCTTCTCTTTAGAAGCAACGCTTGCGCAGAAAAAAGCCGAGCTCAGTACCATGTCTACCATGATGTCTAACATGGCACCTGAAATTATCAATATAAGACGTGAAATAACTGCCTTACAAGAAGAAGTCGAAAAGCAAAAAGAGCGCATTAGCACCGCTGACGGCCAAGGTGAAACGCTTTCTGTGAGTGAGTTAATGGCACAATACAGTAATTTACAAGTGCAGTTACAGTTAGCGATTCAAGCTTACTCGTCGTCGTTAATCACCCTTGAAAATGCGCGCGTGGAAGCTTATCAAAAATTACAACATCTGGTGACCATAGAGTCCCCTACCTTGCCCGACGATAACGCCTACCCTAAAGTCACTTATAATTTAATTTTATTTGGCGTTATTTTGCTGCTTCTTTACGGCATTGTGCGCATCGTTGTCGCCACCGTTCGCGAATTGTAAAGCGCAGTAGGTTCCCCCTACCTGAGCTCACCAGCCGGTCAAAAATGTTTAATATTTGGCCGGTTGGCACATCATTTCCCCAGATTATCGACCAAATCTTGTGTCTTCGCGTTCGCTCTAGTATAAGCATTCATGGATAGGTAGCCTAAGCGAGCCCATAGGGAGTAATTTCTAACAGTAGATTACTGAGCCATGGGATACGCGCGCTACAATAATAACCATACTCAATATGGAATAAATAAAAATATGAAACCATCTAACGATTCTAGTTTCTTTGGCCATCCAGGAGGCCTTAAGACACTATTTTTCACAGAAATGTGGGAACGAATGAGCTATTACGGTATGCGTGCGCTACTGGTCTTGTTCATGACAGCAAGTTTGCAAACTCAAGGGTTAGGCTTAACCGTTGCCACCGCGGGAGCTATTTATGGCTTATATACTGGCGCGGTATACTTCTTAGGCTTACCTGGCGGTTGGTTGGCTGACCGTTTGATTGGCGGTAAGCGAGCGGTATGGTATGGAGGCATCATTATATTTGCTGGCCATATCGTCCTTGCCATTGACCTACAAAACCTCTTCTTTGTTGGTCTTATTCTTGTTGCTACCGGCACAGGGTTGCTGAAACCTAATATCTCGGCCATGGTAGGCCAGCAATATAGTGAAGAAGACACCCGTCGAGACAGTGGCTATGCCCTTTACTATATGGGTATCAATATTGGTTCGCTTATCGCTTATTTTGTTACTGGCTATCTTCAGGAAGATTGGGGCTGGCATTACGCCTTTGGTGCAGCCGCGGTAGGGATGGCATTTGGGTTAATCCAGTACCACTTTACCAATAATACGCTCGACCCTAAATCTGTTGAACCTGCTAACCCTTTTGTAGGTGAAGCCCGCAAAAGAGCTTGGATGGCGGTTAGTGCGGTCGTCGTCGCGGCGGTGGCCGTGATCGTTCTTGCACATATGGGAACCATTGTAATTGAACCTGTGGCCCTTGCTCAAAAAGTGGCTATCTTATTTACCACGGTATTTTTCGCTTACTTCGGCTTCATTTATTTCAAAGGCCAACTAACCGATAATGAGAAAAAGCGCTTATGGGCACTTTTACTCGTTTGTATCGCTTCTGCTTGTTTTTGGTCTGGCTTCGAGCAAGCTGGCTCCTCTTTAAACCTCTTTGCACAAAACTATACCGATAGGGTTTTAGAAGGCGGATCCTTCCTAACGTCGTGGTTTGGCATGACTGCAATTCCTACCGTTTGGTTCCAGTTGTCTAATTCGCTGTTTATCGTCATTCTGTCGCCATTTTTTGCAGCGCTTTGGATAAACCTTGCTAAACGCATGATAGACCCCTCATACACACTAAAGTGTGCTATCGGTATTGTGATTATGGCAAGCGGCTTCTTAGTCATGTTTATGGCCTCTCAGTACGCTGCTCAGGGTCTTAAAGTCGCGCCTATGTGGCTCGTTACGACCTATTTCTTACATACTGTCGGTGAGCTTTGCTTAAGCCCTGTTGCATTAAGCGCGGTCAGCAAATTGTCGCCTAAGCGCTTTGCTGGCCAAATGATGGGAATTTTCGTGCTTACCTACTCAATCGGTAACATTATCGCGGGCCTACTTTCTGGTAATTTTGACCCAGAGAATGTCAACGAAATGCCTAACCTATATCTCCAAATCGCGCTGTTTAGTATCGCTATTGGTATCATTATCGCGTTGCTAAGCCTTAAATCACGCCATTGGGAAAAATCTGGTATCGAAGAAAAGGCATAAACAGTTTCAACTGTTTTCACAATCCCCTACAATAACCGCCGTAAACGCTTCGTTTCGGCGGTTTTTTATTTAGAGCAACTTATGAATTTCTACTTTTCAACACGTCACATTCCAGCACTAAAAGGGCTCCCTTTGGCTGAGCGGGTTAAACGTTTAGACCAAGCGGCAAAGAAGCTTACTGTGCCAGAGAAAACCCTGCTAAATGTACTCAAATTGCTCGTTATTGTGCCTGTATTTGTTCTTATTCTTCAAACCGCATCGAATTGGACCTCGCTGCTATGGGCACTTCTTGTTTTTTTACTTTACCCCTTGCTTGTGAAACCGATACAAAATTCAATGAGCGCTAAGTACCTAGCGCCAGCACCAGAAAAGGAAAATGCATGAAAACCATCTTAGTGACCGGCGGGGCCGGCTATATTGGCAGTCACACAGTACTGCAACTTCTTGAACAAGGATACGGGGTTGTGGTGTTGGATAACTTGTCTAACGCTAGTGCAGAATCACTGCGTCGGGTAGAAGCGCTGACCGGAAAGTCGGTGGCCTTCGTACAAGGAGATATTCGTGATACAGCAGTATTAGATGGCATTTTCACCGATAATGACATATTCGCGGTTATCCACTTTGCTGGGCTTAAAGCGGTAGGCGAATCTGTTCAAAAGCCGTTAGCGTATTACGAAAACAACGTTTACGGTACACTGACCTTGTGTAACGCCATGCAAAAACACAACGTTAAAAATATTGTGTTTAGTTCATCTGCGACTGTGTATGGTGACCCTGCCTCTCTGCCACTTCGCGAAGACATGGCAACAGGGCAACCCACGAATCCCTATGGCATGTCAAAATTGATGGTTGAGCACGTACTGGCCGATCTTTATAACTCTGATGATCAATGGAATATTGTTCTATTACGTTATTTCAACCCTGTGGGCGCCCACGAATCAGGTCAAATAGGTGAAGATCCAAACGGTATCCCGAATAACTTAATGCCATTCATTTCACAAGTAGCAACCGGTAAATTGCAGCGTTTAAGTGTATTTGGTGATGACTATGATACCCCCGATGGCACAGGTGTAAGAGATTATATCCATGTAGAAGATCTCGCTAACGGCCATTTGAAAGCATTAGACCGCCTTGCATTGAATATGGGGCTAGATAAATACAATTTAGGTACAGGGCAAGGTTACTCTGTGCTCGAAATGGTAAAAGCCTTTGAACAAGCTTCTGGCAAAGACATTCCCTATACCATTGCTCCTCGCCGAAACGGCGATATTGCTGCCTGTTATGCCGACCCAACAAAAGCAGCGACTGAGTTGAACTGGCACGCAGATAAAGGCCTAGATGCCATGTGTGCAGACACTTGGCATTGGCAATCAAACAATCCTCAGGGTTACCCGAAAGATTAACGCCTAGCGATTCATTAGTAGGTTAGCTCTATTAAAAAAGCCCTTTCAGCACAGCTGAAAGGGCTTTTTTTGCATAAGAAATGAATGAACGTAATATTAAGGCTGTGGCTCTACCACTTCTTCTGTCGCCTCTCCATCAGTAGATGTCTCAGTCTCTTCCTCTACTTCCTCGTACTCTTCGTAGTCCAACATAGCTTCAAACTCAGCAAAGTCGTCTAGTTGTTCCTCATCAATGGCTTTATCACCGCTTTTTCCATCGGTGACCTTAAACGCTAAATTCTCAAAATAAGCGTTTTTCACAAAGGCATAGTCATCTATTGATTGTTCAATTTGTTGCTCCTGCTCAATGAGGGCAGCGCGAGTTTCAAGCAGTGAAATAAGGTATCGAGCAATGGCTAAGTTGCCATCAATGACCGCCATAGGATAAACCATGCCGTCAACCACCTCGCCAGAGAAACTGCGAGGATCATTGGGGCCAAGTGCAGGAAGCATTAAGAAAGGACCTGTACCCACGCCCATTGTTCCTAAGGTTTCACCGAACTCTTCTTCTTGAGAGGTAATGCCTAGTTTGTCTGCAACATCAATGGTACCCAATAAACCTACTGTGGAGTTAAGAACAAAACGGGCTAAGCTATCCATTCCTTCATCAAACTTACCTTGTAGCATATTGTTCATCATGTTGGCAGGCTCTTGCAGGTTTTCTGCAGCGTTGAGCAGGCCGGTACGAGCGAACTGAGGCATAACAGTGACGTAACCTACCGTTACCGGGCGAAGAAAATAAGCGTCTAGCACTTCCCAGTTGAAATCCCACATGACGCGGTTAACCGATTCTAATGGATCTCTCGGATCCGAGGTATCAACCACTTCTTGCTGGGCGTTGTCGCTTTGTTGATTGGCATTATTTGTGGCACAACCACTCAACATACTGGTGAGAGCAAATCCACTGACCACAACCCATTTTGCTAATTTGTTCACTGTAGTTCCTTATTAATGGTAATACTTATCGCAGTATTTCGACCTTTACTCACTTTAGACTGAACACTGCCTTCCCACTCACCAGCGGCCACAGCCACATTTTCATCTTCTGAAATACGTGCGGTTAGCTTAACGTTCTCGAGGCTATCGAGTGTAAATTGCGGCATCATGGCATTTTCAACGGTTAAGTTAACGGTAAGTGGAAACGATGACAAAGGTCGTTTTACTACTGCCGCTGGCATACGATTTTGCGAATCCGCATCTTGTGCAAATACAACCAAAAAGCCTTCTGGCGGTAACGAAACGCTTGCTGCTTCAGATAGGCTTATGGTGATTGAAAATTCGGTCATCCCTTGCGAGGATTCAACAGTAGTACGAGGTCCACTTTGGCTAAACGTCGCTTCTTCTGCTTGCCCTTCAAGCTCTGCAATACGACTAACCAAGCTTTGCGCCAATTCACTGTCCTGCGGTAACTTACTCTTCACTTGGTTATAGTAAAACGCTGTATTTTCTAAATCACCTAACTGCGCTGATACCACCGCCATCATAAGGGCTAAATTGTCATTTTCAGCATTCTCTTGAAGTAGATTCGCTAGAATACCCTGTGCACGGGATAAATTGTTTACATCACCTGTTGTCATCAGCGCCTGCGCTAAAGAGATGGCATTTGCTTTCTTGTCTGGGGCTAAGTTGACTGCACGCTCGATAGCTTCAATGGCTTGAACTTCTTGCCCTAAACTCAACATTAATCGTCCATAAACCATCCATCCACTGTCGTCTTCAGGCACAGAGCGTATCTGCTGTCTAAGTGCTAAAGCAAGACTGATCATATCCTGCTGAGAAAGGTTATTGCCATTGCCGGTCGCTAATTGTTGGCTCAACTCAGGCAATGCCGCCATAGCATCACTTGCATGCTTCACCTTTGCCAATTGGTTTACATGAGCATAAACACTCACCGCGGTGGCAATAGCAATTGTTGCCCCCACGGCCAAAGGTAACCAGGCTGTACCTGTTTTTTGCGAAGCGAAGGCCGACTCATCCACCAAGGCCACTTTTAGTTCATCGACTGCTTGCGCTTTATCGTCAGCAGAAATAAGCCCTTCTCGCTCTTCACGATCTAACTCTTGTAGACGCTGTTTTACAATTTGTGTATTGCTTAAGCTATCTGCTTTTGCATGATTTTTACTGCGCAACCAAGGAAAAGCGACAATCAGTAATACCAAGGTCATTAACCCTGAGACTACCAGGTAAAATTCAGACCACATCATTCTTTTTCTTGCTCCAACAAAGCATCTGCCTTAGCCAGTTTGGCCTGAAAATCCTCTGTTTTTTCGTTCTTTTTGCGTCTAACAATGAAAATAAAAGCCAATAAAACAAACAACACTGGCGTAGCCCATAGCCAAAGTGTGGCTATGGTAATGGGCGGTTGATAGTGCACAAAGTCGCCATAACGTGCTTTCATGTAATCAATAACGTCTTGTTCGGACTTACCTTGCTTTAATAAGGTATACACCTTGCGCCGCATGTCGTGGGCGATCATCGCATCGCTGTCAGCTATGTTTTGGTTTTGACACATCGGGCAGCGAAGTTCACTTGTCAGTGATAAAAACTGAGCACGCTGCTCGGGTGTGTCGAAAGAAAAATTATCTTCTGCGGCAAACGAAGCAGCACACATGAAAACTAACAAAGAAAAGAGCGTAAACCTCATTCACCACCTTCCTTATTTTGTTTAGCCTCAGCCACCAGTGCGCGATACAGGGGGCCAATTTTTGACGACCAGACGCGTTCATTAATATCACCAATATGATGCATACGAATAATACCATTGGCATCGATAACAAAATGCTCAGGTGCGCCTGTGACCCCTAAATCCAAAGAGGTGTCGCGATACACGTCGAAAATATTAAACGCATAGGGGTTGCCATATCGGCTAAGCATATCTGTAACTTCTTGTTGTACCCGCGTCAGCGTTTTTGTACCAAAATCGGGGTCTAAATCCTGATCAAAATACAACCCCACAATGTGCACATTCTCTTCTTGCTTTAAGTGCGTTAAATAAGGCATTTCCACCGCACACGTTACGCACCATACGCCCCACACATTAAGGATAGTCACTTCGCCTTTTAAATCAGCGGGTTCATAAGTTATCTCTGGCTGCATTAAATCTGGCAAAGAAAAAGGCGGAAGTGACTTTCCCTTTACCTGAGAGTCAAGCGCTCTAGGGTCGGAAAAAAGCCCTTTAAATAGAAACACAACAAGTAAGCTAAACAACACAAGTGGAATAATAACCAGTGGCGCTTTTTTCATTGCGCTTCTCCTTGCGTCGAGGGGCTACTCGATTTAACTATTTTTGCTAATGTCGCCTTTATTTTTTTCGATTTTGCCATTCGGTAGCGCTTGTCAGAAATGGAGCAGATTCCCCCTATTGCCATCACCACGGCACCGGCCCACAGCCACACCACAAAGGGTTTGATATAAATACGAATAGCCCAGGCACCATCATCTAAAGGCTCTCCCATGGCAATGAACAAATCACGGCTAATGGTTGAATGAATAGCCGCCTCTGTCATTGGCATGCGCTGTACCGTATAAAGGCGCTTTTCAGGTGTTAATCTAGCGACAGACTCACCGTTTTGAGTGACATCAAAAACACCGGCATCAGCGGTGTAGTTAGGCCCATTAGCATCAAGAACATCAACAAATGTGAAATCATACCCGCCTAAAGACACCGTTTCGCCCACTTCCATACGCACATCACGTTCTGATTCGTAGTTTGAAACCAGAGTAATACCGATAATACTAATTGCAAACCCAACATGGCCTAAAACCATTCCCCAGTGACTGGGGGTTAGCGTTCGAAGTTTCGACAATGCCCCCGTATCAGTGGGCAATGCAGACAACCGCTGCAGAACTTCTTGCACCGTTGTGACCAAAATCCAAAATACCAATATCATGCCTAGTATCCCCATATAACTTGGGGTGTCGTAGGCAAAGTTAACTAAAAGGCCGGCACTTATTGCCAAGCCAGCGGCAATAAGCATTTGATTCTTTAGAGCAGAAACCCGTTGTTGTTTCCAACGAGTAAGCGGGCCTAGCCCCAACATCAATACGAATGGCACGATAAGTAGCGTAAACATTTGATTAAAGAAAGGCGCTCCAACTGAAATACTGCCTAGCCCCAGTTCTTTGTGCACTAAAGGTAATAGCGTACCCAGCAACACCACTATGGTAGCGGCACACAAAAATACGTTGTTTCCCATTAGCATCACTTCACGAGAAAATGCGTTGTAGCTACCAGGGCTTTTCAACGACGACGCTCGTAAGGCGTAAAGCAACAAACCAAACCCGCACAGTACAATGAGGATACCAAGAATAAACAAACCTCGGGTGGGATCACTGGCAAACGAGTGCACCGACACAATAACCCCTGAACGTACTAAAAATGTACCTAGCAGACTTAAGCTAAAGGCGGCAATGGCTAACAACACGGTCCACGACTTGAAAGCTTTTCGTTTTTCAGTAACGGCAAGTGAATGCATTAGCGCCGTACCAACAAGCCAGGGCATGAAAGAGGCATTTTCTACCGGATCCCAAAACCACCAGCCGCCCCAGCCAAGCTCGTAGTATGCCCACCAGCTACCTAATGCAATACCCACAGTGAGAAAGGCCCACGCGGCAATCACCCAAGGTCGTGACCAGCGTGCCCAAGTAGAATCAAGTTGCCCTGAAATCAACGCTGAAATAGCAAATGCAAATGCCACAGAAAAGCCCACGTAGCCCATATAAAGCATGGGGGGATGGATAATCATGCCGAAATCTTGTAGCAGAGGATTTAAATCACGGCCATCAACAGGGAAAAAGGGGAGCATGCTGTCGAAGGGATTGGAGGTTAACAACATGAAAAGATAAAATCCAATACCCACCATACCCAATACGGAAAGCACCCGCGCAACCATAGCAAGCGGTATACCTTTACTAAAAATAGCGACTGCAACTGTCCAAATTGAAAGCATCAATACCCACAATAGGAAAGAGCCTTCATGGCCACCCCATACCGCGGTTATTTTGTAATATATGGGCAGTTTACTATTAGAATGCTGCGCCACATATGCAACACTGAAATCATCGTTCACGAACGCGTAGGTTAAGCATACGTAAGCGATAAGCGTAAACAGAAACAAGCCTATTGCTAATGGCTTAGCTGTTGCCATTAAGTTTTCGTGTTGACGTTGCGCCCCCCAAAGCGGATAAATCGCCAGCAATATCGACACAACTAACGCTAACGTGAGGGAGATGTTACCAATTTCAGGAACCATACTACAGACCCTCAGTGTCGTACTGGGGTGTATTTTCCGGCTTAACGTGTTTGATACCCTTCATTTTTTCAGCTAATTCAGGCGGCATGTACTCTTCATCATGCTTCGCCAATACCTCTTGAGCTTCAATACGCGAAGTGCCAGTTAATACACCAGTGGCGACAATGCCCTGACCTTCTCTAAACAAGTCAGGCAAAATACCCTTGTAAGACACTGTCACCGTGGGCCCGGTGTCCATAAGCTGGAACGTGACCGCTAAACTTTCATTATCACGGCTAACACTTCCAGGCACCACCATTCCACCAATACGCAAGCGTTGACCTACCTGTGGTTTTTGACCATTTTTTCCCTCAATGATTTCGCTAGGTGTGTAGAACAGGTCGATACTATCGTTCAATGCGTACAGCATTAAACCAATTGCAGCACCCACAAGTACCACGATTGTTCCAACGGCGGCCAAGCGCTGCTTTCTTCTTGGATTCATGAAACTCACTCACTTAATATCTGATAAATCTAACGGTCATGGGATGCTGAAACAGCGGCATTTTGTTTAGCGCGCTTTATACGCTGCTGACGTTCTTGCTCTAAAACTACCGATTTCAGATGGGACTTATGTTGCTGGTAGCTGGCAAAAACTAACACTGCCATGACACCGAAGCTGACGGCAAATGATAGCCACACGTAAAAGGCGTAGCCACCCATATGGATGAACGATGAAAAAGAATCAAACTGCATCACGCTACTCCTGATTCATCTGCAAGGCGTTTTACCCATGGCCTATGCATTTCTCGTAAAACAATTTCGCTACGAAGCCTTACTGTCGTCACCGCAGCAATAAAAAACGCGAACCCAGCTAAATTAATAAGCAATGGCCACAACATTTCAGGGGCAATAGACGGGTTGTCGAATTTACTGATAGTGGCACCTTGATGCAGTGTATTCCACCACTCAACTGAGTAATGAATAATAGGAATATTGACTACCCCAACTAGCGCCATTATACCGGCTGCTTTGCCGCCTTGTTGTTTATCTTCAAAGGCACCATACAGAGCGATAACCCCTATGTATAAAAATAACAGTATTAATTCAGAGGTAAGCCTTGCGTCCCATACCCACCAAGCACCCCACATAGGTTTACCCCACGCTGCGCCGGTAAACAGCGCGATGAATGTCATCACTGCGCCTACAGGCGCCATAGCAATCATCGCCATATAGGCGGTTCGCCATTGCCACACCATGCCTACTAGCGCAGCTACTGCCATTGCAACATAAGTACTCATGGACAAAATCGCACTTGGCACGTGAATATAAATAATTCGAAATGAATCACCTTGTTGGTAATCCTGCGGTGCGAAGGCAAGCCCCCAAATCGTGCCTAGGGTTAAACACACACCTGCGCCAACCCAAAACCAAGGTTGTAGAGTTAAACACAACTGGTAAGCATTTTCTGTTTTCGCGTAGGGATGTAACCACTTCCACATCAGTTTTGACTCACTTTTAAAGAATAAGCTATGGCAAATGGCGCTGAGGCCGCTGCCAACAACAGCATGGCGCCTATAATAGCAAGTTGGGAGTAATAAGGTAATTGCAGTGCAGCGGAATCTACCGCCGACGTTGCGAAGATTAATAATGGAATAAACACCGGAATCAATAGCAGCGCAAGCAAAAGCCCTCCCCGTTGAAGCCCAACGGTTAACCCTACGGCAATCGCGCCAACAAATGACAGTAAGGGCGTGCCCAAGATTAATGTGGCGATAAGGGCAACGTACATATCAACGGTTAAGTTCAAAAACACCGCCAATAACGGGGATAATACCAGCAAAGGAAGAAAACTAATCAGCCAGTGAACAAGCACTTTTACTGCGGCCACACCACTTAGCGGCATACCTGACAACATGTATTGTTCCAATGAACCATCATTGAAATCTTCTCGAAACAATCTGTCCATGCTTAATAATGATGACAAAATAGCCGCAATCCAAATAACCCCTGGCCCAATGCGCTGAAGGGTTTCTGGCGCTGGGCTGACACCAAGAGGAAAGAGGGTAACCACCATGAGTAAAAACGTAATGGGTTGCACTAACTCTGCTTTCTGCTGAAAGGCAATACGCACATCCCGGCGAGCGATGCCTAGTAATAAGTGCTTCAAAAGCGATACTCCAAATCTAATGTGGAATGCTTTCCTGCGTTTTCTGACAAGGGCTGATGCGAGGTTGTAATTATCATGCCCCCGTTATCTACATGCTGCTTAAATTGCCTTTCAAGCCATGCAATACCTGCTATATCTAGTGCGGTAAAAGGTTCGTCTAACACCCATATTTTTGCTGGCTTCAGCCATAAACGGCTTAGCGCTACGCGTCGCTGCTGGCCAGCCGACAGTAGTCGAACCGGGATATCTTCCAAGCCCACTAGCCCCAAGGTTTCTAAAACGGCGTAAATACCGCTGGGAGCAACTTCAGCGCCGTGTTGCGCTAACCAAAACTGCAAGTTATCCATGGCCGACAAAGCGCCATTCAAACCAGCTTTGTGACCTAAGTATATCAACGCACTTAAAAAGGAATGCGATGAAGCAATGGGCGTATTGTCGTAACAGACCTCTCCCGATTCAGGCTCGCTTAACCCGGTAATGATACGCAACAGGCTTGTTTTACCTGCCCCGTTTGGCCCGCGCAAATATAAGAGTTCGCCAGGCATCAGTTGGAAATTTAATGCCTCGAACAACACGCGATCCCGCTTTACGCAGGTAAGCCCAGATATACGTAAACCGGACAAACGCACTCCTCATCTTCAGTCACTATTCAAATCCGCGGTAGTTTACCACACACGGCAAATTTCGCAGTCGCGAAAATCGATTAAATATGATTTACTTCAAGGACAAGGATAAAGCACGCAGGCAGTGATGAAGATTCTCCTGACTCAACTAAACTTCGCCGATACCGTGCCGATATATGACCTATGACATCTCAACTTTCTTTCATTCTTTCGCAAATTACCCCGCCCTCCGGGCAGGCAGCGTCATCGACCGCAAATGTGGCTGGGCAGCTTTCCCTTGCTACGCGCCTTGCAACTGCTGCTGAGGTAACCATCGCGAGACTTCCGGAAAACATTCTGGCCATTAAGTCTCATCAGCAAACCGTGGCGAATATCCAACTGCCACCGTCATTAACGTTACCTAAGTCGGCCGCCTTGCAACTTGCCGTGCTCAATCAAGGGGCAAATACCTCCCCAACAGCCATCATAAGCACGCAAAACTCGGGGGCTCAGTCAGCGCCTCAAACCCCGCAACAGCTAGCACTTATTAGTAAAGAGCTTGCCAGTTTAATTGTGAAAAACACCCAAGTTGCTGCCACTATTCCCGCAACGGTTTCATCAATGAATGACGCTAGCCTTTCACTAAACCTGCCCAAAGGTGGCCGCATTTCACTGCCTGTAGAACGACAAAACGCATCCAATAACCCATTGCTCACGGCGGTGTTTACCCCTGGTAAAAAAGTCAATATCAGCATAAGCGGTGACGGCACTAACAACATAAAGGTAACAGTAGCGCCACAAGAGCAGACATCCTCATTACGCAGTCAAACAACAATAAACAGTACGCTTTCTCTCGCGACCAAAAGTAAAGCAGGGGAAGCCAGCCTTCAAAATCTGATGATGGGCGCACTCAATCATAAGGGCGTCGCATTTAACCACTCTAGTACTGCGCTGCCGCCAACCATCGAGCGCAATATACCGGCAATCGCTCAAGGCAATACCGTTCAACAAGCGTCTCATCTGGCACTACAAGGGAACACGTTGAAAAGCGTAAGCGTGGTCACAAACGTACTGGCAAAGGCGCCGTTGCCTCCGTCATTACTGGGCGTATTACAATCAAATATGGCGAACGCGTTACTCAATACCGCCTCTTTTTCTGAGAAAGCCTTGTCTAACAAGGTGCCCAACGCTCAAATTCTGACAACGCCCTCCCCTTCAGATAAAACAAATAATGGTGCAATTACTGAGGCCAACATACCTGGTAAATCGCTTTCATCCACAGGCAACGCTACGCAGTTGAAGGGTTCAGACATTCACCAAACGATTTTAGCAGTGTCTCGCACCTTATTGAGTCAATCCGGTTCGACCCAGCAGGCATTAACGCAACTGCTCAGCGTATTAAACGGCCAAGGCAGTACTAGCCCTACCGCTCATTCAGAAACCTTATCGCCCCATACTCAACGCTTTATCTCGCAGATGAAGCAACATATTGACTCTTTGCATGCAAAGGTACCTGTCACGCGCCCCAATGCTCTGCCCCCTCATACTGAGGCCACCATCACGCCAGCGCATTCTGAAGTCCCAACGACAGAATTAACCGATGAAGCGGCCGCAACGAATGCCAAAGCGCTTCCACAAGAGAGAAGTGTTAAGCACACCCTTGGTCAACTGGCAAATTTGCTTTTAAGCAGTGTCAATAAACCTAAACCACAGGTTAGCCAAGGCTCGCCTGGGCAAGCTCAATACGACACCAGTAAGATGTCAGATGCTTTATCGTCCGGCCCACAAGCAAAAAATAGTGTAGCAGACACACACTCTGAAAATTCCACGTCAACCCCGAATCACCCAGACATGGTTAAACAGGATGCCAACCTCGCTAGCCGTATACAAATCATGTTGTTATCCCCAGCATTACTTGCCACGCCAACTACCTTGAATAGTCCAATTGCCGCGTCTAATTTCGTTCAGGGCTTGGTGGCCTTATTGCAAGTATCCTTAGCCGGGCGTGCACTACAACGTCAGCCAAGCCTAAAAGCTCAGATAGATTTACCAGACAGCGTTATCAGCCGAACGTTAGGGGCAACCACGAATACTCAGGGTGCCACCAGCCGTGTGGCGCAAGATTTTGCTAATTTGGACAGTCGCACAAATATACTCAACAATTTGAAAACCCTATTAGCGAACCACCAGCAACATAAAGTATCGCAGGTAGAATCACGCATTCAGGGGCAAGACAACTTTTACTATATTTTGCCGTCCGTATCTCAGCATACGGCTGCCCCAGAACTGCTCATTCAACGTGAGCCAGACCACCACGGCGCGAAAGGAAAAGAAAAAGGTAAGCTAAGCTTGTGGCATGTGACCATGAAATTAGATATTGGTGAGATAGGTGAAGTGCTGGCCAAATCAAAGATTAAAGGCGACACCATTACCCTTGATCTGTATGCGTCGAACCAAACCATTGTGGCCCGCATTGGCGATACGCTTCCTTATTTAAAACAGCGCTTGGCCGAATTAGGGCTAGAAGTCGCTTCTTCCAGCTTTCAACAAGGGAGTATCCCAACTACCTTGAGCACGCGCCCACATTCAATCTTTGAGACTCGCGTATGAGTGATAAAGCAAAACGCGCTATTGGTTTAAAGTATGACAGTAGTGATAAAAAGAATGCACCCAAGGTGGTGTCTAAAGGCTATGGCGATTTAGCACAAGCCATTATCGACATGGCTCACGAGACTGGCGTTCTTGTGCATGAAGACCCCTATTTAAGTGAAGTACTTGGTAACCTTGATGTAGGGCAAGATATTCCAGAATCCTTGTATTTTGTGATTGCCGAGTTACTTGCTTACTCTTATGTACTTCAAGGAAAAGTCCCCCCTGGGTGGGAAGACGTTATAAAGCGCATCGATTTTCAAGCCTAAGCGTTAAGGTGAGCGTATTAAGGTGTATGTACTAATGCATCAAAATCATGACGCAATAAAAAGCCAGCGAAAATACAAAGCTTCTCACTGGCTTACTCGATGATATTTTAAGGATGGCTTACCTAAATAGCACTTTTTCTTTATTGAACCAGTGAACACAAAACGCAATAAGCGCGCCCGCGATGACTGCAGTAGAAGTAAAAATGCCAAACAATGCAAAATAATCCATTGTGCCTTTAAATAACTCTTTCATCGCCAAAGCAACATTGGTTAAAGGTACCCATACCCAACCGCCTTTGAGTTCAACGCCAGGCATCAATGCAATAATGACAGGAAATATCACTACCATTATTAAAGACCCCATATAACTCTGGGCTTCTTTGAATGACCGAGCATAAATGGAAAGCGACAAAAGCACGGCGGCAAAAATCGCGACTACAGGAATTAGCATGAGGAAGATAAGCACGAAGTCGATAATGCCAATCATCGACATAATTTCAACCACAAACTCTATCGCCATCCCTTGTGACAACACAATTCCCCACATGGCCATGGACGACACAGTGATTAATGCGGTGATCAGCCCCGCACAACTAATAGTAAAAAACTTCCCAAGGACTAGCTTGTAGCGATCCATAGGTGAAATAAGTAAGGTCTCTAAAGTTCCCCTTTCTTTTTCACCTGCACCTAAATCGGCAGCGGGAGCCATAGCGCCCTGTAGGCATAAAATAAAGATAATATAAGGCAACATGCCGCCAATGCGCTCACCCCATACCTCTCTGTCGTCTGCCACGTTTTGTTTTTCTAGTACAATTGGTGCAAGCAACGCGGCTTGCTGATCTTCATTTAAGCCTAATTGCGCAAACGCCGTCGATTGAAATTCATCAATATACACATCGACTATTTCTGACACCCTGCCCACTACGCGATTTAATCCAGCGTCATTTAAATAAAGGTTCAGCGTATGCTGACCCGAGGTTAACACCTCACTATTGAAACCCTCTGGAACCACTAAAACAAAATCAACCGTTTCCGATTTAATTAACGCTTTATAGTCAATGGAATTATCGATATCTACACGCTCGAACTTGTCGGGTTGCGCGGAAAACTGAGCAGCCATTTCTGGCGCAAAGGCTTCACCCACAATGGCGTATTTTAATATCTCGTTCTCTGCTTTATCTGCAGCGTTACTCATGAAAAAGATGACTGCGCCAAAAATCAAAGGGAAAAATAACAAAGGTAAACCAATCATAAAAATGATAGTTTTTTTGTCTCTCAATAGCTCTTTGAATTCCTTCTTAAAGATTAACCACATTGTCTGCGTCTCCCGTGTCCATTGATAAGGTCTTCAAAAAGCTTTGATGCATTTGCCCATCAGACAGGGCACCGAAGTTAGAAAGTGTGTCGTTGAACACCGTTTTGCCTTGATTAATAACGGTAACGCGGTCACACAATAACTGCACTTCATCTAGATGGTGCGTAGAAAAGATAACTGGCGTGCCTTTATTTTTAAGACGTTGGATAAATTCCATGACCGTGCCCGTTGCCATAATATCAAGCCCCGTGGTTGGCTCATCTAGCACCACGAGTGCAGGCTCATGAATAACCGCGCGTGCAATGGAAGTTTTTTGTTTCATGCCAGAAGAGAAGTTCTCAGCGCGTCTATCAAGGAAACTGTGCATATCAAGTAAATCTGCCATTTCATCAATTCGCTCTGCTATCACCTTTTTATCAATGCCATGTAGCTCGCCAAAGTAAGCGATATTCTCTCTTCCTGACAAGCGTCCATATAAGCCAGTAGAGCTGGATAAAAAGCCAATTTTTTTACGTGCAATTAATGGGTTAGCCAGCACATCTTCACCTTCAATGCTCACTGACCCACTATCGGGTTTTAATGCAGTTGATAGAATACGCAAGGTCGTGGTTTTCCCTGCTCCATTCGGCCCAAGCAACCCTAACACTTCGCCTTTTCCACATGAAAAAGACACATCTCGCACCGAATTAAAAAAGCGCCCTTTTAAACGTGGATCTTTTTTTTCCTGTTCACTAAGCTTCTTTGGGTTTTCCACCGCAAAGCGCTTAGCGAGACCTGATATTTCAATCATTCCCTTTCCCTCTATCATTATTATTAAACTGAGCAATCTTGTTGTTAGCTAGGTACGCATTGCAAAAAGTACTGCGTGATATTCGTTATTAGTCTTGCTCACCTAGATTTTATTACAGCATTCCTGCTTTTTTTTGCCGGCACAAGAATTATTGAAACATTAAGTGTTAAAAAGTATGTGGAAGACACAAACACAACCTGGCAAATGTTCTGAGTGACAAATGAATCCTAACCTTTATTCTCGTTATGTCGCCGTTCAGCCGTTAAAGGGATTTAATGATGAACCTACAACACCTGCATAGCGGGTAGGTATAGTTGATAGCGTTTGTAGTGCCCAATATATTCTAAATTTGAGTTTCAATCGTGAATATCTTTCTTAAGAGTGCATTGTATTTATTAATATTCACTTTGTGGGCATCGAGGAAGTCTCAGAGTCGCTGCTGACAAGATCGGCTCCAAGGCTCACCGCTGCCGTTCATGTATGTATCATTATTCTAATTTTTGTAGCAGAGGTTTCAGCCATTTTGGTAGTTTATAATCCTCTAATGGTGTAACACGGAAAAGACTGAAATTACCATTGCTAATCAGCCGTTCTGGGTAACGTTCAAAGCGTTGCTCGAAATCTCCTTTAATCATATCTTTCAGAGGAAACCTGAATGTCATTTCGCTTGCAAATGGAGCACCTTTTAGCTTAGTGATTAATTCACCGTTATTTTGCTTTAGCCATTCAGGCTTAAAATGCATCTTTACTTGGTAAGGTAGCCCTGGGGTATAAACCGTAAAAGTTGCTTCCTGCCCGGGTTGATAATCCAATGTAGCGAACTTTAATTGGTCTTCATTTGAAATCTCTAATATGCCAGACCAATAACCAAACCTCTTATTTTTATGTATTGAAGCTATCGCTGTTAATTTTTCAGTTTCTTGTGCTATAAACCGCTCTGGCGTTGTTGTAGCTTTGACTGTTTTAAGTCCATAACTTGTGCTGTGTATCTTTTCTGATGCTAGCCAAACGGCTTCCGTCACTAAGTAATCTTGATCAACGAATTTTGTCAGAGTAATTTTTAAGGGGAGTTTTCCATCTGCCGTGTGAGTATAAATATGGCAGTCAAACTTATCGCATTCTATATCTTTATTTGTGAACGAGACACTTTTTTGAAACTGCATACCTGACGCAATATTGTATGAAGTTAGGCTGTGTTGGTTGTTGGGCATAATTTTCAATACTTTAAATTCTGCCCCTGAGCGGCTGATCCCTTCCCAAGTCCCAATTGGCACCCTTTCTTTAAAGTTTTGGGAGTGACTACTCTTTGTTGTAGTTTCTAATGTACTTTTTGGTTGGCGATCGTTGGTTGGTTTCATGGAGCAACCAATGACATTTATCAAAACAACAATAATAATTAATACTTTCAATAGCCTTCCTTAGTTTGATCTCCATTAATGCATGAGTTTAGTATATTGCGAAAACTTTATTCAAGCACAAACTATATAGACGGGCTTTAACTCATTAAACGAATGCTCAGTGTTCCCTCTATTCATTCAATAAAACTAATTTTGTGGATGAGCTTGATTCGGCTTGAGCTTAAGTGGCTAAGCAGACTATTTGTTCTGATAAATTTGTATCTAAATTAGGCCAGTCACGTGGTAGTGACAGCCCTATTAACTTACTTGGCTTGTAATGAGAATACTATGCACAGGTCTAGTGGTTACATGAGTTCCCAATAAGAACTTAAGTAATTGAAATTTAGAAGCGCCCAGTACGATGAAAGGGTTACCAAACAACGCCCAGCTATTGATTTTACTGGCTTATAGATGAAAAATGGCTATTCATATTCATGAATAGCCATTGTTTGACTTAAAAGCCCACCTATTAGGTGTAATGCCAGTCAGTTAAGCTGACTGGCATTTTTTCTTTTTGAGAGG
>CEVI01116116.1_pt1 | contig 38404 bp, 52 predicted proteins | sample 531471 | NCBI WGS metagenome assembly CEVI01 (sample SAMEA2623513, study PRJEB7988) | marine metagenome | isolation source: saline water (ENVO:00002010), including
CTTATCTAGGCAACGGCCTCTATAAAGTCAAAATTTAACCACTTCAATAATGTAATTTAGGAATTTTCTGAGAAGGTACTTTTATGAGGAAACAGTTTCACATTCTTAGTTCAACTGTTGTAACCGATTGTTTTTTTTGAAATAAAAAAGGCCGCTCAGAGAGCAGCCTTTTTCATATTTGGTGGAGCTGGGGGGATTTGAACCCCTGATAGGATAAGAGCAGACTACATGAGGGTATTATTAACTGTAGCTTTATGGTCTGCTGTAGTCTGTTTTAACTATCAATAAGATCCAAATATGATCCAATTTATAAGAAAAAGCTTATCGCCTTTCTCTCCCACAAGTAAGCACGTTTACAGTGTTCTTCACCGTCAAATGGTTTAGCTAGCAAATCAATAAAATGCATTTGGTATAAATAGCGCTTATCGTTTCGTAGTCTGTAACTTCTTGCTGAAATGGATTCAAGCCTTGTACCATGACAAATACTGCAAATAAGCACATCTAAACTATACAAACAGTTAAAGGCCCATTTACTGCCAAGTAAAGCCCATGCGGCAAGCACTGCAAAAGGCAAAATAAATAGCAAGCCACTCAACAAGTAGCATACCAAGGTTCTTAGCGTTTTAAGTATGGTTAACATGGGTTTCTCCAATAAAAAAGAGGCTATCAAGCCCCTTGTTAATCAACCTCAAGCATGGGCACCGTTTTACCCGCCAATGCATGAGTGCAGTCGTTTAAAAATTGCCAATGGCCATTGCGAATAAAACTATGACACACAAAATCTTGCCCTTTGTAGTGGCCCTTAACCAGTAAAGAGGGGCTAAAAGTCGGGCTTTTAACATCGTTGTTAAAAGCCCACTTTGGCTGGTTTGGGGTGGGGCAATTTTGGGTATAAATAGCATGCAACATATCACAGCCCGGGCATTGCATTAAAAATACGCCAGGTTGATTGGCCACAGGGTTAATTAGTGCCACTGTCTATACCCCATGTTGTAGCAAAGTGATCGGTTGCAAGACCGTGCGCTTCGACAATTTCGGCCTTTGTGCATTCAACCATCACCCCTGTGGCCACATCTGCCGTTGACCACGGAATAATGTCATTTTCGGCAAGCTGCCAATGTTTAATGAGCGCGTTAGCCATGCGGGTAATGCTTAGCTCGTCGGCATCAAACTTTTTACCTGTTGAAATTTGTACCACTGCATTATTAATCTGGTTTTGTCTTTGCAGTTTAAAAATAGTAACTTTGTACGGTTCAAGTATGTCATCCGCCGTTCTTACTGCAGGGCGGGTGGGTGCAACAGGTAATGGCTTAGGTTCAACCTCTGTAACACTGCCATCTTCATTTGCTACTGGCGCGGGCAAGTTTTCGTTGTATTCCTTGACGTTGTTTAGTTCGACTAAATAGTCAAAGTACTCTTTAGCCCAAACGTACTGCTCACGCTTTGATTGCAGTTCAGCAAATAGGGTTAAGTTATCAATTTTGCCCTTGGCGATTAGTTCGGGTATGTCTTTAACGCTCACCGGCCCTTGTAGCAAAGTCGGTAAACCTTGCTCGTCAACTACAGGGTTTTGTTCGGCGTCGAGTTCGATGAACTCTAAAATAGGGTTTAGTTTATTTGTCATTTTTAATCCATCCTAGTGGTTCTACGCAACGGGCCGTGCCAACTAAAACAGTGTGACCATTCTCGTCTGGCATTGTTGTTTGCTTATCTGCGATATGAATTTTGCTATCATCACCCCAATCACCCGCCGTTGCATCGTAATGAAGCTCGGCGTAAGCGTAATTAATGAAGCCTTGTTGGTTATCTTTCGTGTTGTAATTCAATGCCTTAAAAGCAGGGCTGTTGTTGCTCGGCGCATCTAATCTCAGGGGTGAGTGCCTTAATTCACCGGCAGACTTATTAAGACCCCAAAGTCTTGCTGTTGCGGGTATTGCGGGTAAGCTATTCAAGAAAAGAGTCTCAACACCTATTTTGTCAGCATTAGCTAAATGAGTTTGTATTAGCCCAGTAAGCGAGTAATTTAGAGCTCTCCCTTTACTGTCAGATGCATCCATTGAAGTGAATAGGCAATCAACATCAGTAACACGACCATGTACATCTGTTACAGCATAGGGAACTGTCATCTTAGCTTTTGTTTTGTAGTCAATGATCCTGATCTGACCAAGTGGAAAGTTTTGAGAAATCTCGCCTTTTATTGCATCAAAGGTAATACCTGAAACTCCCCAACTAGCACCTTTGTTATCTGAAAAAATATGTTTATTAGTTGAAATGTATGGTTTAGAGCTCCTGTAAGACTTTATTGTTCCATCGGGTATTTCAGGATTCCAACTACCAACCCATCCCTCTTTTAGTGCGTCACAAAGTAAAATATCAGCGGGTGCGCCAAAAACTTCTGTATGGTCGTATTCATCTGAAATTGATATATTTTCGTCCTTTGAAACAACCACATAAGCAATTGATTCTAAATTTTCTAGTGTCTCATTAGATATAAAACCAGTCACACCAACAGTGCCAACTATTGATGATTGCACCACCCCATCACTGGAAACCACATAGAATCTTGTGCCCTCTGTTACCAAAGAACCTAGGGTAGAGTCTGCTATATATATGTTTCTAGATGAACCTGTGGCCGTCAATGAGCCCTGTACTATGCATGTCCTTAATAGCTTCTCCATGCCTCGATATTTACCGGACTTAATTTTTAGATCTGCTTCAGCAAAGTCTTCAGCTGTTAAGCCCCAAGAAGAATAACGCATATCACGACAAACGCCGCCTTGACCACTGACACAGATACCATCGTGATAACGACCATCTGGTCTGCCAGATCTACTACCAACAATATTGCCCCTAGGATCTGAAAGTACAAAGCAAGATGCAGGATTATTTGCTAAACCTGACTCGAACGGATTTGTTCCATAAGCTCCTCCTGAACTATACCAAAATGAATCATTGCCGTTACTGTTACCATTAGCGTCCAACAAAGATATTCTGGCACTGCCTAAATGATTGAAGCCGGGGTGGTAACTACCTTTATTTAGTCGAAGATCTGTACCGAAAATATACAGGTAGCATTGATTATCAATTGCTTTGTCAGTATTTGTGGGGTGATCTCGTAAAACCCTTATGCCGCGATCAACACTTCTATTCAATCCTGCGAAGTCCACATTAGGATCAACGAATACTTGCGCATACTCTGTACCATTATCATTATTATAAGCGGCATCATTATTACTAACTCCTTGCGCTCTTATACGTGTATTATTACTTTTTGATGCCGCAAATTGAGGGCCTGAAGAGGAAGGTGTTAAGTCAAGCACCGCCCAATCCCCATTACCCTTACCGGCGAAACTACGCCCACGAATACACCACTGGTAGAACTTACCCGTTTCATCATTAAAATAAATATGGTTCTTACGATCACTTGCTATTGCAATACGTTGTGCTTCTGTTGCTGTTTGCCAATTTACACCTTTACCCCGACTATTTTTGTCACCCGAATACCAAGCAAAATATTCGACAGGTCGCGTGTTATCAGTAATTGTGGGTACACCACTGATATTTGTAGCCAAAGATTGAATGATACCGTTTTTATAAATAAAGGGGTCATCATCATTAATTTCACGCAAAAAACCCTCAAAAGTGCGAATATCCACACGAGCTGTAACGACTTTATTAGTCGCTGTCTCACTGGCGAAAGCTAAAGTGGGAGTAGCATGTGTTCTAGATTCACCTGTGGCGCTATCATAGGTTCGTGTTCCATCTTCGGCAGGTGGTAATTTGATTTTATTTAACAAGTCTTTATTGGAGCTTGAAAGATATTCGAGTTCAGTCTCAACACCTGCTATTACTATCCTAGGGGTTCCCTGTTTAGAATTTCCAATAGCACTACTGTTCAATGATCCGATAAATAAATTGTTAGCGGCTTCACTAGAGCCCAAATTTGGCGAAAATAGTGAATCAATATATCCATTATTCCAGTTATCAGTATATCGCTTGCCTTTATATACAAAGCCACTCGCTGCAAACTTTTCATTATTTGCTGCTCGCATGGCCTCAAATTCAGCCTTGCGCATGGCCCATGGATACGGGTGATACGCGTTCATCTGGGCTTGGTTATCGGCTTCAATTTGCTTGAGGGTTTTGACTGTTGTAGTAGTACCATCTGATTTTTTAAATGTTACTGTTCCTAGGTTGTTTTGATAATCCTGCAGGGCTTGCTGATTATCGTTAACAAGAATATTGGCATCTTGAAGCGCTTTAACCGCAGCACGAAATTCGCCGCTTGTCGGAATAACAATCGCCGGTTGGTTATTTTGGGTTGTTAGCTCCCACGCTTTAGTAAGTTGTATAAACTTTTGGCCTTGGCCATTCTTATAAGCTTGTTTAATTTCAACCAGTGGAAAACTGCCGATTTGTAAAAAATCACCGGCTTTGATGTTCTCGATACTTTCGGCGCTATTTACATCAACAACATCTTGGCCGTTTAGTACGCTGACTGACTGTGCAGTAAATGCCATTTTGTATACCTCTTTGTTTAGCCGCGTAAGTAAATAACGGCCACTTGTTTAATTTGGGTTGGGGAATCAAAACTAACTGAATGCCTAGCTTGTGCGATGGTGTAGGGCTTTTCTTGGTCTTGCTCTGGTTGTTTCATGCCTTTGCCGCGCATTGAGCTTGAGCAAATGTAATCACCTGTTTCAAGGTTGCCACCTTCGCCACACACATTCATGACGCCTTCGCCTATTGCGTTAATCACTGCAAGGTCATGGGTTTGTTTATAATCTTGGTATCGCTGAAAACCTCTAAAGCCTTTTAATGCGGCGGGGATTGAGCCTGATTCTGCTGTATGCCTTTTGACGAATACGCCGCGCACACTGCGCTGTTTAGATTGGGTTGAGGGTACAGCGGTGCAAATGGCATTCGACACGTCGGCTATATTCACAAGTTCTAAATCACAAACAATATCGCCAGGGGCTAACTCAATTGATTTTTCAATGAGTGCATCGTGTGAGCCCGTAAATGGGCCGTACCCCCCACCTTCAGCGTAAAATGCATAAACACTACCCCATCCCTTTACGCCATGGTGCTGACCACTTATCGTCGCACCTACAGAGCGTTCAGGTCGGACGTTTAATTCTGCAATACTTATTCCGGCTGACAATCTGCTGTAACCATTCCCAGACAAGAATGAGGTAATTGATCCGTTGGTGCTAAATCGCAAGCCGCCATATTCGTAAGAAAGCGTGACGCCATCACCAGCATCGAATAAAACCTTACCAGCTGCAAACGTCATAATATTTGGTGTTATATTTAGGCCCGTCACTTTGCCGTTTACGTCTATCTGTAACGCAGCACGCGCATACAATTGACCTAAATCGTTTGTATGCGATTGTAATGTTAAGTTTGCACTAGCTTGTTGTTGCTCCGTGTTTTGAACGCGATTTGTAAGCTGTGAAATTGACGAGGCTGCGCCATCTGCAGTGGTTTTTACTTCTGATACACGTTGCGAAAGCGCGGATTGACCAGACTCTAGATCTTCTGCTGTTTGCACAAGCGCGTTAATAGAGGTTGTGTTGCCATTTGTTTTAGCTTCAACAGAATCAATACGCTGAGTTTGCGCTGAAAATGCATTATCAACATTCACACTGTATGAGCTTATGGCCTGTGATATGGCTTGGTTTGTTTTTACTGCCGTGTAATAGTCCATCTGCAAGCTTGAAGACACCGATAAAATACTGGTTTCTAGCTGTTGCCTAGCACTTGCTATTGCACTATTTGTTTGAGCTGATGTGTAATAGCTAGCATTTAAAGTGGAATAAACCCCGTTAATGCTTGCTTGCAATTGTTGCTTAGCACTTGCTATTGCACTGTTTGTTTGAACTAAGGTGTAATAATCGTTTGAAAGAGAGCTGCTAACTGCACCAATTGATGACTCAAGTTGCTCAAAGCGCGATGCTGAGGCTTCTGCTTCCGAGGCGCGCGCTTGTTCAATTGTTTCTATCTTGCTGTTACTTTCACCCAAGTTTGTTTCGAGTGATTGAAAACGTGTTGCTGTTGCTTCTGCTTCAGTAGCGCGCGCTTGTTCAATCAATTCTATCTTGCTGTTACTTTCACCTAAGTTTGCTTCAATGGTTTGGGCTCGTTCGGCAACGGCTTCAAATTCATCAGCAACAAACTTCTCGTACTCCGTTAGTTTTGCTTGATTGTTTTTAAACTGCGCTTGTACTTCACGCTGATTAATCACCTGGGCTTGGTATTGGTTTGATACAACTTTATTGACAGACTGAAGGGCCGCAAAGCTCGATTCATACACAGCTACAAGTTGCTTAGATTGCTCTGACAAGCTTTGAATGTCATCAACTTGGGCTTTTAGCTGTTCTTGTGCATACGCAACTTGTACACCAACCTCTGCGAGTTCTTTGTTTTTAATTAGCTCGTTGTATGCTTCTAAGACATCATTAATAGACGCGTCTTTTAGGTCTAAATCGAACCCTTGAATTTGTGCTATTTGGCTTTCAATAAGGCCCGCTTGGGCATCTAAGCGCTGGTTTACTAGGCTAAACTTTTCGTCGGTACCATCTGGCTTTGCATTAAAGCTAACAATTTGTTGCTCAATGTAAGCTTCTGCGCCATCAATAAACAACTGCGCATTATTGGCTTTAGTGAGTATGTCGTTATCAGTAAATTCTTGCAGGGTGGCGGTAATGCTATACGTTGTGTTAAACGTATCAATAATGGTGTTAACATCACTTTCTTTTTGATATCCATTAGCTAATACCCATGCTGTACTTGCATATTGCGCCATGATACCCGTTCGGGCATTAATGTCGGTTTCAAGGGTTGTGGTACGTGCAACAATGTCTTCCAATGCTAAGTCGTTTGCGCCACGTTTACCGACTTCAATCGAGTCAATATCACATGCGCCTAAATCAAATTTCAGGCTTGTCACTTCGCCAGTGTAACCCGCAAGTCCATGCGCATTAACTTGCAATGTTTCCCAGCTATCTGTAACCGGCGTAGGTAGTTTTAATGTAATGCTGTCATTAATAATTACGTTGCCGCGCCACGTTGCACCTTCATGCAAGCGTACACGCACCCTAAACATTGGGTTGTCATCGGCTATATAGCTAATAGCAGGGCTCGTAACCGCATTAACCGCAACAATATAGCCCTCTGCATTGTGACTTGATACGCCTGTGAACCCTTCATCTGAGCTATTAAACTGCCAGCTGTATGCGGGGGTTAGCGCCTGAATAGCGCCCGCAATTTCTGATTGCACCTCGGTGTACGTTGCACGGCTATTAATTTGCCCAGCTTGTAGCGCAAGGGTTGATTCTGCCTTTGTTAAACGCGTGGCTGTTTGTGTTACTTGCTGAGTAGATAGCTCAACCAGTGCATTTACAGCGTCAATTTTTGTGTAGGCTTCTTGTAGCGCTTCGCCGGTTGCCTCGTACGCTTTATTGATGATAACGCCCGATTCAGGATCAATATACGCAACGGCATCAACTAAGCGCTCTGATTGCTCTGTTCGCTGCTCATAGGTTGTACGCCAGTTTAAATAATCAACTGTCATATCAAACACGACTTTTTCAAAGTTCGTTCGTTCAGCAATCTTGGCATCGAGTGTGTTTAGGTCGTAATTAAAGCCCAGCTCAATGTTCGTGATATCGTCGCGAATATCATCTAGGTTTTGATCGATGTTGTCTTTAATATCGTCAAGTTGATCATCAATATTGTTGTCGGTGTTCTCACGTAAGCGATCAACCAACTCATTCATTTCATTTAAATAGTCTTGTGCTTCTTGGTCTAGTTGCTCACGTGAAATATTCTTAATATATTTTTCTAAATTTGCCGCAGTCGTTTCTGCAGACACAGTTACCCAAGAGCTCACACCTGCTATATTTTTTGTTCTTACTTTAATTTGGTATTCAGACTCAGGAACTAAACCTGTATAAGTTACTGTAAAGCCTGTTTGCTCGGTAGGAACTGGCTGCGGGCTGCTAGATAAGCCATAAAATTGCCACTCAAATGTTGTACCAAGACTTGCTCCTGTAACACGAGCAGTTAAAACAATTGTGTTATATGTCGCTGAATCAACAGTTACTAATGGTTCAGCAGGTATATGCACATCAAACGCAAGAGTAACAAACTGGCTGGTGAAGCCCATATTTGAACGTGCACGCACATCTATTTCATAACTTCCTGCATCGAGTTCACTAATAATTAATTCAGGCACCGATGTTGTTATACGTTTTAATAACTTTTCAGGGGCTTCTGACTCTCCCACGCCCGAGTCATCGGCTATGGTTTTGTATATTTGCACATCAAAGTTGTTATATGCAGATACCCAACTGATCTTTACATGCCCATCATTTTGAGCAGTGGCCATAAGCTCAGTTGGCGCAATTACTTCGCGTGGGTTTGGTAAGCTTGTATCTGGGATCGGCGGACGAACATTACCTGTTAGCCAGTTATAAATGTAAGGTTGATGTTCTTTAAATGTAAGTTTGTAGTCACCATTTGGCTGCAAAATACTTTTTATTAAGCGAAAAGGTTTTTCTGACCAGCCGAGTTTTTCAATATTTATAGGTACAACATCACCCACGGTGTATTGCAAAGCAATTGGTGCAGCCATCACAGTGAAGTTGAGTGATTCGCGACTAAGCATTGCAATAACGCGTGCCATTTGGCGTGCTTCGTAATAATTAGTACACCCAGGCACTTTAAAGCGATGTTCAAGCACTACGCCGTTATCTTCATCAAGCCATTGTTGCTCTAATGCGCTTCCTGGTTCTGGGTAAATTGCGTCTTGCTCTGAGTAAAGCGCGTCTTGATCTGCATATTCAACAATCACACGATTATAACGTTTGCTTTTCCCACCGCTTGTATATTGTATCTTTGACTTAAAATCACGTTCGCTAAGACTTTCTGTTGTTGGGGCATCGTCTTGCTCAACTTTTAAGTGCAATTGGCCGCTTTCAATAGGCACTAATGCGCGCATTGACTTGGCTATTGTTACCGCGTTATCAATGAGTCTTTGCTCTGTATCAATAACTATATTGCAAGTAAATAACGGCTTTGTTTCTGTTGAACCTTGATATGTGGGCACGCGCGTGTCACATATTTGTGCAGCGGAAATAAAAGAAGGTAGGTAAAGATCATGCTCTTCTAGCCCTTTACCATAAATTTTTGACGTTAAATAGTCATGCAATATGTAAGCAGGGTTTTCGCTATACTCGATTGCGCCAGTGTTAAGATTTTTTACACGTTTACCTCTGAGAACTGCGGTAAGATCGGGCACTCCTGAAAACGGCGCATCTTCAGCAATACTCCACTCCAAGCGCACATAAGAGCAAGCCAAACCATTTAGCTTGTGATTTTTTGTTGCAGCATCCCAGCCTGCTTCTTTAAGGTATGGATCAGTGTAGCTACCCATTCCATTTTTAAAGTGCGCAGCATGAGCCCAGCGGCCTTTTTCGGCATCAAATTTAGAATCATTTATTGATATTTTATTAAGCCATAAGTCTTCGATACCATCTATTCCGCCCTCGGCCCATACGACAATGATGTGCAATAGGTCATTTTTAACATCGTCACCATCATTCGGGTTTGTCGTATTCATAAATACGATTGTGCCTGGTACTTCGCGGGTACCATACACAACAGGAAAATGGTTTTCTGAGCTAGCTTTAGTAACGTTTGTGCCTCGCTGGCCCATATCTTGATCTGGCATTAGCCAGCCAAAAAGAAAATTACCTATTTTTGATAGAAAACTCATTTTTGTACCTGTGTTTGAGTGCTACCGCGACTTCCACGGCTTGCTGATAATACGGCGGGGGATTTACCTTCACGCCCCCAAGGGATATCAGTAATGACCATGCCTGAAAACTCTAACCCCATATCACCCGGGTAATGAAGTTGTTGCGATTCGTGTGTTGCCTTTCGGCCTCTTGAAGCTTCAAAGTCAGCCCAAATTGATGCTGATTTGAGTGTCAGCTTGGCGGTGGTGGTAGATTCTTCTCCGCTTTTTTCTGCAAGCAATCCTTTGTAGATAACTTCTGCATAAACGACTTTCCCAGCACTGTTTAGCCATACTTTTTCGATGGTGACGCGAGTATTTAGCCAATTTTGAGTAAAAAAAAGCGCCGATATGGCGCTGTCTATTGCATTTAATGTTATTGGGACTTCACCTATTTTGGGGGTTCCTTGCTGTTCGATGCTGATACCTTCTGTTGACCAATAGCCAGCGATAAACTTAGCCCCATTGTGAGTTATACTTGCACCACTATTAGTGGCTCTAAAGGGCGTTGGAAAGTGAACGGTAAGCAAAAGCGCGGTTGTATGCGGCTCGCGCAAAACCTTTTTAAATTCAGCGCTCAAACTAATCATTAATATATTCCTCGAACTCAATTTTTATAGGTACTTCGCGCTCACTGTCTGCGCGGTGCAATATATCTTGCTCATCGCTTTTAAGCTCAAGACTAAAATGCACATTTTCACCTGAGTTCATTTCAGTACCGAATGGAACGTCCACTCTTAAATTGGGTGTAAAGCTTACTGTGCCCTGCCCTAGTCCGTTTGTGTTTAAAATAGCTGTTACCATGTATGCTTTTGTGTGATTAGCAAATTGAATGTAATCACCTGGCTTTAATGCGGCTGTTACGTTACCTGTCATTGCATAGAGCGGCGCCGAGGTGTCACCTTGGCTAATGTTTTCTCTAACTAAGGCGTTTTCAATGCCTGCGCCAAGCATAGGGAGCGGGTTTTTCATCAAGCAAACACCAAAGCGGCCACCCAAAGAGCAAATAAACGAATATAACGCCATTGCCTTTTCGTAATTCAACTTTGGGGTTGTCATATCGAACCCCCATCGATGCATATACCCAAGGCGATTTTTATGGGTAATACCGCCCCATGATGACTCGCTTTGTGTTTGATCAACGCTTCGGACTCGTAGTTTTTGCGGTAATATAAATTCGTTGGGAAATATGGCCATTTAGCTGCCTTACAGTGGCTGATCTATTAACTCTTGCATATCTGTGGCTATGCGGTTTCTATTTGCTTGGTACCAATCTTCAAATCCTGAAGTGTCCATAGCGCTTATGTTGAATTGAGGGGAAATATGAACTTCGCGTGGTGTAGTCTTTTGTCCAGCGCTTCCATTTACAAGTATGTTTGGACTTAAGCTTTGCCCTTTAGTGTGATCTATGACAGTCTCCTGAGGGTGAAGCATGGCTAACTGTCCGCCTTTACCATCTAAACCGCCAGTTCTCGGCCCATCCCATGTATAACCACCGCCATCAAAAGATGCTAAGCCTGTTACTTTTCCCGCATACATAGTACCCGCGGCAATAACTACACCTGCAGCAGCTGCACCAAGCACAGGACCAACATAAGGAATACTTGCCAATGCGTTATAAGCTTTCATTGCTGTATCGTAGGTATTCGTCCAGATGCTTTGCAATGAGTTTCGTTTTTCTTCATCCAGCATAGTCTCCCCAAGTGATATTGCCGTCTTTGCATAGCTCGCGTTTTTTCCTTCCATGCCATCAAAGTACCCACCCATCACATCAAGCAGGCTTGAATATCCTTTCTGCATTGTCTTATTCCGCTCAGACTCAGCAAGAGCTAACTTATCTTGATGCTCTTTTTCTTTCTGTTCTCTAAGCGCTAATTGCTCATCTTTTATCTCGGTAATTCGTTGCTCATGTTGTGATACGGCAAGTTCCTTTGCCTCTGTATATTCAGCCTCGATTTCAGCTGTTATAAGGTTCTTCTCTCGCAAAAGCTGAAACTCACGCTCCATTTCAGCTTGCTTACGTTCAAATCGCTGATTTTCAAGTTCAACCTCTTTGCCATCAGCTTCTAACTGAGCATCAAATATTTGCTGATACTGGTTACGTGCTGACTCAATTAAGCGCTGCGCTTTTTCATCCACCACGGCAGGATCACTTTTAAGTAATAAATCGCTTAAATCTTTCTTATTCGGATTATTTACTTGCTCTTGCGCTGCTGCTTCAAACTTAGTTTGTACATCAGCAATCCATGTTTTTATTTTTTCTGATGGCATTGGCTCCATGGCCAAGTCGCCCAGCTCTTTCGCCAAGCTATCGGTTGTTTGCGATACAGACTCAGCAAATAAGTTTATTTCGTCGAGTGTATCTGTATCAAAGCCGAGTGCATCACCAATTTTCCCACCGATTTTTGAACCTACAGTGCCTATTTGAACAATACCATTCACTAATTCGGCCATCGCCTGGCGAACTAATAAAAATGTTACTTGTAGGCCTCGTCCCATATCAGATAAAAATCCAATTCCTGACGCTACTTTTGTGACAACTTGCTGCGCTATTGAACCAAAACCACCGGCTTCTTTGGCTGAGTCTGTCCACATATCTGAAATAGCACCGATAATCGGCGCTGTTTCTATCGCCAATGTTTGACCAAAGCTGTGTGTTGTTTTTTGCGCCTTGTCGAATGCATCATTCGCCATTTCAACTTTAGCTGCATCGATGCGATCAAATGTCATGCCTAAGTCTTCAGCTTCTTGCATCATGGCATTGATGCCATCAGCGCCAAGTTCTAGGGTGTTAAGTAGTTTTACCCCCTCAGAGTCAAATAATTTTTGTGTTGCCGCTACTTTTTTGCCCTGGTCGTCAATATCCTTCATTTTGTCGGCAATTAACGCAAACTGCTGATCTGGGCTTTTCCCTTCAAGTTCATCAAAGGTAAGGCCAAGCATATCAAGGCCTTTCTTAGCCTCTGCGCTTTGTTCGCCTATTCGACGGGTCATACGCTGTAAACCCATATTCAAAACTTCTGTACTAGCCCCAGTTTGTTCTGCTGCGTGTTGTAAGCCCCCAAGTGCTTGCGTTGTGATGCCTAACCTGTCAGCTGTTTTTGCCTGCATATCAATAAATTCAGCATTTTTAGCATAAATTGAGGCATACGCAGCAACACCGGCAGCACCAAAGCCCACTAACGTTTTGGTACTAGTGCCCACTAACTTGCGGGTTTTGTCAGCCCACGACTTAGTGTTTTTATTGGCTTTTTTCAATTCAGCCGACAACTTGCCACTTTTACCGATCAAGTCGATAGTGAGTGTTGCAATTGATGACATAGTTAAGCTCTCTTACGTTGGCGCCAAGGGCAAGTGTTTAAAAATGCTTCTGTTTCACGTTGCTTCTTGTTTTGTTCGATTTTGCGCTGCTCTGAACGGTCGAACGTTAGCCCCATATTTAGCCCTTGGTGGACTAAACGGAGCTCTAGTTCTTCTGCCGGCAAACGTGAATGTAATTCGTAGATAGAGCAACCTAAGTTATCTGCTAAATTGCAGAGCGCATGTAACTCAGGTTGCTTTTTTAGTTTTTTTCAATAGTTTCAAGGTTATCTTGCGATAGGTTTGTGAAGAACAAACCGGTTGTGTGGATCATACCAAGCTGATCAACATCCATTAATTGCGGAAGTTTTGCAGCTTCTTTGTCATCATACTTACCATGGAGCATGTAATAGGTGTTTCGTTGAGCTATTTTTTCTAACTTTTTAGGGTCTGCGTCTTTATCGGTAAATAACTCTCTTGCTTTAAACTCATCGTTTGCCGGCAATCGATGTAATTCAATCTTACCGACCCCTTTTACGTCAAATACACGGGTAGACGTAGCAAGCCTACCCGCCATAATATCTGCGGCTGTAATCATTAGGCACCTGCACTCACTGAAGTGAAGTTAACATTTTGGAGCTTGCCAATACACGCAAACATTTGTTTCCCTGTTTCTTTGCCTGACTCACCCGAGAAGTAATCTTGAGGGACCAGCACAAACTCAATCACTCGACCACTGGCGCGGGTAATTTTCATATTGATGTTTGTGCCAGCTACAACCTGATCGGTAAATGCTTTTTGGTCTGCATTACCAGGTATATCACGCATAACTAACTCAAAGTCTTGGTCTTCAGGAAGTGCTTTTTCGTAGTATGAACGACGAGTCATACCTATATCTGTGTCATCTTCAAACTGCTTTCCTGAGTTCACTTGTGGGATAACATCAATACCTGGTAAAAACTTATCAACGGCCTCTTCGCCCGTTGAACAAAATTGTAATGTTGAACCATGTGAGTCAACGGTATCGGTTGCAAGCTCTGTTGCTGGAGTTGGATCTGGCATTTCACACCTCGTTATTTATGTTGTGGTAATAAAAAATATACTCGTATGACTCACGATATAGTTTTGAGTCGGTATCAAAGTCGGGTATACGGCGCTGTTTAAGTGCTAACTGCACATTCACATGCGTATCGGTAAACCCTTTTTTGTTGAAAGTAACTTCAATTTGCTTTGCTATTGCCTTAGCGTTAGCGGGTAATTTGCTGTAACAATCAAATTGCACAAATGCTTCGCTTTGATTATCTTCCATGTGAATTTCTATTGGTGTTTCATCATCAATTACAGTCAGAAAGATGTAGTTATCTTTGCTGTTATGATTTTCTGTCAGATGAAAGTTATCCCCAATGAGCGCCATCAAAGCTTGTGATGCTAAAGCTTTTTTTCTTATGCTATTTTCTATCATTTTGCTTTGTTCTTTTTAGCTATGCGGCGTTGTGCCATTTGAATTCGTTTAGCTAAGCGATGATTAATAACCACCACAACTTGATTCGTGCGCTTTTTAAATGAGTTGCGAATAAACGGTTGGGCTTTTTGCCGTGTGGTACCGTACTCAACTTGTACAATGTAAGGCACTTTAAATACCCCAACTTTTACAAGTGATACCACACCTTTACCAAAGCGCTTCGTTTCTGCACCTGTGCGATTTGTGCTGGCGCGAATTTTAATGCGAGACTTTAAAAAGCCCGGGCGTATTTCTACTTTTTGACCACTTTTAGTTTTAACTATGCGGGCAAGTTCAGATTCAGGTGCATTACGTTGCATACCTTGCTGATATTTCACAGCACCTTCACGGATAGCGCTTGTCATAATGCCTGTCGCTTTTTTCGCACCTATCTCTTTAGAAATATCCTGTAATGCTTGTTCCATTTGCTTTAAACCCGAGATATCAATTCCTGCATCAAGCATTGGTGGTCTCCTTTACAGCAATAATGGTTTGAATATTTTCGAAATCTTGATTTATTGGTTCACCAATAATTTCAAATTGGCGCTGCTTAAATGTGATTTGGTGGGTTGCTTTAATTTTACTGCTATAACGACAGGTTATTGTATGGGTAACCTCCCCCGTTAACTGGCCGCTTTGCTCTAGTTCTTTAGACGCTCCAGTATGAATGTTCACCCATTTAAAAAATTCATGCGCGAAAGAGTCCGTATTGTAGCCGTCATCTGACTTGGTATTTTTACCAAAGCTTACTTTGCAATTGTATTTAGCGGCTGGCATTGTTTTCATAATAGTTCTACCGCTAATTCGTTTGCGATTGCTTTAAATGCATTTGGCATGTCATAAAGCTGCACGGGTGCGGTGTCTTCACGGTTTCTAAACCAATCTGCTACTAAAATTAAAATGGCTTGTTTAGCAAGGTCGTATTTGTCTTTGTCAATTAACGTATTTACGTCAATTGCATCATTCACCACAGCTGTATGACCCATGATGCATTCTATTTGTACTGCATCAGCTACTTTAAAGCCGACAGCTGGCCAATTTCCGCCTAATTTAGGTGTAATGGTGGCTGTTAAGCCATGTTCTACAACGCGATACTCTGTTGGCTCAAGCGTTACATATTGGCCCAATGTATTTATGTATTTAATTGATGTGATGCTCCTAAGCGGCGCGGTTGGTAAAACAATTTCCTTACAGAATTTAGGCATAGCAAATTGCCATATTTGTTCTACGAGTAAACGGCCTGTGCGTTGTTCAAACCGTTTTCGCGCTCTCGGTACCAAAGTTTGCAAATAATCATGGTGATCATCATCTGCATGAGTATGTGATGCCAATTCTTCTACGGTGAATGGCTCAATCAAAGGTGCCTGGATTAGCTTTCGGAGCATTTTCATTGTTGTTACTCTTCGCCGTCAGGATTGTCGTCAGTGTCACTCTTTGCGTCTTCACCTGTCGCATTAAGATCAACAACTTCAACTTCTAGCTCTTTGCTGCAATACTCTACCGCTGCTTTGTCACTCGATAACTCACCAACCTTTATAAGGGGTTCAAGTAACTCAGCATCACCTTTTACAAGTGCGTTTGGCTCAAAAGGTTGACCAGCAATCACGCATGCAACCAGTACACGTGCAGTAATTTGTTTTTTAGCTGCCATGGTTAAGTCCTTACTTAAATAAAAAAGCCCCTTTTCAGGGGCAATTGGAGCATCAATTAAGCGGCTGCATTTTGGTAGTACTTAACAGCACCACCTACATCGATGCAGCGGCCACCTGTACGCATAAACGCTAAGAAACCAACTTGGCCTTTGCGGCTATACGCACTGTCTGTGAAACGGAAGAACAGCATTTGTGATACATCACGCACAATGTATTTAGAGAAATCACCAAACAACACAGATTTAGCATTTGCTGCCATAGCAGGGATGTGTTGGTTCGTGGCATATGGCTTGCCCAAAATTGTATTTGGTTCAGCTGACTCAATACCCGGTAACCAAAGTGGGCGGCCTTGACTGTCTTTAAGCTTCTTAACAATTTTGATTGATGAGTCATTCATCATGTAACCGCACTTCATGCTACGGCGATAAGCAGGATCAACGCTGTGTTCTAGGTCAATAAGGTCATCTACAGTAATTGTGGCAATTTGGCCTGAACCGCCCACTTTACCTGCAGTGATATCTGCCAGAATACCGTGTGGCTTACCCGTACCATCACCATTAATAAATGCATCTTCTGATGTGCGGCCAATACGCTGGCCGATTAAGTTGTTAATGTAACCCTCAAGGTCAAATTGAGTGTCTTGCAACAATTGGAATGGCACTGCAATGACTTTTGAGCTGATCATATGCGTATCAATGTTACGCACACCGAATGAAGTATCTTCGTCATCTGCTGTGGCATTTTCTGCTAACCATTCACCTTGCTCAGCGGTTGCGTTTGCTGTAGGCCAAGGAATTGTAGAACCTGTTTGTGTAGGTACCACAGTGGCAAGTTCGCGCATGCCACCATAAGCTTTTAATGCCTGTGAAATACCAGGTGCAATTTCATCAGCAGTGAGGTAACCACCCTCTGAACCTTGGCCAGTGCTCATCGTATTTTTAGGGCTATCAATACGAGCTTGTACTGCAGCGCGTTGTTCTTCATTAAGCGCCGACATACCACCACGTAGCCATGTTGCGTACGCTGCTTTTTCTTGCTGAATTTGGTGCTCAGCTTCATCAGTAGAAATGCCGTTTTGGTCTGCGCGATCTTGAATGGTTTGCTTTGACTTAGCCTGTAAATCGAGCACTTTTTGATGACGGTCAAGCTCACCGTCTAATGCATCGATTTTATTAACCAGATCATCATATTTTTTCTGCTTATCATCAGTCCACGCTTCATCTTTTGGATGATCTGTGACTAATTGGTTTAGGGTGACAGCTAAACCTTTGCGCTGCTCCCGCTTATCTTGAATGCTAGGCATAATGTATTCCTCAATTTTAAGTATAAAAAAAGCACCTTTCGGTGCTTTCGATAGTGGTGCCAGCGGAGCTAGCTAGTTGCCAGCAACATGTTGGCAAATCGTTCTAGCCTTTCACGCTGCGGAAATATATTTTCAGGGGCTTCGGGTTCAGGTGCGTTTTGATACGTTGTTAAATCCCAAGCTTTATTGGTAGTTTTATCTGTGCTTTCATCTTGCATAATGCTATCAACAAAGCCGTGTTCTAAGGCTTCTTGTGCGGTAAACCATGTTTCTGCTTGCATCCAGTTACGAACTTGTTCTTCACCAGCTTCTGTACGCTTTTCGTAGTCATTTACAATGGTGTTATCAACTTTATCGAGCATGTCTGCTGTATCACGAATTTCTTGTGCATTACCCAAAGCAAGTGTCCAGGCGTAATGGATCATATAAAAGCCTGAATCAGCAATCTCAATTGTATCGCCGGCTAATGCAATACGTGTTGCAGCGCTTGCAGCAATACCATCAATATGAACATGAATTTTTGCAGGATGCGCTTTTAAACTTGAATAAATTGCCGTCGCTTCAAATACATCACCACCTGGACTATTTATGTAAACATCGATGTCCGTGGCATCACTTACTGTGAGCAAATCACGTTTAATCATTTCTGCAGATACGCCCCACCAAGAGTCAATTACATCGTAAATTAAAAATGCGGGGCGGTTTTCACCTGCATTAGCTAACGGTGACTGTTGTTTAATTTGATAGCCAACTTGTTCACGGTTTTGGCAGTTGTTTTTAATCAACTGCATTAGTTTTCGGCTGTTTCTCATAGTTAAATGTCCGTTTGTTGGTTGTTTGAAGCAGTTGCATCGTAAGGTAACGCGTAACGGCCACCCAGTTCTGGTAGATTTTCAAGCTTTCTCACTTCATCAATACTCATCCAGCCCGGTCCTTGCGAGCCCCCAATCGCTTGACGGTATGCTTCATTGCGATCTTTTAAGGTTAAACGCATTAAATTAGCTGCGATAAATTCAGCAAACATGGGCTTTTTCAAAAAGAGTTTACGGTTTACTTCTTGTTCAAAGCGATTAAGGTGGGGTCCTAGCGTAAAACGCAAGAACGATAAGCCAATCTCACCAATGCCACTGCCCCAAGATGTTGTCTTTTGTTCTTGATTTACCATAAAGCTAGGCAGGCCAAAAGCGCGTGCTATGTCTGTAATTTGAAATTCACGCGACTCAAGCAACTGTGAGTCTTTAGCTGACACACTCAGTTGCTTTACATCAGTACTGTTATCAAGAACCAGTGGGAACTTAGAGTTTTCAATACCGCCATAAGCTTTAACCCACGCGTTTCTGAATGACTCTTTTTGTGTTTCATCCCACTTCCCTTGTTTAACAACTGCTACACGTTGCGTTGAACCAGATTTAAAAAACTCACCACTGTGTTGCTCCATGGCAAGCTCAAGGCCAATACTGTTAAATGCGCCCCATTGAATAACCGACATAGACTTAAGGCCATTAAAACCAAAGCCAGGAAAATGCAAAATATCATCCTGGTCAAAGCCTCGGGGAGTACCATCAAGTGTAAAAAAGTAATTTAAACGCCCATTGTTATTAACTACATTCATACCTACAGGGCTGATTGGTAGTATTTCTTCTACATCACCGTTTCTATCTCTCAGTAAGACAGCAAACCCATCACCATGAAGCAGCATGCTCGATACGATAAACTCCCAAAATGCAGCTGCACTCCACGCGGGTGTTGGCTGTAAGTTAAATAAGTTAGCTAAACTATGGTTTGGGACTCTTTGTTTATCGTTTTTTTCACTTTGTTCAAAGATATGAACGGGCATCTGAGCAATAGCGCCGGCAATTAAACGCACACACGCAAAAACGATAGATACTTTCATGGATGTTTTTGGAGTAACAGCCGGACCTGCTAATGAAGGCATTACCCCAAATAGATCAGCCAAGGAATTAATATCTTGTACTGATATGTCGTTTTGCTCAGCTGTATTGCTGACTTGTGTCGTGCTTTTGCTGCTTGAACGACTTAAAAAAGGGATTTTAAACATTAGAATTCCAAAAACTCTTGGTTAGAACCATCATCTTCTTCAGGCTGCCATGAGCCTATAAAGGCAAGTAACATAGCAACCGCGGTATCAATCTTATTGTCTTTATGCTCTTTGACAGGCCTAATATATTTGCCGTCCATGGTTTCTTTCGCGATTACGTTCCCTAAACACCAGGCAAGAACAGGATCACCATTGTGGTGAATGCGGCCCTGCCTGAGTAAGGTTTCAAACTCACGCATAGCCGGTGAAAAATTTGTGTAGTTTTGCGCGACTTTTATTGGCTCAATGCCAGTGTTGTTTTGGACACGCTGTGCGATAGGTGCCGCACCTGCAGGGTCGTAAAACAAGCCTGTAATTTGATAATTTTCGTTATCAGTTTCAATCGCTCGTTCGACTTCATCGTAATCAATGCTTGTTCCATCGCACTCTAAAAGGTCACCTTGATCAACCCAGTCTCGGTAAATATCAATTTCGCTTGCTTTCGCTGCAGTGACATAGGTTTTAGCAAACAAATAGTAGTGAAGTTTGCCATCAATTGTGCGGGTAAAGCAGGTTACATCGGCTGTTAAGTCATCCGATTCAGATAAATCGACGCCTTTTGTGCCCTCATCTCCCAAGAACTCATCCATGGTAATAGAGTGATCAGCAGCTGCTTTCCAATCTTCCATGTTAAGCCAGCTTTCTTTCGCACCCACCCATAAATTTAAGTGTTTTGTTTTAAATGCATTTTGCTTACGTGCTGATTGCTTAGCTTTGTTGAGTTGGTTTTTTAAACCATCAACATCAACCGAAATACCATAGTTAGGATTGGCTTTTATTAATGTATTTTCATCTTGCCAATCATCATCCTTATCTGCTGCGTAGATGATACAGAATGTTGTTTCATCAACCCGAGTGCCCTCTAGTATTTCTTGGCATTCTTTCCAATGTTGACCACATGGGCCGAACCAATTAGAACCGGCTGTTGATATTATAAATTCGAGTGGTTGTTCCCTAGCCCCCATCCCTGTGACCATGGTGTCTCGTTGCCTGTCATCAGGGTGTTCGTGATATTCATCACAGAGGTAACAACTCGGCGAGCCACCATCACCAGGATCACCTATCAAACGTTCAAACTTACCGCCGTCTGATGTACTAGAAATTTGCTGAGCTAATAATTCGACCTTAAATTGCCGACGATAAGCAGGTTGCCTAGTGGCCATTTTATGGGCTGGTTGAAATACCTCATTCGCTTGCTTCTGGTTGGTTGCACCACAATAAACTTCAGCGCCTGGCTCATTGTCGTTCGACAACATGTACAGCCCAATGGGTGCAATCCACGTTGACTTGCCATTTTTCCTTGGAACATATACCGCTGCAGATCTAAAACGTCTGCGCTTAGTGATGATATGCTTCCAACCAAATACCTGGCCTGTTATCCACTTCTGCCAAGGGCTTAAAGCAATCAAAGCGTCCTGCCCTTTCGCCCTTGCCCACTTTCCCTTTACATGACTAAAGGTTTCAATAAACCTTATGGCTTTAAGTGCAGCCTCTACATCAAAATAATATGGAAAATCTTTTGTACCAGCACGTTCTAAATCTCGGCTTTCACGCTCAACAGCTAGTTTCTCATAGCGATTAGCAAGGCGCTTACCACTTAGAACATCATTAGCGTATTGCTCTATATCAGCAAGGTGATCACGCTGAAACGTTGGGTAGTTTTTCCGCATCTAATACAAGTCATCAAACAGACCAGGTTGTAAATTGTTAAACCTTTGGTCCGTTGCTGGACTACCACCAATCTGATTAATTAAGCTGTTTAGTTTTCGCCAATCATCGTTGTACTGAGCCACCTCAGGACGATTCTTATGCTGTGCGCCATTGCGGCCAACTGTTGTATAGGTCCAACCAACATTTTCTTGGTCTAAGAACGCTTTTGTTTCTTCCATGCGAGCGATAACAACACAGTACTCTCTAAAGAACCGTGTGAAGTGCGGTTTAAAGCGATTAATTTTCACATAAGCCGGAACATCCATTTCCCACACTTTTTGTTCAGGTTTTGACATACCACGCGGACGCGATTGGATCGCGATTTTTTTCGCTTCCTTATCGCTCATTTCCGCTTTTTCTTCGGTACCAGGAAACTGAACGACCTTATCGTCATTCTTTTCTGCTACTGATGGGTATCTACCTGACATAAACTAGCTAACTCTCTATAAAGTGGGCTTTTTCATTTCATTTATAGCCCGCATAAAAATCTCATTAGGGCGGCGGTGTACAGAGCAACCCCCTAGACTTTTGATGCCCCCGGGTGAGTGCTGTGTCTTGACTCACTTGCCGTCTTTTCTTTATCACAAGACTGGCAAATGGTCTGAAGGTTTTCTATTTTGTCATCGCCGCCTTGAGACAAGGGAACGATATGATCACATACCCCATGATAAGGGCCATGCAGCTCAACTGATGTTAGTACCCCTTTGCTCTTACATATCTGGCAAAGGAAGTTATCGCGATGAAATATATATTCTCTTGTTCGTTGCCACACACGACCACCACGACCTGATTGCTGATGACTATCACGCTTACGACCAAATGCTTTACGGTGTGGGCAAGGCTCGTCATGATGTACCTTGCGACACTTACTACACCAGCTACCAGGTTTGTTAGCCATCTATGTTGTCCTGGCATAACAGCTGTGCATGATCGCTTTGTTGTAGCGCTTCCATTCTTGCACGATGGAACTCTCTATCATCTTCATGCTTACGCGCTTCACGTTCATCACGCTTATGTTGAAACCACGCATTAACTAAGAATGTTAATGCTGCGAATATAATCCCCAGTAATATAGCCCACTCATTCAAGCTAAATATCCCTCCAGCTGCAGTGCCTAAGCTTGCGCTGTAGGTCGTTACACTGACGGCCTTTTGCACAGCTATATCACTTGTTTCTATTCGCATTGTTCCACTCTCGCGCTCTTAATAGCTGCTCATTGCAGGTATCAATAACGGTCTCTAAATACACTGTGTACTGACTGTGGGAAGTATTATCTCCAACAGCTTGAATACTAACCTCACAAGGTTTAATGAACTCGTTAGGCATCTGCACAAACTCATACTCAGTTTGTACGACTGTTTTGATTACAGGCTCTAGCGTTGGCGTACTTGAACACGCTGATAACAGCGCTAGGCACACAGTCATTAGCCCAGTTCTTAGTTGTTTCATTAGTCGATAGCCTTAATGCATCAAGTTGTGAGTTAGTTGTTTGAAGCTTATTTTCGATAGAGGTAAGTTGTGCTAAGTGCTTTGCACGAATTTGTTCCAGTAAAGTGCGCTCTTTTAGTAATCGCTTATTTTGCTTCTCAGCATTAACTAAGTTGTTAGCCAGCATCTCAACCTGATTCTTATAACTTTGAATAGTGCTGAGTAGCTGTTCGTTACTATCACGCGCTTCATCAAGCTCAGCACTAACGCCCAAATATCGAAACACTGATATCGCAAGCATTACACCCAAGCCTGTAAATAATACCTTGTTTAAACTAAACATCCCTAAGCTCGCTTAAGCATAACTGGCGCTCTGCTTCACGACGCTTAATTAAGCCTGGTAATTTCTGGCCATCAGCGTAAACCCAACGCGATAACTCATTACACGCTTTCACTCGTTGGTCATTGTTCAAAAGTTTTAATAACGTGCTACTACGAAAGTTCCCAGCACCCACGTTGTAATGAAATGACAAGTAAGCAGCATGTTCGCTTGCTGACATTGATACGCTAACTGCTCTTAGCAGCTGCTTGTTATGTTCGCCTAAGTCTTTAGCAAACAAACTTAAACATTCGTTCTCTGTGTAGTTCTTGCCAAGCTCAGCTGTCGCTGTGTGACCAAAGCAAGCTGTAACCACACCAACAGGATCGACATAGCCCGTTCTTACCTCACCTTCAAACTGGGCAATTGTAACGCCTGCAAGCGCAAGTACACCGGTAACACCCGCGGCTAATAGCTTGTTTACTTTCATAAGGGCCTCAAACGAAAAAACCCGCTCAGGCAAAGCCAAAGCGGGTCAACAACAGGAACGTGAGCTAAAAAGCAGAAACAAAAAAGCCCAAGGTGTTAACCTCGGGCTTTATGTTGTAGCTTTGCTAAGCTTACCTGAATCAGTATAGTTTCTGTTCGGACAAAAGCAATAGTTTTTGAAAAAAAGATCTAGGCCGCTTTAATAAGATCGCTAGCAACCCAGCTAACTATCTCACCCACTATTGAAGAAACCTTAGTTTTTCCAATTTTACTGTCTTGGGCAATGATTCTGCAGCTCAAACCCAAGCTAAAGTACTGGCGAGCAATAAGCGGGTAAGTAGGATCTAAATGCCGCATTCTCGCAATACTGGCATCGAGTACTTGCGCATAGTCATCTTTTATCACTAAAGGGCAACCGTTGATGTCTAGCTTAACAGAACGTGATGTAACGAGGTTCTGGGACTTAAGCGTTGGTAGGTTCTTCTCTCTCGCCCAAAGCCCCCATTGTGCTAAATCATTCTCAGCTTGTTCTCTCAGATCTAATTGCATCTTACATCCCCGCCGTATTGCTAATAACTTTAAAACTGTTTTGGTCACCCTGTTTTTTACCGTGACCACCCACCGTGACCGCTACAACCCTTATAAATACTACTATGGTCATACTGGTCATAGTGGTCATAGTGTTTTTACATACATTAGGAAGTAACATTATTAAATAGAATATAGATATCAGATGCGTCCGCTCGCACGCGCGCGCGTATGTGTGCGTGAAAACACCGTGACCACCGTGACCACCATGACCAATCCAGTAAACACGCGGCTTGCAGAGGTCACCCCCTGCGGTCATGGTCATAGTAAAAACACTATCTAGCATCCCAAAAGCCCTCCGGCGGGTAATAAAAGGCAGGTCGTTTGCCATTTACGCGCTTTTTCTTTTTCTCAAAACCAAGCCGATGCATAATTTGGCCAACACGTTTTTGTTCAGGTGGCCGCATAGCATGTGGGTCCATACTCAATGCTTCCCCCATAATGTCAGCGATTGAATAATCAACACGTCTGTTCTTTTGTAGCCAGTCATAAATAAGCCCCTCCCATACATCGGAGTCGAATCTATCCTCTTGCTGCTCTTCAAATAGGTGTTTGTATTCATCAGTAGGCCACCAAGGTGTCCCCTCATTTAATAGGTGAACCGCCTCTGCCCATAACTGATCCCTATCTCGCTTTATGGCCTCTTGGCATATCTTTGTACACATCACAGGCCAATAGCGCCGGTTACCCGTTGAGTCTTTTAAATATCTATCTTGGTTTGTGGTACCAATAAAAACACATTGCCTCGGGAATTCTTGCACCATGCGCCCATAACTGGGGCGATACCTATCAACCTGCGAACCAAAGAACTGTTTAGCTTTGGTGTTCTCTGCCTTATTAAACGCATCAAGCTCTGCAAGTTCAATTCCCCACATCCCCTGCATTTGTTGAAACGTATCTTTTTCACCTAAAGCCATCGGGGTATCAGTGAACCAATCACCAAATAGGTTGTGGCACATTGTCGATTTACCCAACCCCTGCAAGCCCTCCAAAATCAACACCGAGTCAACTTTTACAGGTGGCCGCATTACCCGAACTACAGCAGAAACCAAAAAGAATGTGCCAACCATAGCCGCATAATCAGAGTCTTCTACACCTAAGTAATTATGTAACCACATAGCCACTCGCGGCTTACCATCCCACTTTATTGACGTTAAATAGTCCTGTACGGGATGAAAGGCATGCTCTTCTGAATGAACCAAAATAGCACCAAGTACATCACTGGGTTTAGGTGTAAAACCATAGCTTTCAGATAAGTAAATACGTAAGCGCTCGGTATCGGCATCAGTCCATTCACCAAGCTTTGCCATTTTAAACGGTGGCAACTTACGCTTAATGATCCGATAGCTAAAATTGCAATAACCTAAAACTCCATCAAAAGCAGGATCGTGTTCTAAAACCAGCTTCGTATTACTAATATTTGCTTGCGGATTGCCAGCATTGGTTCTTTGGAAAAGCCGTTGCCACGGCTCATCCCCCAGTGAACGCTCCCGCGCGTCAGCGTTTTTCGGCGGCGGGTTATCACCATCATTAGCGCTTGGCTTATCAACAACAGCAGATAGCTGTTTTTTGACCTCAGCTAAACCAGCACTTACATGTAAGTCATTCCAATCTGTTAAAGAACGTGAGGCCATCAAGCAGCCTCCTTATTTAAAATACCAGAAAAATCTGGTGCAGCAACAAGGCCATTAACCGCAGCTGCTGCTTCATTCGCTTTTGTTATACCAGGATTGCCCTTTGTATTAACGTCGTTATCTGCACAAAACAAAAAGGTCTTATCTTTTAGCTTTTCTGCAAATGCCAAAGCCACAGGTAACAAATTACCCGCATCAAGCGCCACCGCACACGGCCAACCAGTCGCCATATGAATGCTCGCGCCCGTTGCATACCCTTCACAAACAGCCAAAATATTACAGCTATTTGCTTTACCAATAAAATGAAACAGCCCTGATTTACGGCCATGCTTTAAAAATAACTTGGTACCAGTATTGTTGATTACTTGGATGTTCCAAATCTGCTTATTAATATCAATGAGGGGAATGGCCAGACTGCCACGTTTGATATGTAAAAACGAAAAGTCCCGACCTTCATCTTCGCTAGGTAAAGTATCAAAGAAGGCTTTTATCTCTTTACCACCTTCAACTAACTCAGTAGTAAAGTTATCGCGAATAATCAAAATAAACGACTTTTTAAAACCTAAAACCCCATAGGCATTTACTTTTTTATCGCTTAAGTACTTATTTGATTTTATCGGTATAGTGAAGTTTTCAATGATGTATTTGGAAAAATCACTAATTACCCCATGCCAACGCTGGCGCGCGGCTTCATCCTCTGCTTCTTTCGCTTCGCGCTCTTTTGCTCGTTTAGCGTAATCAGCTTTGAGTTTGGCTTGTTGCTCAGCCGTCATAGGTTCTCGGCTAAATGTAAAGCCCTTATCTTTAGCCATGCCGATTACAGTACCAATCGTAACACCGCCACCCGCTTTTACGCTGCGCCACATGCTTTTAACATCGCTTGGCTTATAACGTTCACCGCCAGCGCTCCACGAATCAAAAATATCAAAGCCCGCATCAGCAAACTCATTTTTAATGCCCATGGCAATTCTAACCCAGGTATCACGATCTAAATTTGGGTCAAGATACTGCAAAGCATCTTGTACATCTTGTAGCGTTGCCTGCTGCATAATTAAAATTCCTGTTAAAAAACGCTTCCCTAAATTAGTATGTTTAGCGACCAAACCAACAAACTAAAATAAGGAAGCAAGTCTATGAAACCTGATAACCCGTTTGATAAACACCTAGCTGTAGCTCAATCAAAAATGCCTGAACATCTAAAAAATGTTGCTTGCGACTTAGTTGACCAAATGGACCTAGCCAAAAAAATTACAGATACCGTTTTCGAAGATGCATCAACACCCGAGTTAACCATTCAAGTTTATGATCGACTAATCAAAGAGCTTGCGCGCGAAACTGATTAAATAGCTCATCACAGCAAATTAATTCGGATGTATATGGGGGTCTCAAAATAACCCCCTTGTAATTTGCGTCACATTCTTTAGCGCCTTGCTCAGCTGATTCTTTTATGTGAATTAGCAACTGATCTTTATCTGTAATCACATCTAAAACTGTCTTATTTGTTTTCTTTGTTTGCATCTTATTAGCTCCTTGGGTTCCTGCTTATTCTATTTCAGGTGGTGAAAGGCTTTGAGGTAAAAGCGCTTCATAATTTTTAGAAAACACAGCTTGCGCAATGCCTAACAACCCCTCACTTGGATAAAGACAAATCTCGCTATTCATATCGTCTTTATTGAAATGAGTTACCAGAACAACCAAATTATCCTTACGCAGCAGCTCATCAATATTATTGCGCACTAGATTAGCCACATGCGGGTCTAATTTTTTAAGTGCAGAGCGTAAACGATCAAAGAGTGGGGTTACTGCCGAAGTATCAACAATAAAACTAAGCCCAATTCCGCCAACAGCCATAAATCACCTGTACAAAAAAACATATATTCGTTTAGCTAAATTCCCAGTTATTGATTGGATAATCTAAAAGCTCAACAACACAGGAACCAAACCATGAAAACAATCCAATCAAGCAGCTTGTTTTGTATCCTCTGGCGGATAAATGTCAGGCCTCAACTCATGACGAGAAACACCCGTCACTCTCTCAATCAAAATAACTTTGTCTGGGGCAACTTTGCCAGTTCTTAACCAATAAGAAATATTTTGTTGAGAACTACCAATGGCCTGGGAAAGCTTTGTTTGAGCGCCGGCTATTTTTATAGCTTTTTCAAGAGCAGGATTTTTTGAGTTCATACTCTACCTCTAAAAGAAAATAGTAGAGCACAAGAGTACAAAGGTATTTGTTTTGTTGCAACTAATATTTTTGTAGATACACCCTACAAATTATTTTGTAACATTATAATTATAAGAATAACGTTAGGTTTATCATGAGTGATTTAGGCAACAGGTTAAAACAAGCTCTAGCATCTAGAGGTATAACTCAAAGTAAATTAGCTAAAGAGATTGGGGTTAGCCAACAATCTATTCAGTATTTATCATCAGGTAAAGCTCGCAAATCAGGGCATACAGCCTCGATAGCAAGGGCCTTAAATATTTCTGTTGATTGGCTAGAAAAAGGGATTGGTCAAATGGAGGTTGATATTGACAATGCTTTACCTACATACAAAGTTTTATCGAGCATCCCATTGATTAGCTGGGTGCAAGCTGGCCAGTGGGCAGATATCCAGCTTGGAGAAATTGAGCAGTTTTATCCATGCCCTGAGAATCATAGTCAGTACACTTATGCCTTAGAAGTTAAAGGCGAATCTATGTCACCTGATTACATCAACGGTGAAATAATATTTGTTGATCCTGAAGTTGAAGCAAGAAACGGTTCATGTGTAGTAGTTAGACAAAACGGCAATTCTGAAGCAACATTTAAACAACTTATCATTGATGGAAGTCAAAAATATTTAAAAGCACTAAATCCAAACTGGCCTTCACCTATAATAGAAATGTTACCAGATGCAACTATTTGCGGTGTCGTAATTGGTAGTTACAGAAAAAGAAACTAAGTTATAACCCATTAAAAACATACATAGGAAATGATATGGCACTAATAAAATGTAAGGAATGTGGTCACCAAATAAGTAAAAAGGCAGAAAGCTGCCCTAACTGTGGTGCTGTACTTAAGAAAAAAAGAGGTAATATTGGCTGTGGTGGTTTAATCGTTGTATTAATCGTATTGTTTTATTTCTACTCTACTATCCAAGACTCACGTGAAGAGTCAGCCAAGCAGCAAGTTCGTTCTTCCCAACTAGCCCAATACAATCAAAATAAGGCTAAACTACTCGAGCAAATGAAACAGCTAATTGATCAAGGTGAATACCTAAAAGCAAAAAGATTAGCTGGCGCATATAACACCGTTACAGACCCCGAATTAGTCAAACTAAAAAATAAAGCTACTGAGCTCGAATTGGTAGAAAAAGTTGCGAAAATACCAACCGCTGAAACAAAAAAGAACTTTGAAATTTATGAACAGCTTATAAAGTTAGCGCCGGAAAATAAGACTTATAAAGACAAGTACACGTTTTATAATGAAAAAATGGAACGGGTTCGCTCTATAGAAAAGCAATTTAGTCAATTTGATGGTTCACATACTTTGCTAGAAAAAATGATCAAGAGAAGTTTAAAGAACCCCGATAGTTATGAGCACGTTAAAACAGTTTACTGGGACAAGGGAAATTACATATTAGTAAAAACGACATATAGAGGGACTAATAGCTTCAACGCGGTGGTAACAGATTCAGTAGAGCAAGCTTTTACAATCCAAGGTGATGTATACAATAAATAATTAGATAACTTAACAACCCTCTTAAACCGCCTTCAAAAGGCGGTTTTTTTATGTCTACAAATAAGTCAAAAAACAAAATAACAAATATTTTTGTTTTTATGTGTTGACTAAAAACAAATGTATGCGTAATTTAAATAACAAATAAATTTGTTATTTACTGCTATGAACCCATTACGCACAGAAACTGGATACCAGCTTGACGATATGCACGTAAGTGCAAAGCCCCATTCTCGCTTACCTGCACAGCAAGCACGTACGCTGCTGCTCGTAGCAAAAGGCCTAACACAGAAGTCTATTGCTGAATCATTGGGTGTAAAACCCACAACAGTTCGACAAGCCTGTAATGAGCTCAGCTTCAAATTTAACACCCATTCAATGCGCCAAACGGTACACCAAGCAATTAAGCAAGGTGTGTTGCGTTACACCATGTGCCTAGTGCTTGTGTTGTTAAGTGCAACCAATAGTGACGTTGAGCGCAGTTTTAGAACGATTCGAGTAACCCGAACTGTTCGCACCACCCGTTTACGCCGACTGCGTGAACTGCAAAACGACTTACTAGCAGCCTAAGGCCAAGGAGAGTGAATATGACCAAAGTATTTATATTCCCAACAGCACGCAATAACGCAGCAACAGCCCCGTTATTACACAAGCTAAAACAAGCTCAGCGCATTAGCCCTTTTGAATTAGTGGTGCCAGAGCTAAAAGCGGCAAACAACCCGCCGCCAGAGCCACCGCCACAAGCGGCCTAAAGCAAGGTTTCACAGTTCGCTGGTACGCACTTGCCCAACCAAACCAGCCGAGTGGTTGCCGTAAGCAACTAAAACAACACAACAGGAAAAGGAAAAAGCTATGTTAAACGTATTCACTTCACTGGTGATCAACCAGCTCAAACAACGCATTAACTTCATGAACCAACGTATGCAAGGCGAAGAGCTACGCATTTACGAGTCTGGTACCAAATACTGCTTAATCATTTTATTTGATATCAACAACCAAGTAGTGCTTGGCTCAATTGCTTTAAACGCTAGCGCCCGCCGTGATTTGTGCATGACTAAAGCCTTTTTAAGCCTGATTGAAAACACACGCATCCCAAAAGCAGTTTTGGCAGCATGAAACCCCTTAAGAAAGCCCTATCAGCAATGCTATTCATCACGTTATTAATCGCATTGCTGATTTTTGAACAGAACCTAGAAAGCTGGGTTTAACAACACAGGAACAAACCAATGCAAGAATTACACGCACTAGTTGACAAGAAAGTCGCTGACTTGATTCAAAGTGGCGAGATTGAGAAGTCAATTGAATTAGGAATCGAGAAATCAATTAACGAATCAATCCGTCGCCAATTTGAGTCATATGGCAACATCACCAAACAGTTAGATAAACTGCTTGATGAAAAGCTAAAAATTGACCCATCACAATTAGATATACCTACTTACAACGACGTAATGCTAAAAGCCATTGAACAAAAAATTGGTGAGTTTTTTGAAAGTAAAGCTGCCGCCAAACTCATGGAAGGCATGAACAAGCTATTCGCTCCACTGCCTGAATCAATGGATATTCACGAATTTATAAACAAAATAGTAGCGCACTGGAAAGCAGAAGATCACTACGACATAGATAACACCGATGAATATGCCACAGTTGAACTTAAAGAGAATGACAGCCTACTTGGTGGTTACAATTTGCAAATTTGGAAACAGCTTGAATCTGGTTATTACTCAAAATCAAAAAACCCCTCTGAAGTAAGTTTGTACATCGGTGAGGGCGGTGATATCAGACTTCGACACACATGGAACCCTACCATTCTTCATGGCGAAGATAGCCTAATTATTAAAGCTTACGCTTCCTCAATGGTCATTACTGGTTTAGCTGACTTTGATGAAGACCTCTTAGAACTTCGCTTACACCCAGATACTGATTGGTAAGCAGTAGTTTCTGACAGCTCATTTAAAAAGTGGGCTGAATTGAAGTTATTACAACACCAGGATAAATACCATGAGTAATCACCCTTTATCAGTCGTAGATGCAATCGATAACTTAGTTGCGGCTTATAACCAAGAGGTTGCTGAGTTTGACCAAATGGTTGAAAACGAACAGCAGCTACAAATACAAAATGACAAGCTTACTGCTTTGGTAAAAGACTATGAGCAAGGTGCTGCTGTTGTTCTTAAAAATGCAAAAAATGCCGATCAACAGCTGGCGCAAGCACAAAGAGAACGCGATCAAGCATTAGCTAAAGTAAAAGACTTAACAATTACGCTAACCGCGTATAAAGAAATAGCCGGCACACCTAAAAAGCTACGCGACAGAATAAAAAGCTACAAAGATAAGCTAGAAAGCCAGCGCTTAGCGACTGAGCAACAAAAGCGCCTTTATCAAAGCGAACGCAAAACAATAGCCCAACTTAAAACCGAAATAAGCGAACTTAAGAATCGTTTAGCTGCCGCTGACATAGTGCAAATCTACCGAGGCGATACTGACATTGTACAAACCTACCCGTATCACATTGGTGGCATGGTTGAGGGCCATGATGCTAGGCAAACCCCACTACTCTACCTACACCAAAGCGGCCGTGGAGGTTTAATCATCCTCAACAAAGATGATGAAGCCGAATTAGTCGAAGCCCCCAAAGGCGGCTTACGCCCTAAAAAAGACACCTTAGAACTCTGTGGTAACTGGTTACGCCGTGTTAAAGCCAACAACTGGGAACTAACAGCCACAGATCTACTTACTTTAAGCAATGAAGATGAACAGCTTTGAGCGAGCCACACTTGAAACCCTGGTCAGCTTTAAAGCTAAAGACCAAAAAGAGATCAGCCGCTTACTAACTAGCAAAAAGCTTCAAAAAGAAGCCTGCCAACTGGTTAAAAAGTGGAACGATAAACGTCAACAACTGGGCTTAGTCCCTTGGACATAACAGGAAACACCATGAATACAGAACTCAACGATGTCATGCTCGACCTAGAGACTATTGGCCAACATTCAAATGCGGTGATTGTATCAATAGGTGCCGTATTCTTTAACCCACTTACAGGCAATATTGGTGCAGAATTTTACCAAGTCATCGACATAGAAGATGCCATGAAATACGGCGAGGTAGATGGCTCAACACTTAAATGGTGGATGAAAAAAAGCGATGAAGCCCGCTCTGTCTTTAATGTAAACGACAGCATGCCACTTAAAGATGCCCTTCTCGAATTCAACGAATGGATGTACCAAATCGAAGGGTTTAGAAATCGTGTTGTTTGGGGTAATGGCGCCACATTCGACAACACCATTCTAACCAATGCCTACAAAGCCACCAATATGACAAAGCCATGGCACTTTAGAAATGATCGTGATGTTCGCACCATGGTTGATGTTGGCCGTCGAGTACTCGGTATTGATCCTAAAAAATCTAATGAATTTAAAGGTAACCCACACAACGCATTAGATGATGCCAAGCACCAGGCTAAATACATTAGCGATATCTACAAACAGATATCACATTGCCATTCAATCTATTTGAAACAGTAACTTATGCACAAATTTAAACGCAACTGCGTGGCCCAGCAACGGGCCCGTATACGTCAATATTATCAACGTAAAAACCAAACTGAGAAACAAAAGGAGGCATCATGGCCAAAAGCAAAATACAAATAACAGCCGGCGATGTATTTAACAATTGGACAGTGATATCTGAAGAAGCTTGTGGGCAATACTTTTTATGTCGCTGTATTTGTGGCACTGAGCGTTCAGTTAAGAAAGGTAACTTAGGCAGAGTACTTGGTTGTGGCTGTGTTCGTAAGCCTTATAAAAAACGAAGCGCTACACCTAAAACCAAAAACAAACCAATCACGGTGAGTATCGCAAAGCAAACTTCACCTAAGAAAGACGCTCCACAAGCAGTTCCTTATAGCGAACGTCAAAAATCAGCACGAGAAAAGTTAGAAGAACGTTTAGACGATTACCGACTAGAGCGGGAGCTTAGTGAGCTTTGGGCTGCATAATGGGTAATTTAATCACCATGCCAAAGGCCTGTATTAGCTGTCAGGCCTATAAGCACATCGGTAAGGCAGACGATAAACACTGCCCTCACATAGATAGATACGGCCAGCAGCAAACTAAAACTCGCTATGGCCAATGCCAAGTACACAAAACCCAAGTGTTCATCACAGAGCTTTGTAACCAATATCAGCAAGAGCCATTTATAGAAGTGGTTGATGCTGATAATAGGCCTGAGGCTAAACAGCCAAGGCAAGAACGACTCTTATTTTGAGGTAAAACTATGGCTAAGAAAGTAATCACTATTTTAGAAGAGGCCGATGGTGTAGTTATTGAAATTCGCACCAATGGCCGTCGCGTTAAATATGAGTGTGAAGACCTCGACGAAGCATTCGAAGTACTTCCCCATTTAGACGAACTGCAAGCTGGAGAATAACCATGACCGTTACATATGTAAAACTTGGCTGGGTGAAAGCCAAGATCATCGAACAGCACAAAGGCTTTACCGATGATGCACTCAATAGAATGCGCCAAACAGGTAAAATCATAGAGGGTGTGCACTGGAAAAAAGTGCGCGGTGTTGTTGTGTATAACTATGAAAAATTAGACGAGTATTTTGATAATGACGGCATCGCTGCTTGAGTTTTGTAAAAAGTATGAGGGTGTCACCATCCACGGTAAAAACATACGTATTATGTTCAGTTACCGTGGTGTGCGCTGCATAGAGCCACTTAAAGGCATTTTGATATCTAAGTCAAATATCAAGTTTGCATCGAATAAACGCACCGCCATATTACATGAGATTGCAACCAACCAATTTAACTACGCTAAACATTTTCCTGACTCAGCAAAGGTAAGATTGTTTGAGGGGAAAGGTGCAGTACCAACAGTGAACACAGCTTTAGACAAATGGCTAGAAAGAAACAAAGCCAACACCCGGGCAGATAACTACAAGCACAATTTAGCCAGGTGCAAATTATACATTCGCCCTCAATTTGGAGAGTTAAAGTTAGACAAAGTCACCTTAACCATGATCCGAGACTGGCGCGACTTAACACTCACCACGTTTTTATCGAATAAAACAATTAACGATGTTTTTATTCCCCTACGTGGCATATTCAAAGATGCAATGGCAGATAGGTTAATAGACTTTAATCCACTTGACCATTTACCAAATTTAAAAAGAAGCCGTTCAGAAAACTGTGACCCGTTCACCTTAGAAGAACTGCAGTTGATAGAGTCGCAGCCAACCGCTGATCAAAGTGAGCTTAATGGGTTTTTATTTGCTTGTTGGACAGGTTTACGCGCATCTGAGTGCTACGCGCTTGCGTGGGAAGACATTGATTTTGTAAAACGACAAATAAAAATTAGACGTGGTGTTACCAAAGGCGATTATGCCTACACAAAAAATGACGGCAGTTATAGAACCATCGACCTACTAGACCAGGCATACGACATATTAATTCGTCAAAAGACACTTTCATTTGCAATGCCGGCAATCAAGGTCGATGTGTTAAAAGATGACAACCGCAGCTATGAAAAAGCAGAGCTTAGATTTGTGTTTATTAACACCCTAAACCAAAAGCCGCATACAGATGGTCAAAACGTTAATAAACGATTTTTACAAAAGCATTTAAAAAAGTGTGGTATTCGCTACCGTGCTATAAACCAAGCTCGCCACACATTTGCAAGCCAGCTGCTTACCAAAGGCGTAGCCGAACGTTGGATAGCTCGCCAAATGGGTCACACATCCATCACCATGTTAGAAAAACATTACGGTAAATGGATGAACGAAGAAATACCCGATATGGCCGCGAGAGTTTCAAAGATATTTTCAAGCCAAAGTCACCAACGAAAAACGGGTATCCGGATTAACGTGTAGAAACCTACTCTTTTGACTTAGCTGCATCAATAGCATCCTGTGTAGAATAGTTTGAAATGTACTCACTAAAAATTGCTTGGACTCTTGGTAAACAACTTGGACAAATGGCTATTGGATTCTTGGTGGTGTATTTCATTTCATCCAAGCTGAATATGCCACTACATGATGAGCATCTGTAAGAGTATTCGACACCTCTACCAAACAGCATTCTTGCTCTGATCATGTCAAATGAATACCCTCTACCAATTCGGTTATCGAGCCTGGTTAAGTTGTTCATTGATTCAGTAAATGCGTTGGTTACATTGGTATCAATCAAAGCAAAGATTTCATCACGCCAGTTATCGGTTGCCTTTACCAATGAAGCAAAAGCCTTAGCAACAACACCTGTTAATCCAGATTTCCATTCATCATATGCCGCTTCTGCGTCTGCACGCACTTCATGTTCAAATATCGCGTAGTAGGATTCTTTAGCATTATAAGCTTGCTCTATAGTTGGTTCGTTTTTAAGCCAGCCATCCAATGCTAGCCACTGCTTATCACTAAGGTTGTGGTTGCGCTTTCTGAGGATGTAAGCGCCACGTTTATAGCTAATCCTTCCTCGTTTGTTTAGTTTGCTTTGTTGTTGCTTTCGGACGGTATCCACGGCCTGATTAGCCATTCTTACAACGTGAAACTTATCTATGACTACTTGTGCATCTGGGAGTATGGCATTAACTGCTGTCTTATATCCGCGCCACATATCAATGGCAACGTACTTCACATGTTCTTTGTGTGGAAGATTGCTAAGCCACTGCTTAACAAGCTCTACGTTTCGATTTGGAAGCATATCAATAAGCTTCTTGCGGCCAATGTCTGTAAATACCGCTCTAGGCTGCTTAATCAGATGAATCTCGTCAATTCCTAAGATGTCTGGCGCTACTATTCTGTACGTGTTGCTTACTCGCTCCAAATGCTCACCTACAATCAATCGAACGGTTTTTTCGTCAATACCTATTGAATCCGCTATGCTAGTGAATGTCTGACGTAATGCTTGCTTTTCAATGTAATCAACACACCGCTTTGTAATGCGTCGTTTAGGATCTATGTCAGGATTAGGCTGGATAAATGTCTTTTTGCACGCACGACACTGATAGCGTTTCTGAATAAGCCTAATTATAGTCGGAACCATCCTTAGCGGGAGATCTACCACATCTATTGTCTTTGTACCATGGCGATACAATTCCCCAACAACACCGCACTTAGTACAATGATCTGGCTCTACAATATAGGATGCCTCTACTTCGCAATGATCAACACTCTCTGAAAACTTAGATACGGTCCAGCTTTCACCGAAAAACATACTGCTACTCAACCGCCTACCTCATGTATTCAATAAAATCAGCGTCGTATTGGTCATCTTCAATACACCAACCACACTTTTCACACCTATGTTTCTTATCATCTCCTTTCATAACTCTGAACCTGCCACAGTTTGGGCAACCATTCTCAGGGTTGTCGTAATCTCCATTTTTTGAGTGCTGCTTTGCAAACCACTCATCTTCCTGCTCATAGTTAAACATTTTGGTTAAATCCTTTCCCGCGCAATTTAATTCCAAATATTTTAGCTATTTTTACATCTAACTTTCTGCATTCTTCTCGTAAGCGCTTCATCCTTACTCCTTGAGATTGGGAGTTGATGCAAACAACCTTAAAGGGTTTCCACTTACTTCTATCGTTCAATTGACCGTCTTCACCGTGTTGTGGGTTCATAATTTAAGAATACCTGCTCAACACCCATTCTTGCCAGTCAAAACCGCACTCGCACACAGTACCGTGGCCAACAATAGACATCGTTCCGTGTTCATTCGTTTCGCATTCATCAGACCTTGGGTCACCACACTCTGGACAGCACGGATATTCAACTTTGATTATTGCGCCAGGTGGTAAATCCGACAGTTTTATAACGATGTCCTCAGTATGAGTATCAGAGTCCATGTCACCTTCACAGTAAGTTTCAAATGTTTTAGTGACCTGATCGCAGGAATCACCACCATAACAATCTGCCACCACCTCTGATCTCATTATAACGTCAGTATCATAGTTCATAAGCCAACCTTTCTACATAATAATCCGATTTAACAAAGCATATACCATCACAGCATTCTACACAATAATCCGAATACCCCGAAAAACTAAGCCGGCTAATCCATAAATACTAAGGCACAAAAAAACCCGCTAATTAAGCGGGTTTTCTATTTAAGAATAATCAATGACCTTTCGCCTGGTAAGTAAAAGTTACCGTCGTTATCATAGTGGTGGTACAAATCAACAACATTTATATTGTCGCCTTTATCAAACCATTGAAAATGAAGAACCCAATCAGAGGTTTTATATTTACCGTGGTTTTCTTCATATTCTGGAATACCTATGTGGTAATGCCACAAATGGTTATTCATTGCAAAATTATAGTCATCCTGATCCATATAATTACCACTCCATGAACAAGCAATTTTACCCTCATAAAGGCTGAAATCACTTAACCCATGTGCAGTAAACAGATGTAAAAAATCGACTACTTTATCTTGCTGGTCTTCGGGGAAATAATTAAATTGATTAGCGAAGTCGTCACTAAACGTCCATGTATACGTCAATACTACTTCGCTCTTGATAAGATCAATTGTCTTGTTTGCTCGCGAGATAAACCAGCCGGAACAGTATTAACCTTGCTGTTAATAGCTTTTTCCATTCTTTCGCGATTAAAAACTTTGTTTTCTTGTTTAGGCTGTACTTTAGCTAACATTATAAACTCCTTAAAGTACCCATGGGTACCTGATACCATGATCGTAGGATATCGAAATAAGGATGTCTAGTATTATTTTTAAGCTACAATGGTGAAATTGATCCAATACGGATCCATTAGAAAGGGAAAACCCTTGTAACTCATTGAATTACAAGGGTTTTTAATGGTGGAGCTGGGGGGATTTGAACCCCCGTCCGAAAAGCCTCGACCT
>CEVI01027148.1_pt1 | contig 38233 bp, 28 predicted proteins | sample 531471 | NCBI WGS metagenome assembly CEVI01 (sample SAMEA2623513, study PRJEB7988) | marine metagenome | isolation source: saline water (ENVO:00002010), including
AGATTTAGTAAAAGCCATAGGCAAGTGGTGGGCAGTTTGGTGGGCAAGCAGGCATTTTTGAACGGTTTCTTTTCGATAAATCATTGAGTTTATTAAGGTCTAGGCCGCTGCTCAATGAGCAGATCCAAAACATAGAATAACAAGTTTTCTAGTATATTTAGGGCATAAACTGGCGATTTAACATGCTTTTTTAAGGATTAGTCACCATTTATTTATCCTAGTTAATAAAAAAACAAGCTAATTTAGGCCCCAAGTGGTGACTTTTGGTCCAGCTTTCCCCTCATTTTGTTCGCAATTGTTGTTCCGAATAATGAGGGGATAGTTGATGAATATTTTAGAAACGGCAAAACATATTGAAGCGCTGGTGCAATCCGGCCACCCACTTTCGAAAAAGTCTACCCTAGTATGTATCTTTATTTGAAATCCAAAGGCACGGCCAGTTGGATCATTCGTTACCAATTATTTGGAAAACGACGTCAGTATAAAATTGGTGGTTATGGCAAGGGGCATGAAGAGCTGCTTGCTCTTGAAGATGCCATCAAATTCAGAATTGATTGCCGACAAAAGCTTAATGATGGCCTCGATCCGAAACTAGGCTTTTAACGTCAACAACAACGACTCCCTATCCACGAAGGAACATTTAACTTTGGATTACAGATTTCTTCACACTTTCAACATTCCAAAAAACACGGCACTTTTACGGCAGATTGACTATGAAGCCAGTCCCTCGAAGAATGAAGCGAATATGTTGTTCAAGCTTAAACGTATCGTAAAGTTAGTACCGTAGAGATATCAAAAGAGATTTTCTAAAGAAAGGGAGATAAACGCTGATCGCGAACGACTTAACCCAGAGCATACAGATGATACTTGGGTTGTTGCAGCCTGGACGGTTTTGCGCCTCAGTGGTATTCAGCAATGGTAGTGAACGATTAACAATAACCTGTCCAACCACCTAATAATTCACCGATATGGATGAATTATTAAGCCGAAATGCATCAATCAGACATAAAATCACCGTTAATGGTGAACAAACTTGTCATTTATTAATATCTGCCTATAATCACTGATACTAATGAATATTAGAGTAGACTGATGGCAAAGAAAGTCACTACCTCAAAAATGCCTGAGACAGAGTTTATTGATGACGCACATGTGTTAGGGCAATTGATTAAAGCTAAGCGAACAGAGATGGGTATGAAGCTCGCAGATTGCGCCGCGCTGTGTAATGTAGGGATCAATACCTTATCTCGCATTGAAAATGGCAATGATAATTGCACCCTCGCTGCCGCATTTGCCGTGCTACATGGGCTGGGAATCAAACTTACGTCACCTTCGCTTGAAAAACGACATGGCTCAAGTGTCAGCGATGACGAGTGGGTATAGCAAGAATGCCAGCAGACAATATCAACCAGCCCTCAGCATACACTTTGCTCATCTATTTGGCAGAGCAACATATTGGCACGTTAACTGTGGATAAAAGTACCAGTCTGCTCAAACTGGAATATGAGCCGGATTGGCAACAAACAGGCTACCCACTTTCTCCCGCGTTAACACTAGACAACACCCATTCTCGTGAAGTCGCCTATAACTACCTTGATAATGCATTACCTGAAGGAGAAGCTCGAAAACTCTTAGTGGAGCATCTCGGCGTCTCTGAAAAGAATGTTTACTCCCAAGTGCGAGCTATTGGCAATGATCTGGCAGGAGCCATTTCATTTAGGGCGAGAGGACAAGACTCAGATAATTTACGCGAAGCACGCGAGCCGAAATTTAGACTGATAGAGCAGGATGAGTTGGTAGAGCGGCTTGCCAGGAAGGAAGATATTGGGTTGTTAGCATGGGATGACAAACCACGTCTGAGTGTCGCCGGAGTACAAGATAAGCTCAATATATTCATAAACGAGGAAGGCCAAATTGGGTTTGGCGATGGGACGTTATGTTCAACGCACATTCTCAAGTTTGAAAAGCCTAACTGCCCCAACCTTGTACTCAACGAATACTTTTGTATGAAGCTGTCAAAGGCAGTGGGACTGCCCACCGCAGAAGTCCAGTTCACTCGCTTCGAACAATACCCAGCGCTAATTGTGGAGCGTTTTGATCGTAAGTATGCGCCCGAACAGGCCAAAGTTTTTCGTAGACATGTCATTGATGGCTGCCAAGCACTTAACCTGCCACGAGACTACAAATACGAGCGGAACCTAGGTGATGGCAGAGACGTGCAGCATATTCGAGATGGCGCTAGCTTACCCCGACTCTTTGAACTGGCGAAAACTATGTCGTCGCCCGTAGAGAGTCTTCAATGGCTTATCAACTGGCAGCTATTTAATTTGATGATCAGCAATTACGACAGTCACGGCAAAAACATTTCGCTGTTTTTTGATAAGCGTAATAGTCGATTCACGCCAGCTTATGACTTAGTGAATGTTGCCATGTTCCCGCAGTTCAAGCATGTACTTGCTATGGCGATGGGCAATGAGTTTGACCCCGAAAACATAAATGCATACCAATTAGCTGATTTCGCAGAAACCTGCGGGGTGAATAAAAAGCTCTTATCTCGCCAGTTAAGTGATTTGGCAGATAAAGTCATAGCCATACTTACGCAGCAATCATTTATCGAAAAGTTAACTCAAGAACAGCATTTTACCGAAGACGACCGACATTACATGGCTGAGGTACAAGCGCATATCTTGGTACGAACACAGCACCTAAGATCACAAGCGTCAGATATACCGGATATTGAAGTATGAGTGTAGAATAAGTGGACGTAGCAGAACAATTCCCCCTAAGCACTCTCGTGAAAGAGCCCCGCAATATCCTGAAAAAGCCGAGGCTGTGGGCCGCTGATTGGATTTCATGTGGAACTTAACCGATACCCCAATTCACTAAACTTTTACCACTATTCACTTTTCAGTTATGCTCGAAAAAGCGATGACTGAAAAGGAACTTTATGAATCAAGCTGGCATATATGAACAACTAATTACTCAATTGGTTGAGCAAAATTTAGATCGTGAAACTTTTTATGTGGGTGAGCGTTCCTTAGAAAATGGAGAAGCCACGTCTTGGTTATCTCGATTTCTAACTCGAATTATCGACATTGCTATGGATTCAGTGCCTAACGGTGAGAATAGAATTCTTGAGCAAATAAACTTAGCCAATAGCGTCATTGAATGGTTAAGTGACAATATTGGTGATAAAGAACTTATCACTGACAATTTAATTGATACACAAGGCAAGATACTGACTGCACTCCTAGACAAACAAAACCCTGTTGCGTCTAGTCTTCCTAAATACGTCGAATCAATAATGCCCCTGACTGGACTAACTCAAAGTGAATTGTTTTGCGGCAGTAACGTTGGCATTTCGCTCGAAACTGAAATTAAAAGAGAAATTCAGTCGTCAGACAAAATTTATTGGTTAGTTTCATTTATAAAGTGGGCTGGAATTAGGATTTTTAAGAAGGAGCTTGAGGAATTTACTCGCAGTGGTAAGCAACTAAAAGTTATCACCACATCCTATATGGGAGCCACTGATGCAAAGGCCGTAGAGTTTTTAGCATCACTACCTAATACAGAAGTAAAACTCAGTTACAATACGAATAGGGAACGATTACACGCTAAGTCATATCTGTTTATGCGTGATACCAGCTTTCACACTGGTTACATTGGATCATCGAATTTATCTCACTCAGCCTTAACCAGTGGCTTAGAATGGAATTTAAAAATAACTTCTAAAGAAATTCCTCATATTATTGAGAAATCTCTCAGCACCTTTGAAACTTACTGGGAATCGCCAGATTTCGAACGATTTGATGGCAAAGCACAAAGCAAGGAAAGGCTTAATACTGCGCTGCAAACTGCTAAGGGATCGTTTGGTGATGATGTACCTAACTTTTATTTTGATATCAAACCGCACTCTCATCAAAAGAATATCCAAGAAAAATTAACCGTAGAGAGAGAACTGCATGGAAGGTATAGAAATCTTGTAGTCGCAGCCACAGGAACGGGCAAAACAGTTATTTCAGCTTTTGACTTTGCAAGGTTTTATAACAAAAACCCTGAAGCTAAATTTTTATTTTTAGCCCATAGAGAAGAGATACTTAAACAAGCCAGAAGTGCTTACCGCGGGGTTCTTAAAAATAGTCAATTTGGAGAACTTTTGGTGGGTAAGCATAAGCCACAAAAGTTTAACCATCTCTTTGCCTCGATACAAAGTTTCAATAATCAACTCGCATCCTTGAGCTTAACTAGAGATTACTTTGACTATATCGTTATTGATGAAGTACACCATATTACCGCTAATAGCTACCGCCCAATTTTAGAATACTTTGAACCAACAATATTGCTTGGCTTAACAGCAACTCCAGAGCGTCATGATGGTGCGGATATACTAAACGACTTCTGTAATGTTATTGCGGCTGAAATCAGGCTTCCTGAAGCAATAAACCAACGTCACCTTTCACCATTTCAATATTTTGCAATTGATGACGAGACAGACCTTACGAAAATATCATGGTCTAAAGGACGATACGATGTAGCTGAGCTTACCAACTTGTACACCTTGAATGATCAACGTGTAGTTAGAATTATTCAAAGCCTCAATGAAATTGTTACTGACATTACTCAAATGCGAGCACTGGCTTTCTGTGTGAGCAAAGCGCATGCTAATTATATGGCCAAGAAATTTACTTTGAGCAATATTCCCTGTGGAATGCTCACCAGCGACAATACTAAAGATCGTGATATTCAACTACAGCGCTTAAAATCAAAAGAGATTAATGTACTTTTTGTAGTAGATATATTTAACGAAGGTGTCGATATTCCAGAGCTAGATACGTTGTTATTTTTGAGGCCAACTGAGAGCTTAACGATTTTTTTACAGCAGCTAGGCCGTGGACTACGACTCACTGAAGGTAAAGAGTGCTGCACAATTTTAGATTTTGTTGGTAACTCACGACCTGAATATGATTTCTCACATAAGTTCAGAGCGTTAGTTGGCAAAACAAATCAAGCAATATCAAAAGAGGTTAAGCAAGGATTCCCGCACTTACCACTAGGGTGTCGTATTGAGTTACAAGAGAAAACACAACAAATTATTTTAAGAAATATTTCTCAGGCGACCCTAAACAAAAATAAACTACTTAGTCTTATCTCAAACTATCCACATGTCACTGACTTACCCCTTAACCTGACTAATTTTTTAAACATTTACCCTGATATTTCTTTAGAAGATATTTATAAAGTAAAAATAGGGACGTTTGGAGGGTGGCAGGCCTTAATTGCGACTAGCAATTCGGAAGATATAGACGCATCCCATGTTCCTTTATATTCAGCTTACTACCGTGCTATAAATAATCGATTACTAGTTAACACCTCTATTTCATATTTAAGGTATGTTAAATTTTTATGTGAGCATGACTTTTCTCTAGATTCTCACGATCTTATACATTCCGTGCCCAAAAGGCACCAAGAGCTATTTGCTGTTATGTGCCATTATGATTTTTGGGACAAACCAGTTAAACAAGCTGGATTTGAATCGCTGTCATCAAGTTTAAAAACTCTAAACCACCGCAGTCTAAAAAAAGAACTAAACGAAGTTATTACCTTATTAATTGCTCGCCTCGAAACACAAGAGTTTTCGATGCCTGTTGTAAACAACACCGTTGTCGATAGCTCACCGTTAAAGATGCATGTCAGGTACCCTAAGGAGCATATATTTGTAGCGTTTGGAGAAAGCACTATAGATAAAAAGTCTTCAAGCCGTGAAGGTGTGTTAAACATAGCAGACGCAAATACTGAACTATTATTTGTGACACTGGATAAATGTGAAAAGCAATTTTCAGCCACTACTATGTATCATGACTACGCTATAAGCCCTGAATTATTTCATTGGCAGACTCAAAATAGTGCCAAACCAATATCAGGAAAAGGTCTCGGTTATGTACAACAAAAACAGAACAACAAAACCTTTATACTGTTTGTTAGAGAACAAGCAAAAGATGAATATGGAAAAACCATGGGCTTCGTGAATTTTGGCCCTGTTGAGTTTGTTAAATATGAAGGTTCGCAACCGATGAATATTACATGGCGTTTGAAGCACCCCATGCCACCTTACATGTGGCATGAGACGGCTAAATTGGCTGTTGGTTAAATATATCGGGCGGTTTATTACCTCGCATAACAATTCTCCGCATTTTTACTTTTTTCAACTAGCTTTCCGCTCAGTCAATGGCCGTCAGTAAAGCTAACCATTGGGTTAGCTTTACTGACGGCCATTTAGGTTCGTGAAATTTATTAAAAGTGGGTCTGTACGTCCTGGTTAGAAACGTGACGTACATCTTTATTTTAGCTTACATTGCCTAACATCGTTGACCCACTATCATTCAAACTACCTTATTTAAGGAAGGTTGTTTTACCGTGGGCAATGGTTTCAAGTATTGCGATATCTTTAATTTTATCAGCGTCTACTTTTAGTGGGTTGCGTTCAAGGATTACCATATCTGCCTGTTTACCTACGGACAATGATCCCTTCTTATCTTCTTCAAAGTATTGATAAGCGCCACCCATTGTCATCGCATACAATGCATCATAGGGAGAAAGACGTTCATCTGGTCCCAATATAAAACCGCTGCGTGTTTTTCGGTTAACCGCAATCCACATTAAGCGCATCATATCTGGCGGTACAATTGGCGTGTCATTGTGAATTGTGAAGTGAACACCTTTTTTTCTCGCAGATTCAGCGGGGCTTATATGAAAAGCTCTTTCATCGCCGAAACTTTTACGATGCCAGTCACCCCAAAAAAACGAATGAGCAGAATAAAAAGATGGCACCATTTTTAGTTGTGCTGCTCGCTCCACTTGGTCAGGACGCATTACTTGAGAGTGAATAATCACAGATCGATGATCTGGAATTTCTTTTCCTTCAAAAGCCTCTTCAACAGCGTCCATTGCTAAGTCAATAGCCGCATCTCCGTTGGCATGCAAGTAAATAGGTACTTTTGCATCTAGGAATGATTTAGCTTGTTTTTTAAATAGAGGAATATTAACTGTTGGGTAAGCAGTGTAGGGCCCTGTTACACCATCTGGATTTTCTTTGTAAGGTTGTGTTGTCCAAGCAGTACGTCCTTGTGGCGATCCATCTAGTACAAACTTTACGCCTGCAACTCGGGCTCCTTGGTAGTACCCATCTTTCGTTAACTGAGCAATTTGCTCAACGTTGAGGTTGTGCATAATTGGTACCATCGCAATATCGGTATTTATTCGCCCCTCTTCAGCCATTTTTTTAATAGCGGCTACATCTCGAAGTTGTGCAGCACCATCTTGAATAGTAGTAATACCGAAAGTTGCGAAATAATTAATGGCTGTCTCCATCTGTTGCGCAAATTTTTCGGGCTGACTATTAGCGCCCAGATAGCGATACAATAAAGCAGATGCCGCTGCTTCTTCTAAAACACCGTTGGGTTCTGTTGTACCTTCATAGCGACGAAATACTCCTCCAGGAGGATTAGGAGTATTACTATCTACCTTACTTACTTTTAAAGCTGCTGAGTTGGCAGCACCTAAGTGACCAGATACGTGCATCATATATATTGGAACCGTAGTAGACACCTTGTCCAAATCATCACGCGTTGGATGACGATTTTCTTCCAATAAAGAATCGTCGTAACCGTACGCCATTAACCATCCGCCATCTTTAGGAGGGTTCGATGCCAAACGTGCTTTTAGCAAATCTAGAATAGATTGTATGTTCTGAGATGGGCCCACTGGAGGGGAAGAAGCATTAACAAAATCGGATAATCTAGCTGAAAATGTAACGTGACCATGGCTATCAATGAGTCCAGGAATCAATGACTTTTCGCCAAGTTCGACAATATTGGTGTCTTCGCTTATGAAAGACTTAACGCCCTCCCTGTTACCCACATACAATATGGTGTCTTCGCGAATGGCTACGGCTGTAGCACCTTCATTTCCTTTATCCATAGTGACTATATTGTCCCCATAGAAAACCCTGTCAGCAATTGAATTAGCCCACGACATTTTGACAAGTAAAATGCATATTAAGATACTACTTGCCGATATAAACTTTTTGTTCATCCAAAACCTCTGTTACACGAATCTGCTAAGTGAGTAAGACATACAGTCACCTGTAAGTCATTTATGAGAGTGTCCTTTCAAGGCATACATAGCATCAAAACGTATATCCCCAAATCAGTAAAGAACCAGATATTTAGATTTGTATATACCAGACACTTTTTTACAACTGAATGATGATAAAAAGCTTAACAGCGATGATATGCAAGCAACGTTTAAGGAAACTCGCTGGAATCGAAAACCTTCGAGAGGCTGCACTTCATTGATGCAATGTCACCTACTCACTTTTACAAGAAAAATACAAAAAGCTTTGCTATCATTGACTTAGACTTTGGCGCGACCTTTGCTCGTTTCCAGGATTACCAGCAATAATCTTTTACAAGAGTTTTCGTGCAAACACCAATTAGAGGGCTGCGGTCGTTTTGTCTTGCAGCAAAAACATTAAGCTTTAAAGATGCTGCCAAAGAGCTACATGTCTCGCCGTCGGCTATTAGTCATCAAGTTCGACAACTAGAAGACCAGCTAAACAAAACCTTATTTCGAAGAAATGCAAGATCAATTGAACTCACCCACGATGGCGCAGAATTTTACAAAATGATGTTTCCGTTGCTAACTCAATTGGACTCTGCGTTCCTTCAGTTTTCAAATAAAACTATCTCAACTTCAATAAGCATCTCAATGCCTGAGTTTTTTGCCAGTGAGCATTTTGTTCCCCTGCTTGGAGATTGGTCTACGCTATACCCACACATTAATATTCAGTTAGATACGGTAAAAACAAACGCCGAATGTAAAAAGGAAACGGATCTTTCGGTAGTACTATCGTCCACGAAACCAGTCGACGAGAACGTAACTGAACTTTTCCCCATATACTATATTCCAGCATGCAGTAATAAACTTTACGAAAGGTTATCACCGCTAGGAGCAGAGGCGTTGAAGACCATGCCGCTCATCTTGCATCATTCTCGCCCATGGGCATGGCACCATTGGGCAGAAGAAAATGGTATTAGAGACTTTGAGGCTTCGCGAGTTATCGAAGTAGATAGCATGTTTGCTGTGGCGCGAGCGGCTCAAAAGGGCTTGGGTATAGCCTTACTTCCCATGCCTATCAGTAAAGGGTGGGTTGAAGACGGGTTTATCCGTGTGTTAATTGATATGAAACTCCACACAAACGACAAGTTTTTTTTAGTCAATCGCCGGAAAACTAACTGTAGCGCTGAAATTACGCTTTTTGTTGAATGGTTACTAAGGGTTTTGAGCGTGCGTGAACAATAAGATGCGCGAAAGAAAGTGACTTCTTCCGCGCACGGCGCACTATTAATAAAAATCCCAACCTACAGTAACGCCATAAGTTCTAGGCGTACCTGGCATAGCTGGGGCAGCCAAGCCAGATTCCACACCGTTCACTCTTGATAAACTGAAAGGTGAGTTATGCACTAAATAGTCTTCGTCAAAAATGTTATCTGACCACACGGATACCCACCAACTTTGCTCCGCTGAAGTATAGGTTAGACGTGCGTTCGAAAGTGAATAAGAAGGTATTGCACTGGTTTCAAAGTTGAGTGGATCTTGATAAGACTTACCTTTGTATCTGTTTTCGAGATTCGCAGTTACGATTGCCCCATTATCAAGATACATATCATAGTTAAGAATGATATTGTAAGAGTGCTTTGGAGCATTCCGCAAATAGTTTCCATCTGCCGAAGGATCAGGCTCATACTTGTCGTAGGTCGCGTCTAAGTATGCATAGCTTCCAGATATACGCAGATTTTCGACAAAACTAGGCAAATAAGTATACTCAACTTCGACGCCTTGACTTGTAGCATCCGCTGCATTTGTGGTGAGTAGAATACTTCTAAACTCATTAATAGTCACCACTTCGAGCACTTGTAAATTTTTGTAATCTGTCATGAAAGCAGCAATGTTTAACCTTAGGGTGTTATTGAGCAATTGTGACTTTACGCCTAGCTCATAGTTAGTCGCTGTCTCTTTTTTAAAAGGTGTAGAAGCTGCTTCGGCCGAACTGGCGAACCCTGCAAACCCGCCACTTTTGAAACCACGAGATACACTACCATATATAAACATGTCGTCATTAAGCTGATGGTTTAATACTACGCGAGGCGTAAACGCTGAAAAGGTTTCATCCGCAGTAACATCGTACGCTTCATTGAGAATAGTCTGCGGAGAACGTATTTGTTGAATGTCTTTTGTTTCTGTAGTGTAACGTCCACCAACAGCAATATCTGTTCTTTCGTTGAGTTCATAGCTAAACTCACCAAATACAGCATAGCTGTTTGTTTCGTTGTACTGTTCACTAATATCAGGTATTTCTAACACGTCGTCTAAGGGCTGATACGTTGTAGGATCGAAACTGTAAGATACATCGCTTGACTCAATCCGGTCAGTTTTTTCATACAAGTAGTACAAGCCGCTTATCCATTCTAATGCAGAACCATAGTTCGAAGTAAAGCGTAACTCTTGGCTAAACTGGCTGGCTTCTTCATCGACATAAGAAACGGCATCAATACCAACAAAAGTGATATCTACATTTAAAAAGTCGTCAGACATATCGAATGAAGTCTTGCGCGCCCCTGTAATAGACGTGATAGTAATATCGTCCAGTGTATAGTCTATGCGATTTGTTAATCCATAAGCATCACGCTTCTGATAACCAATTGAGTCGGCATACGTAAGGTGAATATCATCTAGTAACCGAGGCTCAATGATACTTGCCATAGTATACAAGGTCGTACCTTCGGACTGTGTGCGGCCTACACCAGCGACATCATCCTGAGAGTAATCTACAGCAAAGTTAATTTCGACATTACTAGTAGGTAAATAACGCATTTGATACCGCGCGCTTTGACTATTTATGTCGTTCATCTTCTCGCCGTAGACAGAAGGATGAATGCTAGTGACTGTGCCATCACGTTCTTTTGTGCTCACAGCCAGTTTACCGTACAGCTGATCAGCAAGCTCTCCACTCACCGCAGCTTTTAGCGTAAGAGCACCAAAATTACCTACTGTCGCCATTCCCTTAGTGTAAAATTGTTCATCAGGCTTTGCTGAGTAAACACTTATTGCTCCACCCACCACGTTCTTTCCATATAAGGTCCCCTGAGGGCCTCGTAAAACTTCCACTCGCTCGATATCGTATAAATCTAGTGCGGCACCTGCGGAGCGTCCTATGTAAACTTCGTCTAAAAATACTACTACTGAATTATCTGCTCCAGCGCCATCAGCGTTTGACCCGATACCACGAATATATAGCTGAGGCTGACCTAGATTAAAGGTGCCCATACTCATACCTGGAACTCGGGTTTCAATGCCGGTAAGATCGTTAATACCCGAGCTTTCAAGCGCTTCGGCACCCAGCGCGGTTATTGCCATAGGTGTTTTTTGCAAGTTGGTTGTTCGCTTCTGGGCTACCACTTCAATTTGTTCTAGCTCTTTGTTATCAGCAGCAAGAGCACTTGCGCAGGTGGTAAGTATTGCCAGAGTGATTAACGACTTCTTCGCCATGGTATTCTCCAAGATATTCATTTGTTTTTTATTTTCAGTTCACAGCCATAGACCGCATGGCAACTTGGATTCAGATTAAGAAATAGCGACAATGTGACAATTGAATAAGATTTGTCTGTAAGGTGAATTTTTTTCACCTCATGAAGCCGCGAAGCAAACAAAAAACACAACGCATTGAATTTAATAAAATTTTTAACATTAACCAAAATGCAACAACAGTCATTGAAAGAGAGAAGCTGGTCTGAATGTTACTTGTTTGCTGGTATGAATGAGTAATAAGTCGACAGAAAATACGGTTGTTACTTGTCTTATCTCTGGCCTGATGATTAGAGTAAAACTGGTTATTTTGCGGTTGTTAACTCCCGTCTAGTATTGACGCACATGTTTAGTTACGGCGTTAAAAAGTATGAAGGACTCTATCCAACAAGATAAACAGCACGTTTGGCATCACCTCACGCCACATCAATTATTTGATAACACCGATCCTCTAATGATAGTGAGAGGGGAACGACTTTCTGTATGGGATTGTAAAGGAAATGAATATCTTGATGCGGTTTCTGGAGGCTTGTGGACGGTAAATGTTGGCTATGGACGTACTGAAATTGCAGATGCGGTACGGGAGCAGTTGGTAACTCTAAATTACTTTGCACAGACTGCAGGTAACCTTCCAGCCGCCGAATTCGCCAGCAAGTTAATATCGAAAATGCCTGGTCTGTCTCGTGTTTACTATTCAAATTCGGGCTCGGAAGCTAATGAAAAAGCGTTCAAAATAGTGCGCCAGATTGCTGAAAAGAAATACGGCGGAAAGAAGTATAAAATCCTTTATAGAGAGCGAGATTATCATGGCACCACAATAGCGTGCCTGAGCGCCACAGGCCAAGAACAGCGTAAGGCACAGTATGGCCCTTTTGCTCCGGGTTTTATTGAAGTACCTCACTGTTGTGAATATCGTTCTCAATGGGGAGACGTCGATAACTATGGTGAACTGGCAGCAAACGAAATAGAACGGGTAATTTTACGTGAGGGACCTGAAACCATCGGGGCATTGTGTCTTGAACCCATCACCGCTGGAGGCGGGGTAATCCCCCCCCCAAAAGGGTACTGGGAGAAGGTGCAGGCGCTGTGTAAAAAGTACGATATTTTGTTGCATATTGATGAAGTAGTATGTGGGTTGGGCAGAACTGGGAAATGGTTTGGTTATCAACATTACGATATTCAACCTGATATTGTCACGATGGCAAAAGGGGTAGCTTCTGGCTACGCGGCCATATCATGTACTGTAACAACTGAAGCCGTCTTCAATGCCATTAAATATGTCGATAGCGATCCAAAAATGGACTATTTCAGAGACGTATCTACTTTTGGGGGTTGTACTTCTGGACCCGCTGCAGCCCTAGCAAACCTTCAAATAATTGAAAATGAAAATTTGCTGGAGAACGCACAAAAGCAAGGATGCTATTTGTTGTGCCAATTGCTAGCTTTGAAAGAAAAGTACGCACTCATTGGTGATATCAGAGGAAAAGGTCTGTTTTTAGGCATTGAATTGGTGGAGAACCGCAATTCCAAAGTCCCCGTAGATGAATCAGTGTCGGCGAAAGTAGCAGCACTTTGCATGACTAAGGGGGTAATTATAGGTCACACTAATCGCTCATTTACCCAATTTAATAACACATTATGTCTAAGTCCCGCCTTAATTATTACGGAGCAGGAAGTAGATAGCATCGTTAGCGCGCTAGATTTTGCGTTCTCTCAAGTTTCAGACACTCTCGATTAAAACGCACCTCATTGTAATCATGTGTTCTTTCGCCACCTTAGGGTGGCTTTTTTGGTTATCGGCGGATTGCTAGGGAACAAGCGTGGTGAATAGAAATATTAGCAAAATCGATGGTAATCATAGGCTATAGAGATATCGATAGAAAAGCAAAGTACAATCACTCTATAAATCAGAAAGGCTGACAAAAGTAGATAACCCAACAGCTATGCTGAAAACAGAAAGAAAAGAGGGCAGCAAGCTTTTCACTCACAACCCCAGAACACTCTTACACTGTTTCTCTGCCCGTAGTTGGAGACGAACGCTCTCGTTTTTGCTCATCTATTGATTTGAGTTTATCAAGATAAGCATTAACTTCTCTTTTTACTTCAGGTGCAAAGAGATAAAGCCCAATAATATTTGGAATGGCAATTAAAAATACAATAGCATCCGAAAAATTGAGTACAGAAGTTAAGTTTGTCATACAGCCAAGTGTGATGAAGCTACAAAATATGGCTTTAAACACCATTTGTACTTTTGCGTTATTACCAAAAAGATACGTCCACCCTTTTAATCCGTAATACGACCAAGATACAGTTGTCGAAAAAGCAAATAATAGAGCAGCCACTGCAATTGGGTAAGGAGACCAAGAGATATGATGAGCAAAGGTTGCCGAGGTAAGGGCGATACCTTCCAAGCCTTCTTCGTGCAGGTTATTTGGATATGCAGTAGTAATAATCACAAGAGAAGTGAGCGAGCAAATGATAACGGTATCGATAAATGGCTCCAAAATCGACACTAAACCTTCAGATGCTGGGTTATCCGTTTTTACAGCAGAGTGTGCAATGGAAGCCGAGCCTATGCCGGCTTCATTAGAAAATAACGCCCGCTGGAAACCTACAATCATGGCTCCAATTGCCCCTCCTGTGAGGCCATCAGAAGTAAAGGCACCCGAAAACATTTGCTGTAGTGCAGAAGGAATGTGTTCACTACTCATAGCAATGATTATCAATGAGAAGATGACATAGACACCAGCCATGAAGGGCACGAGTTTACTCGCTACTTTTGCAATTGAACGAATCCCCCCCATAATCACCAGCGCGACAACAAATGCCATTATAAGACCGAAAAGCCACCCTTTATCTGCAAAAAAACTCGTTTTTTCACCGGTTACACCTACAAATTGAATATATGCTTGATTTGCCTGAAACATATTACCAATTCCTAGACAGCCGATAACCAAGGCGATTGCATAAAAGCCGCCCATCGCTTTGCCTAGTTTAGGGTAGTTACGCACACGCATGAATTCCTCAAGGTAATACATTGGCCCACCAGATACACTACCATCAGCATGCTCTTTTCTGTATTTAACACCAAGCGTACACTCTACTAACTTAGTGGACATGGCGAGGAAGCCAGCAACAATAAGCCAAAACGCAGCACCCGGACCACCAATGCCTATAGCCACAGCTACCCCGCCAATATTACCAATACCTACGGTGCCAGAAATCGCTGTTGCCAAAGCTTGAAAATGAGATATTTCCCCACTCGTTTTATTATCGAGATCGTAGTTTCCCTTAACCAGTTTAACGGCATATGGAAACGCCCGTATATTAATAAAACCTAGGTAAAACGTGAAAAAAAGAGCAGCACACGCTAACCATAAAACAATGAGTGGAATACTATGGCCAAAGAGAGAAAATTTTGTAAATACAAGGTCGGAAAATGCCTGACTAAATGGTGAAAACCAATTGTCAACAGTAGTTTGAAGCGAAGCTGCCGCAGCATCAATAGGAAGTAAGACAAGGGCTACGAGCAGTATTGCGTATGTAAGTTTATTCATTAATAGTACTTTTATTATTATGTAAAAAGTGAATATCACTCTACCTAGCAGGGTATAGGGATACCACAACCAGTGCTTCAATTTTCACCAGTCCAGTGGCTGCTACAGCTAGTACGTTTCACTAATTTAAAACACGCATGTATGCATGCTTCAAGCCATGCATCAGTATTTTGAGATTTGAAGTAGAAAGAGAAGCGTAAATAGAGCACTTACTATTCATTTTTATTTATACAACCATCACTGGACTGATTGATTTCAAATTCCTGGTACTAGGGACTCACGATAAGGTTAATTAAATTAGCCCTCATGATGTAGTTATGTGAGTGTTGCCGTGGAAATACCTGAGCTTTCAAGTTTGGCCATATGTGTAATGTGTATCGCCGTGTTGCTCTCGGCTATTATTACCTCTACAACAGGTATGGCGGGAGGGTTGCTCATGTTTGCTGCAATGAGTATCTATATTCCCTTGAGACCACTCGTGGCCATTCACGGCTGCGTACAAGTGTTTAATAATGGTGCGCGTAGTTGGTACCTTCGCACCTTTATAAAACGACGAGAATGCGCCTGTTTTTCAATTGGCGTCATTGCGGGAGCGGCAGTCACGACCTTAGTAATAAGCCGCTATATAAATGAATTCTGGCCTATTCTGGTACTAACGCTACTGATTATTTATACCTTATTTAAGCCAAAACACTTACCACAAATAAAGGTCTCTCCTAACGGCTTTATATGGGTGGGGTTCGTAACAGGCGTATTCGGTATTCTCGTCGGTGTTGTTGACACAATACTGGGTGTATTCTTCATGCGTGACGATATGAGCAAAGAAGAAATCATCGCAAATAAATCGGTAATGCAGACAGTCACGCATTTTACCAAGTTTCCCGCTTTTACTTATTTAGGGTTTTCGTTTTTCGATCATTGGCAATTAATCGCAATACTCAGTATTGCAGGTGTTATCGGCACAAAGCTTGGCATTTGGTTGTTACATAAACTCAATAACGCATGTTTTTTTCTACTAATGCGTCTCGCTCTCGGCATCGCGCTAATTAGGATGTGCATGCAACTCATTCAATTGTCTTAGGAGATAAAAATGTCTACCTCATATCAAGTGATCAATCCCTACACTAACGAGCTACTCGACGAATACGCGTTTGATACATGGGAGATTATTGCAGCTAAAATCGCTCATTTAAAAAGTGGCAGAAAAACACTAGAAGCCATTCCAGCATACGCGAGAGCTAATATTCTTCGACGTTTGTCAGAGCTTCTAATCGAGCATTCTGAACGTTTTGCTGAACTGATCACAAGAGAGACGGGAAAAACCTTTAGTGATAGCCGTGTAGAAATGACACGAGCAGTGAATGCCACCATAGCAAGTGCAGAAGAGAGCCGACAAATCGCTGGCGAAGCACTAGATTCGGACGCTTATGCACCATCAAGGGGCAAAACAGGCATCGTAAATTGGAAGCCACTGGGAACTGTGTTGTGTATTACTCCATTCAATTTTCCAATAAATATAGCTCTACATAAAATAGGACCTGCTTTTGCAGCGGGTAATACAGTGATGTTCAAACCCGGCCCTCAGAATACGGCCTCAGCTTCTCTACTTACGCAGCTATGCTATGAAGCGGGCTTTCCTGAGAACACCATTCAAATGTGTGTACCGGACATTCCAGATATGGCGCAGCTCATCGCACACAAAGATATTAGTTGTATAAATTTCACCGGCGGAACAGCGGCAGCTCATGCCATAGCGAAGAGTGCTGGGTATAAAAAGCTTCTTTTAGAGCTTGGTGGTAACGACCCCTTAATTGTAATGAATGATGCTGACATTGATAGCGCAGTAAATGCAGCCATAAATCAACGGTTCGCCACGGCTGGACAAAGATGTACAGCCGTTAAGCGTGTGTTTATTCAGCGAAAAAGCTACGCGCAGTTTAGAGATTTGCTGGTTGAAAAAACAAATCAGCTAATTATTGGTGACCCTTTGCAAGAAGACACCTTCGTTGGCCCCTTAATTAATCGGAAGGCTGCGCTAGAAGTAAAAGCGCGAATTGAAGATGCTGTTAATGATGGCGCAGTAGTACTAACGGGCGACCGTATCGAAGACGCGATCGTTCACCCGACAATACTAGAAAATGTATCATCTGAAAGCGAAATCGTGGCCGAGGAAACATTTGGGCCGGTCATTCCACTTTTTGCATTTGAAGATATCGATGAAATTATTCCCCTGATCAATAATTCTGCATATGGGCTTCAAGCTGGAGTGTTTACTGATAATTTGAGCATTATTAAATATCTATACAATGAGCTTGAAGTGGGCACGTTAGCGGTTAACGATGGTCCAGGGTTTAGAACGGAACATTTTCCTTTTGGCGGAGTGAAAGAAAGTGGCGTTGGCAGAGAAGGTATAAAATATGCAATCAGAGAGATGTCTTATTTAAAAACTCTCGTTATTTAGTAGTTTAGGATCACAATGTTAGAACAACTCATCAAGATTGATAAAGGCGCAACAGAAAACCTTAAAGATCAGATAAAACAGTCTATATCTGTAGCTATTCTTGATGAGTTGATTGTGTTGGACAAACCCATACCTTCTAGTCGCAAGCTATCTACTGCCTTAAAAGTATCTCGCCAGACAGTGATGTTTGCATTTGAAGAGTTAGTGGATGATGGCTATTTAATTTCAAAAGAACGGAAGGGGTACTTTGTTAACCCAAGTATTTTAAGTGGTCGCGCGATGAAGCCGAGTAAACCTAAGTTGCGCAATGACGAAACAAGTTCACCACAGTGGCAGCAAAGGTTCACCAAAGAACCTAGCAAACAAATCAATATTTTAAAGCCTTCCGATTGGCAGAAATTTCCATACCCATTTACATCTGGCCAAATCGACCCTAAAACGTTTCCTATTGCTGAATGGAGGGAGTGTTCAAAGCAGGCACTAAATGTATTGGCCGTCAATGATTGGACAAGCGATACATTAGATGCTGATGATCCGCAATTGATTGAACAAATTCAGCAACGAATCCTTCCTCGAAGAGGAGTGTGGGCCAAGCCCGAAGAAATTTTAATCACCGTGGGTACGCAAAACTCTCTGTATATTTTATCCAACTTGCTGGCAGGCAATGGACGTAAAATAGCTATGGAAAACCCAGGTTATACAGATGCAAGAAACATCTTTGATATTCATTTTGACCATGTGATTCCCCAACCAGTAGATAAAGGAGGAATCGTTGTGAATAGTCAATTAGGCGATGTTGACTATGTGTATGTGACACCTAGTCACCAATGGCCCACATCGGTAACCATGCCAATAGATAGGCGAGAGAAGCTACTTGCAAAAGCAGAGCAAGAAGATTTTATCATTATTGAAGACGACTATGAAATTGAAACAAACTACATTGAAGAGCCCGTGGCGGCGCTTAAAAGTTTGGATGATAACGGTCGTGTCATTTACATGAGCAGTTTATCTAAGTTTCTTGCGCCTGGTTTACGCATGGGGTTTATGGTGGGGCCAAAAGCGCTAATTGATGAAGCCAGAGCACTGCGACGATTAATGATGCGTCACCCGCCACTGAATACGCAGCGTATGACAGCCCTATTTCTTTCTCGCGGACATTATGAGTCTTTAATTAATCGATTATGGCGTATTTATAAAAGTAAATGGCATATCTTGACCGAGGCTATTGAAAGATATATCCCATCCAATGAAAAATTGCCGATCAATGGTGGAACAAGCTGCTGGGTAAGAGGACCAAATAACCTTGACTGCAGAATATTGCAGAAACTAGCGAAAGAGCACGGAATTTTGATAGAACTTGGGGATATTGCCTTTTCGCAACAAATCAAACCTAAAAATTACTTTCGTATAGGATTAACAGTAATACCCGAGCACAAGATCGTTCCAGGTATAAAGCTACTAGGCCAGCTTATACAGGATATTACGCTACGATAACCCTACTAATTTAGCTGGTGTTTGTGAGAAGCCTATTACCTACTCCGTCTCGATTAACCTATCTGCTACGATGGCACAACGTTCATTTCCTTTAGTACTATCCTAAGCATAAAATTCGTGTACTTAAAAAACAGTAACCAATACTATAGTCTAATGAAAAGGGATGATAACTCGCTGTTATCGCATAGTATTAGGGAGGATTTAGGCATGTACGGCTTCCGATTATTAGCGCTTTTTTGTATAGCAAACTTGGCATCGCCCGCTTATGCTCGTGTCGACACTGTGTACACCGGCCACCAGCAGCTCGCTAAGAATGTGGATCAAGAATACAATTACCGAGTGATTGAAACCGCACTCAAACTCACTGAACCTGAATTTGGCGACTACAAAATTATTGTTCAAGGTGATGGCGACATTCCTAAACAACGAGCACTGGAGCAACTTCTCAAAATTAATGGTGCGTTTAACGTTGTGTTGGTACCCACCCAGCCTGAATGGGAAGAAAAAGCGATACCCATTCCTATTCCCGTGAGAATGGGGCTTCTCAATTATAGATTTCTGCTTACCCACAAAGATAAATTAGCCACATTCGGCACTATTCACACGCTTGAAACATTATTACCTTTGCGTGTTGGGCTGAGAAAAAGTTGGGCTACATGGGAGGTTATGCAGCAACAAGGGTTTAACGTGGTGAATGCTTATTCTTACGATACGCTTTTCTCTATGCTAGATATGAATCGGTTTGATTATATTCCCAGGGGAATTTATGAAATCTATGATGAATTAAAGTCTAGACGTTTAGATTACCCCAATTTAGTCATAGAGCCGAATCTCGTTTTAGTATTGCCTACACCTTATTACGCATTTGTATCACCTCACGCGCCAAGAATTGCTGAGCGTCTTACTGCTGGTTTAACCATGATGATGGAACAGGGGATACTTCGAAATATGCTGTATCAGCATTATGGCGAAGCACTTGAACAGGCAAACATAGGTGCGCGAAGAGTAATTCATATTAAAAATACCACCCTTTCTGAAGAAACTCCGTTAGACAAGAAACACTACTGGATTGACTTGTTTAATGCCTCGCTTACCCCCTAGCATTGCCAGTCAATACACGCCTACTGTTTACCTTTTAAATATTGGTCAAGAAAAGCAGCGTGGCTTGGCAACTTGTTGATGTTTTGGGTAACCTGTTGCTTCAATCCCATCATAAATCGTTCTAATTCCGCTTCGGACATCTCATCGGCCACCTTATGGTATTGATTAGGCGTTAAACCTTGCCCCAACATCACTTGTGTCCACGAATCTACGCGAAAAATATCACCATCATCTAGGAAAACTCGCCCTGTATCTTTGAACAAATTGAGCTTGTGGGTGAGGGAAGGGGGAATAGGCATGTTTTTACAGTGCTGCCAAAAAGGTGAGTCTTCTCTATTGGTCACCTTGTAGTGCATAACAATAAAATCGAGAATAGCGGCCATTTCACTGTCGTATTTGGTGTTGTATTCGTCTATGGCCGACTGGGTAACCCCATCGAATGGGAATAACCGCATTAGCCTGACGATACCTGTCATAATTAGATGAATACTGGTGGACTCCAAAGGTTCGATAAACCCACTGGCAAGGCCAAGCGCCACACAGTTTTTATTCCAGCCTAACCGACGTTTTCCCGGTGTAAACTTAATGAAGCGAGCGTCGTTAACGGGTTCACCTTCTACCTGTTGCACAAGGGTCGATTTTGCCTCGTCATCGCTCATGTATTTGCTGCAATACACGAGTCCATTTCCCACCCGATGTTGTAAGGGAATTTGCCAACGCCAACCCGCCTTATGGGCACTACTTTTTGTGTAGGGAACGGGCGCAGCAACAGTCTCAGTTTGCATTGCCACCGCGCTATCACAAGGCAAATAGTGGCTCCAGTTGTCATACCCGGTATGAAGGGCTTGTTCAATCAGCAAACCTTGAAACCCGGTACAATCGATGAAGAAGTCACCGTTTACTTCTTGAGACTCATCAACTTCTAAACTGGTGATGTTGCCAGTTTGCGAACACTTACTTACGTTAGTTATATTACCCACGATATGGTGAACGCCGGCCTCTGTGGCGAGCGTGCGAAGGAATCTTCCGTAGGCCACTGCGTCAAAGTGATAAGCAAAATTGAGTGGCATAGACTCATTGGTGAAAAACTTATTGGCTTTAGCCGCCTGCAATTCAGGGCAATAATCACCAAACTCACCACCAAACCCTAACTTCTGGGCTCGCAGCCAAAAGTGGTGAAACTCGCCAGCCCAGCATTCTCTACCGGTTACCCCAAATGAGTGTATATAACTATGGTTTTCTTCGCGCCAGCCTTCAAATTCAATGCCCAATTTAAATGTTGCCTGCGTCGCTTTCATAAAGGCTTTTTCGTCAATATTAAGCAGTTTATGAAAGGTTCTAATAGGGGGGATGGTCGCTTCGCCAACACCAATAATGCCAATATCTTTAGATTCAACAAGGGTGATATTGAGTGATTTGCCTAATAGTTTGACAAGCGCAATGGCAGCCATCCAACCGGCAGTGCCTCCACCTGCAATAACCACGTTTTTCACCGGCGGTAACGTCGCGCTATCAAATGTGGACATGGTTATGCTCCTTATTACCCTTTTCTTCGTTTAACCCACAAAGCTCATCAAGTAGCGCTCTGTTATTTGGCAATGCGTGTAAGTAGGCTTGTTTCATTTGCGTCATTTTGCTGCGTATTGCTTTCGCTTTTGAAAGATCGGCATCACTTAGCGCAATAGCGGGTAACGCCGTGTTATACCCCATACCATACAATACATATTGGTAGCTGGCTGAGGGAAATATTTCTTCGTTTTCAATTAAATCTAAGCGTGATGGGCTTTGATATTTCCAAATTTCTAATAGTGTGGATAGCGAGGGTGGAGTGCGACTTTCATGACGCTGGGCAAGCCAGTAAGGTTCATTTCTTTCGCTCAGTACATAGTGAAGTTTTAAGAAATCCACCACGCGCTGCCAGCGATATTCAAATCGCTGATTGTAACGTTGACTAACATGCTCCATATGTTCTGCGTTGTGCGGGAAGGATTCGCACAACATACGTAGCCCTAATTCCACCATGGCAATGGCTGAGGCTTCTAAAGGCTCAACAAACCCTGAGGACATGCCTAAACTTAAGCAGTTCTTTACCCAGAAGTCTTTGCGATAGCCAGGTTCAAAGGAAAGGGTTCTTACACTTAAATCCTGCGCTTTGGCATGGCGTAAGCGTTGGCTTACTTGTTTGAATAATATGTCTATTGCAGCGTCTTCATTGCAGAACTCACTGGCATAAACTAACCCCACACCACGCCTATGTTGTAAGCCTATATCCCATGTCCAACCCACACGTTGAGCAGTCGCTACTGTAGTACTGCTTATGGCTTGATCGTCGGGAGCATAGGGGGCTTGAACCGCCATGGCACGATTGTTTAGCATGGTGGTTTCAAGTGACAACCAAGGTACATTAAAGTGTTGCTGAATGAGTAATCCGCTTTTGCCAGAACAGTCTATAAATAAGTCGCCTGATATTGCCTGACCATTATCGGTGAGGAGTTGGCGAATATATCCATTGGGGTGTTCTTCAACCTTACTGACATGGGCTGATACGTAATGTACACCAAGTGTTTCAAGGCAGTGTTTTTTCAGCAAATTCGCTAGTGCCGTGGCATCAAAGTGGTAACCATAATTAAGCACATGAGCGTAATCTGGGGTGGTGGCTTGCTTTGGCGCCTTCCCTTGCGTACACATCAGGCTTTGTAGGGAAAAACTGTTTTCGTAGCTTTCATGCTTCGCTATTGAGTGCCAGCAAGCATGAATATCTAACTCATTGTATGCCGTAGGCACCGTAAAAGGATGGTGATATTGGTGGGCAAAGGTTTGCGAGTTAGCAGCACAAGCGCGCCAGTTGACGAATGAAGAGCCTTGCTTAAACGTGCCCTTGCAGGCCTTTAAAAATTCCCGTTCGTTAATACCAATGTCCAGTAGTGTGTCTCTAAGCGATGGCCACGAACCTTCGCCAACACCTATTGTAGGTACATTAGGTGATTCTATAAGGGTAACTTTGTAGTCAGGCTTTAGCTTTGCCGCCAGTATGCCTGCGCTTAACCAACCTGCCGTACCGCCGCCTACAATAACAACGTGTTTCACCAATTTATTCATAACACCGCGTGGTTTATCATTTATGGCTTGTTTCACTATGAAAAAAAACCCGCCCAAGTGCAATAAAAATACACGAGAGCGGGTTAATACACCCTACAACTAAAACTGGTATCTAACGCCTAATGCGTAACGGGCACCAAGTTCATCTAACTTCCATAGCATGGCACTGGTTCTTCCATGTCTACGAATGTTTTCATCGGTAATATTGATACCTTCAAAAGACACCGTTAATGCATCCGAAATATCATAGGAAACACTAAAGTCTATTTGTGAATAGGCTTCTGTGTAACCCGGTTCGTTTACGTACTGAGAAGTAGTATCTAGGAACTTGTCTCGCCAGTTATAGGCGATACGAGCCTGTAAGCCTTCATTTTCATACATGAGCACAAGGTTCGCCGTATCACTTAAACCCACTAAAGCAAACTGTGTGATGGAAGGGTCGGCGTCGTTGTCAAAGCCAATATCCCCCGTAACCGTGGTGTAGTTACCCAAAACACCAAAACCGGTATCACCAAAGAAGTGCTGTGCGGCAAGCTCGAAGCCATAGATGTTGGCACTTTTGTTATTCACCGGTTTAGAGTTAATGAACGTAAGCGTTGGGTCGTCGCTATTTGGCAAAATATCGTAAGCCGCTTCAAATTGCTCATCGGTCATCGAGTCGTAGTCAACACCATTTTCCATGGCTGCAACCATGTTAAATAATGACGTATCGCTGATGGGTATACCTCGCGCTTCAAGCTCTTCCATTGCCGCTTGTGCTCTTGGCCCGGCGGTGGCATCACGTAAATCGTAAATACTTTCTTCAACCTGTTCGTTACCAATAAAGTTCTTCACGCGCTTATCGTAAAAACCTAACGATACATAACTGGTTTCATCAAAGTAGTATTCTACTGAAACATCTACGTTGTCCGATTCTAACGGCACTAATGTTGGGTTACCTGAACTGGCAGTGGCGGTAGCGCCATCAGTTAATAGTGTTGGACCACTCGGTGTATTCACCGTTGCTGCCGCACTTAAGCTGTTGTAAGTAGGTCTAGCAATGGTTTTACTGTAGGAGAAACGGGCAATCACGTTTTCAACTACTTCAATATCAAAGTCTAGCGCAGGAAGAATGTGGTCGTAACTCGACTTAACTTCCACGTCTTCCATCGCGCTACCAAAGCGAACGTTAAAGTCGTTGTTGCCTTCCCATGCAATACCACTGGGCAAGCTGATGTTGGCGATAGACGTCACATCGGTATTTTCGTAACGTAGACCTGTTAGTAGGTTATATTCCATCCCGTTTAGTTCGCCAGAAAGGTCGAACTCGAAATACAATGCCGTTATATCTTCTTCTATGGTTCTATTGGTTGCATAGGGGTTATCCGCCACCAAATTGAAACCGTAGGTTTGCGCTGCGAATGCGCCAATTTCTGCCACGCTTCCTGTAAAGCCTTCTGAGTACATGCCATCAGTATTGAAATCGCTAAATTCACTCGCAAAATCTAACGGTGTTAGTGAACCTGCTGGCAATTCACCCGGGTTTTCAATACCCCAGTTACCCATAGTGTGGCGGGTAAGTGACTGTAATGAGGTACTTTCCATTGCGCGCGATTCAATACCGAAGTTAATGCTGCCGGTGTCTAAAACATAGGTTCCGTCAATTCTGGCTTGGGTAATTTCGGTATCTTGTGACGAGAAGTTCATGTCTAAGATAGACGTACCCACATCATCTTGATCTAGCATGCCATTTCCGTTGAGGCTATCTCTTGCGGCATCATCGAAATCAACGAGCATGATGGGGAAGTCGCCGGTGAAATCGACACCCTGACCCTTAACCACGTTTGCCCCTAAACCTAAGTTTGTCCATGTTCCATAAGGGGAATCAGGGCGGCCTTCAGCAGATGAATTGTGTAAGTCAAAGATCAACGTTAAATCATCGTTCACAAAGTACTCAATGTTTAAACCCACAGACTTGTTTTCATTAACTTGGTTCAGCTCCTGTAGGGCTAAACCCAAGTCTCTTGGCAATAAGTCACGTCTCTCTTGCGTGATCAAAACAGGCGTTTTTACATTCTCATCGTCAAAGGTTAACTCGGTGAAATACCTGTCATCCATCCAAATTGACTGCTCTGCGCGTGCTTCGTAAAGATCCTGCTTAGAGTAGGTATAATCTAGCGTAGCAACGAGATTTTCACTCGGTGCATACTGGAATGTTAATTGTGCATTTGTTCTTTCACGCTCTCTGTCTGCCATGTAATAGCGTAAATCGGAAGGGATCGCGAACAGCTGACCCATTGCTGGCGCATTGTTTAATACAATAGGGTCGCCGCTATCTGGGTTAGCAGGGTCTGGGGACTGTGGAATACTGCCGTCAAACGGGTTCACACGCCACTCGTTTACAAAAGCACCTTGAGCTGCGCTGTCTCGCTGTTGGAAAGACCCTGTAAAAGTCACACCAAATTTTTCATCGTCGGCAAGGTAATTAATATAGCCCGATACTTCAGGGGTAACATCATCGCCCACGCGGTTTGTGGTGTCATGCAGCGCTTTAGCACCTACACTGGCCATAAAACCTGTTTCAGGAGCGTCAAAGGGGCGCGCCGTGCGAATGTTGATCGTTGCACCAATCCCCCCAGTTGCAATGCTCGCTCTTCCTGTTTTGTACACTTCTACAGCGCGAACACTTTCAGAAGCTAAGTCGGAAAAGTCATAGGCTCGCGAATTAGGTGTACCACCGCCGCCCGGCAGTGCCGAACCTGGCATGGTTCGTCCATTAAGGGTAACCATGTTGAAATCTGGTCCAAACCCCCGTGCCGTGACTTGGCTACCTTCACCGTTATTTCTGCTTATTGAAATACCGGTAATACGCTGAAGCGACTCAGCAAGGTTGGTGTCTGGGAACTTACCAATGTCTTCCGCAGAAATGGCATCTACCACGCCCGCTGAATCTCGCTTAATTCCCATGGATTCTTGCACACTACTTCGTATGCCTGATACCTGTATAACTTCTACGTCTTCGGGAGACTCCTGTGCATTAACGGGGAATAACAATCCTGTTCCCAATATTAAAGACAGACTCTTAGCAATTTTCGATTTGTTTAAGTGTGTGTGTGTCACTGTCTTTCTCTCTTTGTTGTATTGAGTGATATGCGCCTACCCAAGAAAGGGCTTTCTCGCTTAAAGGTCATTCTTCAACCCACAAGAGAAAGCGCTTTCTCAAAGTTAAGATAAAATAGACCAAAGTTCAACATGTTTTTTACAGTAAATTTACACAAGCTATCTTCTTTTGCTCAAATAAACACAAACATCCATTACTAACAATAACTTATTGTAGTTAATATTTGCTCAACTGCTAGTTCGCCAAAACATAAAATTTACATAAAAATAAATAACTTTGGTTTTAAACGTAAAAAAATAACTGGAAAGCGCTTTCTCAAAATACGATGATTGTGCTATAACTCGGCGTAACTAAGAGATACCAACGAAATACAAGGAAACTGATTTCGCGCTATGCGAATTATCTGTAAGCCTTACTAGGAACCCAGTAATGACTAAAAAACTATCGCTTTCCTCTACCAGTCCTATGATGCAACCCTCCTTTTTATTTGGTACAGCAACTTCCTCTTTCCAAATAGAAGGGGATGCCGAGGGAAGGTTAGAATGCATTTGGGATGTATTTTGTCGACAAGCGGGGGCTATCGCTGACAAGTCAGATGGTTTAAGGGCTTGCGAGCACGTTGAACGCTGGGAAGAAGACGTAAATCTTATTCATAGCCTTGGGGTGGATGCCTATCGATTATCAATTTCTTGGCCCCGGGTCATGCATGCAAATGGCGAAATAAATGAACAAGGTTTAGCATTTTATAAGCAGCTAATAGACAAACTTAATAGATTGAATATAAAAGCGTTTGTTACGCTTTATCACTGGGATTTACCGCAGTACTTAGAACAACGAGGTGGCTGGCTAAACCGTCAGACGGCTTATGAGTTTGAAAACTATGTTGATAAAATATCAGCGGCACTCGGCGAGCGGGTATACTCTTATGCGACATTTAATGAACCTTTCTGTTCAGCCTATTTAGGCTACGAAATTGGCGTTCATGCGCCTGGTAAAACAGGCAGGGGGCACGGTAGAACAGCTGCACATCATATTTTATTGGCGCATGGGTTAGGCATGAAAATGTTGAAGAAGAACGTACCAAATGCCAAAAATGGTATCGTACTTAACTTTACGCCCTGCTACAGTGCCAGCGATAGCCCTGCGGACATAGCGGCAACAGAAAAAGCAGATCAGTATATAAATCAGTGGTATATGCAACCCGTCATGGAAGGTTGTTACCCTGACGTTATTCATGAACTGGCTGAAAAAGACAAACCTCCTATTCAAGATGGAGACATGGAAACTATATGTCAGCCCCTCGATTTTCTCGGCATTAATTTTTATACGCGTCTTCACTACTCAGCGCCTAGAAACCACGATGAACTTTACTTCGAACACCCGCATTACGAACCGAAAACTGACATTGGCTGGGAAATTCATCCACCCGCACTCACACACTTGCTGACTTCGCTACATCAACGATACGCATTGCCACCTGTATACATCACAGAAAATGGAGCCGCGATGGCAGATGAGGTTGTCGATGGACGAGTAGAAGATAATGACAGGATTGAATACTACCAAAACCACCTACTCGCCGTAGAGAAAGCCATGGACGAAGGAGTGAAAGTAAGTGGTTACTTCGCCTGGAGCCTCATGGATAATTTCGAATGGGCAGAAGGCTACGAAAAACGGTTTGGTATTGTTTATGTCGATTTTGACACACAATCCCGCATACTCAAAGATAGCGCGAAAGCGTTTAAAGCGCTGCTAGCACAACGCACATAACAATAAGACGAAAGGCGCCACCATGGAACAAAAATTAGCAATTAAAGAAAAGATTGGATACGGTTTAGGTGATGCAGCTGCCAACTTAGTGTGGCGCGGTGCATTAGCCTACCTTGCGGTGTTCTATACTGACACCTTTGGCCTAAGTGCCGCTGCCGCGGCCATGTTGTTCCTTATCGTGCGCTTATCTGACGGTGTTACCGATATCATTATGGGCATGATTGCTGACAGAACTAAAACCAAGATGGGGAAGTTTCGCCCATGGATTTTAGGGTCAACCCCATTTCTCGGGCTTTTTATGGTGCTGTGTTTTACCACGCCTAATTTTGGCAGTACCGGTATGCTGGTGTATGCCTATCTCACCTATATTGGATTAACCCTAGCTTATACCGTTAACAACGTTCCCTATTCCGCGCTAATGGGCGTAATCACTAGCGATGATCGAGAGCGTACCAGCTTGTCTGGCTTTCGGTTCGCCGGTGCGTTCTTAGGAGGGCTTTTAGTTATGGGTTGCCTACCTATGATGGTGGAATACTTTGGCGCAGGAGATGATGCCAGAGGCTATCAATACACCATGTATGTATTCGCCACTTTATTAGTCGCATTAATGCTGATTACCGTCTACTCCACCAAAGAGCGAGTGCCTGTAGCATTAGATAGTACAGCAACCTTAAAACAAGAGCTGATAGACTTGAGCAGACACTTGCCCCTTATCCTCATTCCTTTAGCCTCTATCACAGCATTCTTCTACTTCCGTAACCTGTTGACCGCGGCCATCTTTGTCGCCGTGATGATGATTTGTGCTGTCTTCGCGAGAAAATTAATTGCACGCCCTGAGTCTTCGAATAGCCGATCCCAACAAGATATTATTGATTTACTGACGAACAAGCCCTGGTTGATCCTACTCGGTATGGGTTTTCTAACCATGATGTTCAATGGCATAAAATACGGCGTTATTGCCTATTATTTTAAATACTATATTGGTGAAGAACTGCTTATTGGTTACTACTTTATTAGCCTTCTTGTGGTGTCAATTTTTGGTGCGCTCGCTACGCCTTGGTTATCCGTTAAATTTGGGCGCAAAAACCTTTTTATCATTTCTTTGTTAGTTAGCAGCTTATTTACGAGCGCCATCTTTTTTGTGCCGTTTGGGTCAACCATGGGTATTTTCGCGCTAGGCTGCGCAGCAGAGTTTTTTGCCGCTATTATGCCCACGTTGTTTTTCTCCATGTTAGGAGACTCAGCAGATTACAACGAATGGCGTACTGGCCGACGTGCAACGGGTCTCATTTACTCTGCAGGCTCGTTTGTACAAAAAACCGGGGGCGGGTTCGCTGGCGCACTAGTATTGCTGGTGTTAGGTAGCTATGGTTACAACGGTATGCAGCCGGAGACCATAAGCCAAAGCCTTCCCGGAATGCGCGCACTCATGAGTTGGATCCCTGCATGTTTTGGTTTTGCCGGCGCGCTGCTTATCTTGCTTTATCCATTAAACGATAAAAAACAACAGGAAGTCACAGAAACCCTACTAAAGCGACGTAGCGAACAGGCAACAATACCGGCATAATGGACTATTACGTTTTAATGGGCATTCACCGGAAGGAGCAGTAGTACGTGGCTACCATATATCAAGTTGCAGAACGTGCGGGGGTATCACTATCAACGGTATCTCGCGTGTTAAATGGAAAAACCACCGTAAACGCTACTCTAAAGGCGAAAGTCGAAAAAGCGATGTTGGAGCTAAACTACCGCCCTAATTCGGTAGCGCGCTCTCTCGCCACCAGCCGTTCTGACAGTGTCGGCATTTTAGTGTCTGAATTAAACACCCCCTTCTTCGGCGATTTAATGCAAGGGGTAGAATCCACCCTGAGAGTAGCTGATAAGCACGTTATTATTACCGTAGGCCATAACAACCTTGAGACCGAGCAAGACGCGGTTGAATTTTTGATCAGTAGAAATTGTGACGCGCTAATCATGCATGCAGAAGCCATGCGAGATGAAGATCTTGTTGCGCTTAATGAAAAGCGTTTGCCTATCGCTTTGGTGAATAGGCAAGTCACTGGCCTTGAGAATAATTGTATTGCCCTTGATAACGAGAAAGGCGGTTACCTTGCAACCTCACATCTGCTTGAATTGGGACACAAGGATATCGCCTACATATCTGGCCCCATGAAAATTCGTGACGCCTGTCACCGTTTGAAAGGGCACAAACGGGCACTTGAAGAAGCAGGTGTCCCTTATAACCCTATGCTCACTTACGAGGGTAAATATGAGGAAGAAGACGGGAAAATAGGCTTACTCGAGCTACTATCTAGAGATACCCCTTTCTCTGCCTTGGTGTGTGCAAATGACTGGATGGCGTCTGGAGCGATGAGCTGCGCGCGAGACCTTGGAATGAGCTTACCGCAAGATTTATCCATTGTAGGATTCGACGACGTGGTATTCGCTCATCACGTTTACCCTCGGTTAACGACGGTAAGCAACCCGATTGCAGATATGGCGAAAATGTCAGCCCAATATATCCTCAATACGTTGTACGGCCATACCCATCACGTTCAGCACCTATTTGAACCTACCTTGGTGGTGCGGGAGTCAACGATGGCGCACGACGGCTAGCAAAACGTCCATCAAGGGATTGATGGCACAGTGAAGACTTATTTTACAAATGCCGTTATGCTGGTGGAAACACGCCAGTAAAGCGAAGGATAAAATGAGGTATATAACATTGTGTATATTGTTGTTCATCAGCACGGCAGGATGGGCCAACACGGATAGCAAAGCAGACATAAACCACGTATTAGATGAATTACACGCCCAAGCTGCAGCCGCAAACTTTGATAAATACTTCGCGGTTTATACCCCTGATGCCATTTTCATCGGAACCGATGCTGAGGAAGTATGGTCCATTCACGCCTTCAAAGCATACGCAAAGCCGTATTTTGACCAGGGGAAAGGTTGGACCTATCACCCAAGAAATCGCCATATTTACTTGTCAGAAAATCAACAAATCGCTTGGTTTGATGAGCTATTAGACAATGTGAACTTAGGTGAAACCCGTGGCACGGGCGTGTTAGTCAATGAAAATGGCCAATGGAAGGTCGCTCAGTACCATCTGGCTATTCCCATTCCTAATGCGCTTGCAGATGACATCGCTTCGCAAATAAAGGCACATCAGCGCTAACAAAAAACGCCGCGTAAAGCGGCGTTGTATTGATGACTCTCAACATCAATTACGTATTCGATTGTGTGAGTGGTTGAATTTCAAGTTCTACACGACGGTTCATTGACCGGTTCGCCGCACTACTGTTAGGTACTTTAGGCGCGTACTCACCCATACCTACAGTGGTAATTCGCGTAGGGTTAACCGAATAGTTAGTTAGTACATTTTTAACTGCGCTAGCTCTACGCTCTGACAATGCTTGGTTGTACTGCTCCGATCCCGTGTCATCGGTATGACCTTTAATCATTAGCACCGTTTTTTCGTAGTTATTTACCACGTTCGCCACATCTTGCAGCACAGGGTTAAAGTTTGGGCTAATGGTTGAACTGTCTGTTGCAAACGTGATGTCGCCAGGCATGATTAAACGTAAGTTATCGCCTTCACGTACCACCTGCACACCGGTGTCTGATAATTCGCTACGCAGCTCTTCTTCTTGTTTATCCATGTAGTTACCAATTGCTCCACCGGCAATTGCCCCTACTGCCGCACCCCATGCGTAACGGCTCTTATCATTGTCACCTGTCGCCTTACCCAGTAATGCGCCTACTACAGCGCCTATTGCGGCACCTTTTTGCGTATTGTTAGGATCATTAGCACAGCCTGCCACACTAAGTGATGCTGCAATCAAACCTACTGCTATTGTCTTTTTCATAAATTTCACTCCATTGTAATTTGCGTATTTGCAAAAATGTTAATTGGAATTGCAATTAGCGTTCCAATCAATGTTTATGCGTTAACAAGGATAACGATGCTTAATAAGAATAGCGCCATAATACGCTATGTTATATGAACGTACGCTAAACGGGGGAGATATTGGTACCTATGCCAGGTAAATTCTACACGTGGCTTGTAAGCTCAACCTGTCGCTGTTTAAAGACAAGCATTAACCAATAGAGACTGAGCGCTCAAAAAACGCGTTCACATCAATATTATAATCTGCCGCTATCACCGCTTTTGAGACTTTTACATTTTTCTCTGTGGTCAAATTCACATCTTTTGGCTCTAAGAAGTGACTGTTTCTGACTGAGTAGAACACTTTCACTATTGGCGCGAGTGGGGCATTGGTTTGTTCAACCACCACCGCTAATCGTTCGTTTGAAAGTAATACAAGGCTGCCCACAGGATAAACGCCCATGCACTTTATGAACTGCTGCACCAATGCGAGGTCAAGCCGCTCTGGGGCGTCTGACATTAAGATGGAAAATGCCTTTTGACTCGACATACCGGCTTTATAAACTCGATCTGCGGTAAGGGCATCGTACATATCGGCAATGGCCAGCATACGGCCAGCTTGACTGATATTCTCCCCTTTTGTTCCTGCTGGGTAGCCAAGCCCATCTAACCTTTCATGATGCTCGCTAATCGCTTGAATTAACCCCACATCTAGTTCCGTTTGCTTCAAGAAATCCACGCCATGTACTACGTGTCCTTTCATGATTTCCATTTCAGGATCGGTAAGACGTCCAGGTTTATGCAGAATTTCATCCGGAATTTTTATTTTGCCTAAGTCATGCAGAAAACCTGCGTATGAGAGATCTTGTACATCGTCTTCAGACATCCCCAAATAGCGGGCAAAATTAGCCAGTAAAATCGCAACGTTTAATGAATGCTCTAGGAGATAGTCGTCTTTCTCCCTAATTTTAGTCAGGCACAAGAGGGCATCAGGGTTTCTATCTATTGAACTCACAAGGGATTGTGAAAATGCTTTTGGGATACTACTGTCAAACGGTTGCTCTTTTTTAACGCTATTTAACAATAGCTTCTGGATGGCCTTACCTTGTTTATGGAGTTTGGTGGCCCGGACCAACTCACTTTCTAAACTGGCGCTCTTTCGTGGTGTATCCTCAACAGCTTCTTTTTTGTTTTCTTGCTCGCTTTCATCCTGTTCTGACGCCACTTTAAACGCTTTTGATGTATCAATAACTAAAGAAACCACCCCCCGTTTTTTTAGGGTATCAACAATTGCATCAGAAGTGACCCGACCTTGGTTCTTCACCGAAAGCTGCCCTTTTTGTTCTACAATTTTATGCACAAACATGCCGGGCTTAAGTTGATTAATCGATATTTTTTTTAAAATATTGGGTGTCATAGTTGTCCTAAGCTCATCACTTGCACCACACGGGTAAAGTATGAACCTAATAGCGTAGCTTTTCCAAAAGAGTATACATATCTGGCTGCCATTGAAAGGAAGCCATGCGCACCCTGTTATTTGTCACAAGCACCCCTTCTGATAACAGTCGGCGCCGCTGATCATTAGCCTGTTCAGAGTTCTCGGGAAACGCAATTTTACCGTCACTTCGAATAACACGGTGCCAATTAATTTGCGTTTCGCTGGATTTTAAATATTTTGCAATAAGCCTGGCCTTTCCCGGCAACCCTGCCAGATCAGCTAACTGGCCGTAGCTCACCACCGCGCCAACAGGCACCATAGAAAGTGTAGATTCGATCCGCTGCTGATATTGTATATTAATCATATCACATATTATTCCTTTCCCTTGTGGCTAGCAAGGAACGTGGTATTACACATTAGGCGTATTATAATGAGTGTCCAACAGCTTAAAGAGGCGTACTGATATGCGGGCATATTGCGATAGTTGCCACTATCCCAAATCTACCTGTATTTGCAACAGCATCACCACCTTCGCATCACCAGTGCGTATTTTCATACTACAGCATAAACGCGAAGCCTCTCATGCTAAAAACACGGCCCGGCTAATCCGGCTATGCATCCCCGATAAGGCTCACATTATCAATGTCAGTGATGATGAGGCTATGGCTAGGTTACAAGAAACTTTGGATATTGAATCCACGGCAATCCTCTATCCCAGTGAGCGTAGTGAAATTCTGGAAATGAAAGCGGCGAAACTACGTAGTGAACTAACCACGTTAATTCTCATAGACGGGAGCTGGAAGCAAGCCTACGGTATTATGAGTAGCCATACATGGTTAGCCAACATACCTGCCTATAAATTTGATCAAGCGCCTTTATCTGACTATCGAATTCGTCATACCCAAGTTGCCAATAGCCTTTCTACGTTAGAAGCCACTGCCTACGCGCTCAACATTATATACGGCTGTAGCACGCAACCGCTGTTATCGGCGCAAGCGGCCTTGCAGCAACATTGGCAGGCGCCTTCTTGTCATCACAGATTTCATCGAGATTAAGCCTGCATTGCCACAAACCCTTTTTGCTCTTTTATTAACCCTATCCAGTTTCTTATGGCTGGATAAGCGGATAAATCAAAGCCACCTTCGTGCGCAACATGGGTATACGCAAAGAGCGAAATATCCGCTAATGTAATGGTATTTGCGATAAGAAAAGGCGAGGTAGAAAGCTGTTGCTCCATCACTTCTAACGCTTTGTAGCCCCCAGCCTGTTTAGCCTCAAATTCCTGTATTCTAGATGCCGGCATCCCTAGGTAGATATTGATATAGCGTGCTACAGCAATATAGGGTTCATGGCTGTACTGCTCGAAAAACTGCCATTGCAGAAGTTGAGCAAAGTCAAAAGGAGACGTCGGAATTAGAGGCGTGCCAGCAGCAAGGTAATGCATAATGGCGTTAGACTCCGATAATATACGGCCGTCATCTAACTCTAATACTGGGATTTTACCATTCGCAGATTTTTCGATAAATTCAGGGGTGCGACTTTCTCCCTTCATAATATCAATATCAATCCACTCACACCCTTTGCCCAGTAACGCTAGCAACAGTTGAAGCTTGTAACAATTACCTGAGCGTTTATCACCGTAAATTCGCATCGTTTATCTTCCAGTAGTCACATTGGACTCATTAAACTATCGCCACCAAAAGAACTCAACACATTTGAACAGAAACCAAGAAATGGGAAAAGGCGCTAAACAAAGTACCACTAAAAGCCGGCGTATTTTCTTTAACGATAGCATCAGTGCCTCTTTTTTAGTTTCTAGCGATTCTATGCGTTCACTAACCACACTAGGAGGCAAAACCACGTGCTTAGACGCTATCAGGGTATTAATTTCATTTTCTTGGTCTGCAACAATTATTTTTGAGACCTGGTGGATTCTTCGACTTAATTGCACCATAGGCCAAAGCAGATACATGGATGCACTAATGAAAAACATAAACAGCACAATTAAATCAAAAAGAGGGACCACCTTATTTATCCAAAACACGGGGGCAATAGCTAAACCTGTTAATGCCATCACTGAATTTGCTAGCGCCATAGATAACACGCTTTTTAGCAGCACCAACTCTTGCTGAGGCTCAGAAATAGTGCGGGTTACCAAGCGCCTAAGGTAAAATGTGTTGGTAAAAATCTGTAATAAGAATAAGACAAACAACAGCCAAAAGAGGATAGAGGTAATAGCAATAATGAACACTTCTGGCTCGTGAATGCGCGAAATCAGGTTTTCCGCAACCATATAGAATATGGGCATACACAACCCTATTCCTGTGGCCACTATGACATGGTGAATAAACTGATGGGACAGTCGGTTTTTGTGCAATGTAAAATGACTTAATTGATTGGTTGCCACCAGAATTGATATGAGCGTACTGGCCACATTTTTATGAATAATGCGAATGGTCAACCAAAACAAGGAGGTTAGGAGTGATGTGCCTAACGCAGTGTTGAAGTGCCGCTGAGCATCTTCACCATGAATAGGCCATGTCAGAACGCCAACGTAATAATGAACGCACAGGAGAACAACGAGCAAACACAATGGATACGCCCACATGCTCGTAGATTGGTTGGTTTTTTCATAAGCACTAATTTTCATTTTTATAATATATCGAAATGACAGCTGACGGGTAAGCGAAGGCAAGCATTTAATTGCATGCAATGATCAGGAAAATGGGGACGCGACTAACCATTCAAGGAGCATTATCAGCGACCATGAAAAAGGAATCGCGCTTAAGCAAGAAAATATCCGCGACCAATCTCTGACATCCATCACACGCGTCGACAGCGTTGCAATGGATTCTTTTTCGTTTTCCAAAAGCTCTACACTTTCATATTCAGTATCAGTATTTTTATGTCTATAGGCGCTGATGGCCTTATTAATTTTTTCATCTAACGTGGTTAGCACACGTGCTTTTTCGCTTCTCACTTTTGCTATCAGTTTTACCACCGGCCAAAACAGATAGAGCGCAAAGCTGCCGCTAAATAGTGCCAGTATAAAAATGTCTATTGATGGCACATCTTTTCTAAACCAAAAGATAGGGATCAACGCTATTGCGCCCATTGAAAATATAGCGTTCGTCAGCCCCAACTTTATAAGTACCATCAAAGATGCCAAATAGTCTTTTGTACTATTGGTGTCAGGTAAGACGTTATTGATGATGTAGCGCGTATTCGAGGTAATTTGAAACAAAAATAGCCAGGTAAAGAACCAAAATGGCACTGCGGCAGCGGTTAAAATAAACACGTGCAACTCTTGGGTAACGGTGAGTAACTCTTCTAATACACAATAAATAACCGTGAGTAATATTGCGATGACTGCTGCATTAAATAAATGATGCTTAAACTCGTTTGAAAGACGGGTACGGTGTACTGAAAAGCGGCTCAATTGATTGGTTTTTACCAATAGTGATATTAAGCTGCTAGCCACATTTTGATGTAATACGCGAAGTGCAATCCAAAAATAACCCGTGAGAATAGACATTCCAATAGCGGAATTAAAGTCACGTTGAGCACGAACGTCACCTTCTGCAGGCCAATCGAGAGCCCCTGAATAGTAGTGAAGTGCTAACAGAAATAACATGGTAAGAAGAGGGTACAACGCTATACCGGCGTTATATTGCACATTCGTGTAAGGATTAAATTTCATTTTTTAGTATCAGTGTACACATACTTCGTTCAATCGCATTCACTATGAAGTGCAAGTTACACTCAGTAGTGTAAACGTCGTCGCATAATAAACCAATACGATATTTTCGGTGAATTGAGAATAGTTGTAACGAATTTTTTCAACCCATTGATTATCACTAAAAAGCTAGCCATAAAAAAACCCGCAAAATGCGGGTTTTTATGTATATAGTGCTGCTTTTCTTACTTACGTAACTTCTGAATAAGACGAAGTTGCGCGATAGCTTCTGCCAGCTCATGAGCGGCTTCTGCGTAGTTAAAGTCAGCGCCTGGGTTGGCGATGTGCTCTTCTGCACGTCGTTTGGCTTCTTCTGCTGCCTGCTCGTCAAGATCTTCAGCTCGAACGGCAGTATCAGCTAGAACGGTGACATTACCAGGTTGTACTTCAAGTACACCACCAGCAACGTAAATAACTTCTTCTTCACCGTGCTGTTTAACCAAACGCACCATACCAGGTTTAATAGCAGAGATAAGTGGCGCGTGACCTGGGTGGATACCCAATTCACCTTCGCTACCTGTCACTTGAATCGTTTCAACTAAACCAGAAAAAATTTCTTTTTCGGCGCTTACTACGTCCAAATGTACTGTCATTGCCATGTGAACCTCCTGATTAGGTACGTTAGCATGAATAAGGGCTAGCTACGCTAGCCACTCAATTACGCTTTTTTGGCTTTCTCTAGCGCTTCTTCGATTGAACCAACCATGTAGAAGGCTTGCTCTGGCAGGTGATCGTACTCGCCATCCAGGATACCTTTAAAGCCACTGATAGTGTCTTTAAGCGATACATATTTACCTGGTGAACCGGTGAATACTTCTGCTACGAAGAACGGCTGAGAAAGGAATCGCTGAATTTTACGAGCACGTGAAACCACTTGCTTATCTTCTTCAGACAATTCGTCCATACCTAGGATCGCGATGATGTCTTTCAGCTCTTTATAAC
>CEVI01024338.1_pt1 | contig 37393 bp, 31 predicted proteins | sample 531471 | NCBI WGS metagenome assembly CEVI01 (sample SAMEA2623513, study PRJEB7988) | marine metagenome | isolation source: saline water (ENVO:00002010), including
TTAGAAGCCCTTGCAGAAATGCGAGGGCTTTTTTGATTTGGCGTATTCTTGCGGCTGTACCGCGTTACAACATGTAAGTTTATTTTAAATTTACTTAGTTAAACCCCTATTCGCCGCCGTTAACATCCTATCAGTTGCAGAAATTATGGAGCCAGAGATATTAATCTCAGCGTGTTCCCAGGCTTTTTCAAATCGGCGCTGTACTATTTTTGCCTCGTCAGTTTTACCTTGCAACCTTAACGCTTCAGCCAGTCCGCGTAAGGCCCAGCCATTATCGACCATAATCTCAAGGTCGCGTTGGTAGGTTGCTTCGGCAGCCGCAAATTCACCGGCTGAAATTTGTACGGCGCCTAGCGCATGGCGTACCGGGAAGTACCATTCTGGTGGTTCTGTATAGGGCAGAGAGTCTTCCATTATCACGGCAGCCTTTAACTGTGTTATCGCGTTTTGTAACTCGCCTGCATTTGTTGCAATGGAGCTTCTCAGTACTGTCTCTGCTATTTCTAACAAGACCGGGGCACCTTCGCGGTTAAAAAACATGAGAGATTGTACTTCGGGCATGCTGCGTAGTGCGGCCAATTGCGCTAATTCTTGCTGGGCTTTCACTGGCGCATCAAGGCCAATATATGCCTGTCCTCTGGCGTAGTGCCAGATTCCCCGCGCATAAAGAAGATCGTGCGCAGGCTGTGGGGTATTTAGAATTCCTTGCCAATCGGCAAACCTCACTTTTGCGTAAAGTGGCTGGGAATAATAATGTTGTGCAACGGCCATACCTGGCGCTCGAAGCAATTCTTCACTTAATGACGCTGCGGTACCTTCTGCTAACTCGTAGGCTTTGCTTTTCCAGCCACTAATCGCCGCGGTTACCCAACCAAAATGCCAATTGTGGGGAATGTATCCGGCAAGATAAATTGGACTATTCGAGCGACAAGCTTGGATAAATTCACTATCTGCCGCCGCGGCTTGCATATTGATTAGCGTGGCGTCGTGGTAACGGCCCACACGCATATAAATATGCGCTGGCATATGCACCAGATGTCCGGCCGCTGGAGCAAGGTCGGCCAGCGTGTCTGCGTAGTGCTCAGCCCGTTCTGGGTTTGTTGATTGCTCTACCGCATGAATATAAAGGTGTATCGCGCCAATATGCTGTTTATCAAGGGCTAAAGCGGTTTCGATCGTGTCGGTAATTTCTTTTGTCCAAGGGCGCGTAACGCCTTCTGCGTCCCAAAAATCCCAAGGATGGACATCCATCATCGACTCGGCAGTAAGTGCGATAATATCCGCATCTTCAGGAAAGGTGTTCATTACATCGCGCATGCTATCGGCGTAAGCTTCGTTAAGTGAGCTTCTGTCTGCTGGCTCTGTGGCTAAATATCGCTGTTGCAACGCATTGATGAGCATGCGCTCTTTAGTGCTAACGTTCTCGCTCAGATCTTTTGCCAATGTGGCCAAACTAAAGGCGCGATTGGCATTGTCAGGAAACATGGGGGCGTTCACATTAGGGCCTAGTACTAGTGCGCTGCCCCAATAGCACATAGCGCAGTCAGGATCATAAATGGTGGCTTCGTTAAATGCGAAATCTGCTGCCGCATGATTAAACGCATACGACAATGCAAGCCCTTGATTAAAGTACTGCTGTGCAATTTCTGAGTTGGTGGTGATAGGAAAGTTTACCGCCCCTAATCCACTAAATAGCGGTTGCCGCCAGTTGCTTTCAGCGAGGGCTAATTCTGTGGGCTGTTCAGCCATAATACCAGTGCTGCTATCGCTACTGCCGCCACAACCGCCCAGTATTATTAATGTAGCTAACGTCATGGTTATCTTTAGCTTAAGGCGGCTATTTAATCGCCATTGGGTAAGGTTGCTGCTACGACTAAAACGTAAAAAATTCATCACTCTGTATTCCTTTGGTTTATGTTGTTTCATCAATGTCCCCGCCAACATTCGATCGTGATTAACCCAATTAGTGGTTTGGAATACTGTCAATAGCGTCAAATTATTGTTTAACGTCGCAGTGCAATAGCGCCAGGTGAGCTGTTTATGCTGGTCATAGAGATAACCAGTGGTGGCGTTTAAAATACTTTTATACGAGGGATGTATTGGCTACTTAATCACTGTGGGCCAGAAAACCGATTTGGTCAATGTTACAAGTGAGATAACTTAAAATGATGATGGTTTCCTTTCATTTTCATGAGACGGGTTGACGGCCATTCGCTAAAAGGTCAGCTTTGAGATAAGAGTATTGTGCAGAATAAGAACATAGTGCAGATAAAACGTATGGATACCCTGCGCTCGATAAAGGCACCACGAATTAAAAAGCCCCATACTCAATACGGGGCTTTTTGGTTGGGTCTATATCTGGGTATTTTTAGTCGTGAGTAACCTCTAGTGCATAAAAAGTGGCTTGCACATAATCGTCGCCATCACCAGTATTGTTCTGATTGTACACACCGGCTTTGAAGTACATGTACTCGTCGGCAACATCGTAACCGCTGTTACTCATGTCTACGGTTTCGGTTACAGTGGCTTTGCCTTCGCGAAGAATCTTCACGGTGAGCGTATCGCCTTGAACGTCAATTTCGTAGCTGAATACTTCATTTAGCGCAATGCCGTCAGAGGGTTCAGAGGCCGAGCTTGAGCGAGATCCAATCATCTCATACCATTGTTCTGCATTTCCATTACCCGGCTCGTGAGCAAAGTAAATAGAGCCTTTGTCATGACCAGGGAGCAAACGGTAATACAAGCGCACTGGCTCATCGCTAGAAGCATGAATTTGACCAATAATGACGCGGCCAACTTGTCCACTGTCACCCGTAGACGTCACGTGATTTACCGCCACAGTGGCTTTCATATTTCCGTCTACTCCACCCGCTGCATTTTGTGCAGCGCTAGGCGCGGAACTGAATACCCAGTTATTTTCATTCACGCCAGAGGTATCAATTGAGGTATCGCCTGCTCTTAACATTTCACGTAATTCAGAGCGTGTATAACTAGTGTTAGTAGACGTTTTATAACCATCAATTTCACTTTTAAACGTCATGCCACCATCATTTGCCGTATAAAAGAATCGGCTATCTTCAAAGCCAGCATTAAGTTCATCTTCTTTAATTGAGTCAGCTTTACCATCGCCATTGTCATCAGTTTGAATACTCAAATACCAGCGAGATAAATCAAAGTTATCAGACGGTGGGGCACTCGGGTCTAACGTGGGGTTAGTGGTAGGTGGTGTAACACTTCCGCCACCGTATACCTCTACTTCAGTAATGTTCGTCCAGGTGGTATTTGCCGTGTTGGAAAAGGTTTTTATTCTTATTTGTTGAGCTGCAATATCATCAATATCAAATACTTCAATGTCTGCTGTCGTGCCTGAGCTCACGTCGTCATACACTTTGGTCCAACTGCCGCTGGTGCCCGGGCGGGCATATATTTCAAAAGTATAGGCGCGGCTATCGCCTCTACCCCATGCCACACCCACACTTGAAATGTCGGTGGTTTCATTAAGTTGAACCGTTAAATTAACGGGGGAGCCACTGCCTGCCCATCGCGAAGCAAAATCTGTGTTTCCATCAATGACGTTCGTGGCAGGGTAGCTCCCATGGCCACTCCCATCATCAAAGGCGGTGTTGATAGAAAGGGCGTTACCTGCATTGTTATTCGATGAATCGCTGTTATCGTCAGTGCGCGTTAAGTCCCACTGTTGGTTAACATTGCTATCACTCGATGACCACAGGTAAATAGACTGACGTTGTGCTGCTCCGCCGTTTCCATCAATGGAGTAGCCAGAAGCATTGCGTTTTTGAAAGCGGTAAATTTCAGTGCCGCTAAGCACTTTTATTTTTTCCCAATGCTGATCGTAGTTGCCAGCATCACAGATTTCTAAGGTGACGGGCTGGCCATTTGTACCGCCAGAACCGCCGTCCCAACACAAGTTGGTATCTTGCTTTTTATAGGAGTAATAGCCATCTCCGTGACTAATCTGTACCCATTGTTGGTTTACGTTGCTGGTGTTTGTGTTCCATAAATAAAGCTGTTGACCTTCGATGGCACCGCCATTTCCGTCTATTGAAAATGCAGTATTGTTTTTTTCCATCACAAATGTTGCGGCCTGAGAGGCTGGGGCTGCAATAACAAGCGCAGCGCAAGATAGAGCGTAGGCAATTTTCATGTTGTTTTTCCAAGTGGATTGAAAGACCTCTATTACCAATTTGGTAATAGCTCCCATGCTCATTTGTAAAACAACTAGTTTACAAATGGTTTACATACCGTATCATTTTGGTCTTAAAGTTGAACAGATCTGAATGGTATTGATAATGATTATTGGTTATAGAAAGTCGTCTTGAATTATTTCGAATTAGTGTCTAAAGCGCGGTATCGCCTTTTGCGGTGTGGGTTGTTCATCGCGAGGGTAAAGGGGTTTATGTGAGTGTAGGGGTTTTATTGGTAAGGCCAATTTTAGGGGCGGGCAACTGAATGATGCTGCCTAGCCCCTTAAAGCACGTATCTAGGTTGTTAGCGTGTTTCTTACTCTACCATGCAGAAGGCATTCAACTTATTGCCGTCTAAATCTCTGAAATAGCCTGCGTAAAAACCAGAGGTAGCATCTTGGGGGCGAAACCCAGGTTGACCTTCACAAGTGGCGCGAAGTTCAATGGCTTTGTCGTAAAAGGCGTTCACCTGCTCTGGTGTCTCAAAGTACATCGCCACCATTACGCCGTTACCTACCGTGGCAGGTTTTTGATCAAAGGGCTTGGTGACAGATAGCGCGGCTTGGTCTTCATCTTTAGACCACGCAATAAAGTAATCCGGTTCTTCCATAAAGCGGGTAGCGCCAATAGTACCGAGCAGGGCGTCGTAAAATGCTGCTGCTTTTTCTAAATCTGCCGTTCCAAGGGTTATATAGCCAATCATGGGTTTCTCCTTTCTTTCCGTTTGGGAATGTTTGTTGGTGCAAATTCATACTAGTCGTTGACTACTGACAGTTAATGTCAGTAGTGTTTACCCACAATGAAAAAAATGACTGGCTAGCGGACAAACCACCATGCGTAGAGCTGAAAGGTTGAATGATATTGTTCATCATTTACGAAGAATGCACCATGCGATAACGGCACAAACGCTAGCAGACGCATTTGAGGTAAGCCTTCGTACCATCTACCGAGACATTCAAGATCTCATCGATTCTGGCGTGCCCATATTGGGTGAGGCTGGCGTCGGCTACATCATTGATAAAAAATATCACCTGCCGCCTATTATGTTTGATGCTGATGAATTAGAGGCGATTGCGTTAGGGATTGGTATGGTTAGCAATTGGACAGACGATAAGTTCGCGGCAAAAGCGAAAAGTGCCTACCTTAAAATTCAGGCGACCTTGCCAGCGACACTGTTAAACGAATTGCATCAGATCAGTACTTTTTCTGCGCCAAGCCACTACAAAATTCCTTGGCAGGTAGAGTTTACCGAAGTGAGGGAATGTATTCGCCGTAAACAGAGAGTGGGTTTTACCTATCTTGATTTAAATAACAAGAAAACGCAGAGAAGTATTCGCCCCATCGCTCTGATTTCTTTTAGCCCTATTTGGTTGTTGGCAGGCTGGTGTGAATTGCGGCAGGAATTCAGAAACTTTCGGTTAGATAGAATATCTAATTTCAACGCCCTACCCAGCCACTTCACTGATGAAAAAGATAAGAGCCTAGCTACCTATTTGAAATTAGTGGAACAGGAGCAACTTTGATACAGCTGGTTAATGGCAAATGTTTTGCTTACCGCTGTATATGGCTGTGCAGCGCTAGGTGCAAAGGCTAAAGGCTAATCGGTGAGTTAGAAAGCATAACAATAGGGAGTGGTAAGAGTGAATGACAGTGAAGCGCGTCGAGATTTTTTAAAACGCATGGGGGTGGGCGGTTTGGCGGCGAGCGTTGCAGGTTGCGCGCTACCTAGTGAGAAAGTAGGGTTTACTCGTCCATTTTCACGCCAGCCTTTACTGGCCCCCAGAATCGACAAAAACAATATCATTACCGAAGTGGTTGGGCATCGCCCGTACCGCGCTAAGGGCTTCGTGGTTCGTCGGGAAGCCATGGGGCAGAAAACCTTGGTGCACAATTATGGGCATGGCGGCGGGGGAATTTCACTATGTTGGGGCTCCTCTACACTTGCAGTTGAAGAAGTTGCTGATGCCAGTACAAAACACGCTGCCATCATTGGCAGTGGGGTAATGGGGTTAACTACCGCGCGTTTGCTTCAAGAAGCTGGGTGGAAGGTGACCCTGTATACTAAAGCTATGCCTCGCCATACTACTTCACATGTCGCCGGCGGTGAGTGGGGACCTTACAGCGTTCACGACCCAGACGTTTCAAGCCCTGAGTTTAAACAACAATTACAAAGGGCGGCAGAAATATCGCATTCCACCTTTGCCAAAATGGTAGGGAAAGATTATGGCATTGAATGGAAAGAGCTCTATTCCCTAAGCAAGACTCCAAGAGATGACAATGCCGAATTTCGTCAGTTTTACCCGTTTACGCAGCAATATGGGCCAAACCAGCACCCGTTTCCTGTCAACTATTGTACGGTGTCTGCCACTATGCTGGTGGAAACAAGCACGTTTTTGCGCCGCCTCACTCAAGATATCCAATTAGCGGGTGGACAGTTCGTCATTCGTAACATAGAAAATAAAAAGGCGTTACTCACCTTAAATGAGCCTGTTATTTTTAATTGCACTGGATTAGGCTCGCATGCCTTATTCGACGACAAAGCCATTATTCCAGCCAAAGGTCAGCTTATATTACTGCCTCCTGATGCGGGTATTGATTATTTAACCGTAGGCGGAGGTAATACATCAGCCCCCTTGTATATGTTCTCGCGCAATGACTATATGATCCTTGGTGGCAGCTTCGTCCCAGGAGATTGGAGTACAACCCCCGACCCCGAAGAAACGTCAAGAATATTAAAAGAAAGCCAGGCTTTGTTTTCCCGTATGACGTAACACGCCTATAAGCGGTGGTGACATTCATCCTTGAGGCGCAGTGGCTAAATGTAACAATTGTAAAATAACTATTCTTTTGTCTAAAACTTAATGAGAATGTTTCGCGTTTAGAGTCACAACACTCAATGGGAGCATTTTTTGAAGAAGTCAGTATTTATTGGCGCGGTTTGCGCGTTATCTAGCACCGCAGTACATGCACAAGCAACAAATGTAGAAGACACACAGGATATTGAACGGGTTTCAATAGTGGGGGCTTCTACCAACTTAAGTGTTACCGCTGAAGACATTGAGCAGTTTCAGGCCAATGATTTGGCTGATATTTTTCGTGAGTCACCATCGGTAAGTGTGGGTGGCTCGGTAGGCGTTGCGCAGAAAATTTTCGTGCGCGGCTTAGAAGATGCTTATCTAAACATTACGGTTGATGGCGCTCAGCAAACCTCAACCCTATTTCACCATATTGGTCGTGTAACCTTAGATCCTGACTTGTTAAAGCAAATTGATGTGCAAGCTGGAGCCGGTGAGGCAACCAGTGGCCCTGGTGCTATTGGCGGTGCTATTCGTTTTAAAACGAAAGATGCGAGCGATCTTCTGCGCGACGATGAACGTTTTGGCGGCCGTGTAAAAGCCAGTTACTTTAGTAACGACGGCACCCGATACAGTGGCAGTGTTTATGGCAAGCTAAATGAAGATTGGGGCGTGCTAGGTTATTACAGCACCTCAGATAGAGACAACATGGAAGACGGCGACGGCAATGAAATTTATGGTACCGCTGCCGACCAAGACTTGTTATTCGTAAAAGCCAGCGGCAACCTCACTGAAAACCAATATGCGTCATTAAGCTATGAAAAGCGTGAGGAAGAAGGTGAATTTTCGGCAAGGCCTAATTGGGTTGTGCTAGAAGGCGCAGCGTTGTATCCCAGTGAAGCTGAGCGTGACACTTTAGTAGCAAATTACCGTTTAGACTATAGCGCTATGGTGTACTTAGAAGCCACAGCGTACAACACCTCTTCGTCATTTAGAGGAGGTCGCTTTGATTGGTTGGCAAACATCGACACTTATGGTTTTGATATTCGCAACACCAGTGAAACGACAAACCATGTATTTACCTACGGCGTAGATTACCGCAACGACGAAGTGGAAAGCGGCCCGGCTGAGGGGGCTGTAGAAAATGCAGAAGAGGGCAGTGTGCTAGGAGTCTATGCCCAAGCCCATAGCGCGATAAACCCAGAACTCACATTAAGCTATGGTGTGCGCTTCGATGACTATGACTTCCAGCAAGACATATTACTTGATGAATATTACGGCGACCCGGTCACCGATGAGCCTTCCGGGCTAAACGACAGCGAAGTAAGCATGAATGTTGGGCTTACCTATCAACTGTCAAAGGCCTGGAAATTAGCCCTTGGTTATGCCGAAGCAGCCCGAGGAAAGGAAATTGGCGACGGGTTTACCATTGACGAATACTTGTATGACGGTAGCGATGTTCCGGTTGTGGGTAATAATGTGGTGCCGGAAACCGTGGCCAATATTGAAGGGGCAATTGAATATCAAGCTGATGACTTGCACGCGAGATTCACGGTATTTGAAAGCACAATCGATGATGTGATTTTTAGCGGCTTTGAAGGCGACTCGGTTTACAATAATATCGGCGACCTAGAATCAAGTGGTTTTGAATTTGATATTGCCTACGCATTGGGTGATGCAAACATATTCTTTGGTTACTCTAGCGTGGATACTGAGCTATCACCGCGCGCTGATTTGTACAATGTTGAATACGATACCATCGACCTTAACGGCTATGAATTTGTTGGCCTAGGGAATAGTCGCGGCGATACATGGGTGTTGGGTGTTGACTATGATATTAACACCGACCTCAACGTAGGTATCAATATTACACGGGTCAATTCACTTACCATAGAAACCCTGCATCAGGCTTTGCAGAACGGTTGGACCGATTCTTTGTACGACCTAAATAAACCTAGCTACACCACGGTTGATGTGTATGGGCAATGGTTTGTCAGTAATAACTTCAAGGTCAACCTCGCGGTGACGAATCTGTTTGATGAAGCCTATATCGATCATTCAAGTGTCGGTGATTACAGTGAAGTGTTCGCGAGCGTCATTGGGCCAAAAGAAGCGGGTAGAGATATTCGAGTATCAGTAAGCTACGACTTCTAAACACTCTTATGACAATAGCAAAAACAGTGAAAAGGTGGGTCTTCTGGACTCACCTTATTTTGGGTTTAGTGGCGGGGATTTTTATATTTCTTATGTCACTAACAGGGTTTCTATTAACTTACGAACGTCAGTTTATCGAACTTGATGAAATGCGATACCGTGTGGATGTACCCCAGAACCAGCAAAGGCTCTCCACCGATGATATTGTCGATAAGCTTCAAGCACTACACCCTGAAACCCCCCATATTTACGTACGTTGGGTAAACAGGGATGGTGCGGCCGTGCCTGCCTGGGCAGGGCGTGACAGCTACTTATTCCACCCATATAGCGGTGAGATTTTAAGAGAAGGGGAGGGCAATGTGGCGCTGGTGTTTCATTGGCTTACTAACCTTCATCGATACTTACTGTTAGAAGGCGAGCTTAAAGGCATAGGGAAAACGGTGAATGGCTACGCTAATTTAGTGTTTATTTTCCTTATTGTCAGTGGAGCGTATCTTTGGTTGCCCAATAAATTGCGCCTTGCATCATTTAAGCAGCATCTTTGGTTTCGTCACCATTACACCAATCGCCATCATCGCCGCCGACAGTGGCATTTGGTGCTGGGCGTGTGGAGCATTCCTGTTCTTTTCATTATTGCCATTACCGCCACTTTGTTTCATTTCTCTTGGGCAAATGTCGCGTTATATGGTTTCTTTGGTGAGCAGGTGCCGCCACGTGAACAGCATGAAGAAGTAACCTCGTTGTCCTTAGATGTGGTTGACTACGAAACTCTTTTTCTTGCCGCTCAAAATCATGCAAACAGCAACGGCTACGACGATTGGTATTCAATGTGGATGGAAATAGGAGAGCACGAATACGAAGCACGCTTTTTTATTGATAAAAGCATAGGACATAGGCAGTCAATGTCGTACTCGCTTTACTTCGATACCCGCAGCGGCGAGGTCACAAAGGTGTTAAGGAAAGAAGATTGGAGCCGAGGTGGGCAAGCATGGGGCACGGCGCGTTTTCTGCATACCGGAGAACATTTTGGTTTCATTGGTCAAACTATCGCAGGGTTGTTTTCATTGCTGGCGTGTTACCTTGTGTACACCGGCTTTATGTTAGGCATTAAACGCCTGAAAGCCTCTAAGTAGAGGCCGTTATACTGACGCTTGTGTAGTTGACGTAGCGTTAATAGGAAGGGCAATGGCTATGGTAAGGCCGGCGGTGTCATCGATACGATTATGCGCACTAATTTCCCCGCCAACGGCATGCACCTGACGTTGTGCGAGTGCTAGCCCCATACCATGGCCGTGGTTCTTCTGTGAATGTGCCGCCGCCTCACCTTCGCCTCGCATTTTGGTGGCTGTTCTAGACTTTTCAACACGGAAGAAAGGTTTGAATATATCGTCGCATAGGGCATCTGGCACGCCTGGCCTGTTATCAGAGATGGTTAACGTATAGGTGTTGTGCAATTTCTTCAGATGCACACTCACTGCTTTTTCCGGTGGTGTATAGCGAAGGGCGTTGCGAATAACGTTTTCTATAGCTTGGCCTAACGCTACTTGGCTACTGTTTTCTATCATGGCCTGCTCGGGCAATTCACAATGCAGCATATTGTGAGGGTATTCAAATTTTGCGTCGTCGCAAATAACATTGATAAGCTCGACTAAATCGAAGGTCTCAGTGTTAAGGCTAGGAAGCTCCGTTGACAGCCACGAAAAGGTTAAGGTGTCTTCTACTAAACTTCGCATAGTACTGGCTTCATAACGCAGCCGTTCTAATGCTTGGGCCTGATTAAGGTTTTGCTCTACGAAGTCTACCGCCATATCAATACGCGCCAAGGGGGTGCGTAATTCGTGGGAAAGGTCGGCTAAAAGTTGACGTTGATTTTGAATCAGGCTGCTAGTGCGATCAGCCATCTTATCAAAGGTAGCGGCGATATCTGTGAGTTCATCATGACGTTTAGGTAAGAGCGGTGTCACCCTAGCATCCAACTTCCCATCGCTGAATTCCTGTGTCGCTTTTTCAAGCCGTTTCAGGGGGCGCATCACATGTTGATACACCACATACGTAAGCAAACAAAGAAGAATAAGTGGCAGGGCTATTTGCAGTAACAGCCGAAACATCATTAAAAAGGCACCAGGGCGCATACGCTGGGGAAGCTGTATCAACAAGTGGGTGGCATCATCCACAAAGGGCACTTCCATAATGGGATTTTGGGCAAAATAGAGGTGAATTTTCCATTCCACCCCACGGCCTAATTGAAAGTAATCAGTGAACAAGGGCACTAATTCACTGTCAGCAAAAGGGGTTATCTTAGAGGTGACTACGCCAGCCCACGTCTGTTCCTGTAGTTGGATGTGCTTGATATATTCGGCTAAGGCGTCTTCACCTTGGGTAAGGTAAATATGCTCAGCCTGTTTGCCATAATTAAGCAGTGTTTGCTGGTGGGTATCGGCAATAAAGCTCATGCTGGTTTCGGTATGGTTTGTTAACCAATCTATGGCTAAAAACAGCACTACTGTGCCCAACCCAATGATGGCCCATAACCGCCATAAGAGTTTGTTTTTCATGAAAATCGATAACCTTTTCCGTGTACCGTCGCTAAACAGTCGCAGGGCATACCGGCTTCTATCAGTTTTTTCCGCACACGGCTAAGGTGCATATCTAGGCTTCGGTCATATCGACTGAAAGGCCGGTCTAATACACATTGATAGAGAAACGCTTTGCTAAGGATCTCGCCTTGGTTTTCCGCAAGTGTCCATAGTAGCTTAAACTGTATTGGCGTGAGTTCGAGGGTGAGTTGCCCAATGTTCACGCCTTGATTTACTCTGTTTAGCCGTAAATCACCAATCTGTAATTTACTGGGCTGTGAATGCGCCGCCACGTCTCGGCTGCTACGGCGCAATAATGCCTCTATGCGAAGCAACATTTCAGTGAAATTGAACGGTTTAGGAAGGTAGTCGTCTGCCCCTGTTCGATAGCCTTCTATCCTCTCTTGCTCGGCCCCTGAAGCAGTGATCATCATAACCGGGGTTTGCTTTGTCTTTCTGAGTTGATTAAGTACCGATAAGCCATCTAATGAGGGAATAAGAATATCGAGCAAAATGAGATCGAAACTTTGCTGCAGCGCGGCAAATAATCCCTTTTGTCCATCCTGACATTGACGGGTGGTAAAACCGCTATCTTCTAGCAAATGAGCAATCTGGTCACTCAAAGTAACGTCATCTTCTATGATCAGTATTCGTGCGGCTGACATGTGAGGGTCATAAATGAAAGAGATATAACATTAATGTTATTGATAATCATTCCTATTTTCAAGGTTAAATGTGAAATAGCCTTCCAGTTAATGCTAATGCTTGGGAAGGCAAGGTGCAATTAGCTCAACAATGGGGGTTAACGAGAATAATGATCAATAATGTCCTGCCCGTATGCATCATACCAATTTAGCCAAGTAAGGGTGGTGGCATTGGGTTTAGCTTGCCACAACATCTTTAGTTCTGCATGCATGGGCGCTTGTAGAGGCACAAACGTGCAACCTTTAGTATGCAGGTTTTGAATACATGCGGGCACCAATGCCACGCACTGAGAGCTGGCTATTTCCGTTAAGAGGGCTTGCATCGACTTAGGTTCACTCACCACATTCGGTTTCAATTGCTGATAGTGAAACGCCGTCATCAGGTTGTCGAATAAACTTGGCGCATGCGCACGTGCAAATAGAATGAGGGGATGCTTAGCAATATTGGCAAGTGATAACACGGTTTTTGTTGCAAGTGGGTGATCACTGGCCACAACCGCCACTATTGGGTCATCAAACAGGTGTTTTTCTTTTAATAAGCCTTCATGTGTTTTTTCTATAGGGCGAGAAAAACCAATATCTATAGCGCTCTCAGTAAAGGCTTGTAGCTGCTGCGATACTGTCATTTCATCAAGTTTCACGGTTACCCCACTATTCAAGGTAGAGAAGTTGCGTAATAGGTGAGGAAGAAAATGCACGCAGGCTGAACTTAAGTAACCTATGCGTAAAAGACCTTTTTCGCCGCGCTGTATTAACTGGGCATCCTCTTTCGCTAACCTACAATGCTTCAAAATAGCATCGGCGTGCTGTAAAAAGCGCTCACCCGCAGGCGTTAATTCTACCATTCGGGTATTTCTCTCGAATAAGGTGACGTGAATATCTCGTTCTAAAGCCGTGATATGTCGGCTTATTGCACTTTGCACCGTGTGCAATCGTGTGGCGGCATTTGAAAAACTTTTGCAATGTGCAACCTCAACAAAGGTCCGTAAATGTTTAAAATTCATGGTTATGCCAAAATAAGATAAATAGACCATATTTATATCATTTAATAAGTAAGGTAAATAGCGATACAGTTAAGCTTTCCCAAAAGCCAATGCTTTTCAATACAGGCAAGCTTGAATTCGAGGTTTTTATGACAGCGATTAATAACAAATCTTTTACCCTTACTCGTTATGGAGAATACTCACTCCTTATTTCCGCCATGTTAACCATTATGGTAGGTGCGGCCATTGCGCCTGGATTAACCACCATTTCTCAACAGCTAGGCGTTCAAGAATATGCGCCTTTGCTGATTACCCTGCCAGCATTAGGGGCCATTTTATTTGCCCCGGTCTTCGGCACACTTATTGATAAAATAGGCGCTCGGAAAACACTGTTAATCAGCTTGTGGGGATACTTTATTTTTGGCTGTGCTGGCGCATTCTTAGAAGGGCCCTTCCCGTTGGCGATAGACCGTATATTATTGGGGGCTTTCACCGCTGGGCAAATGGCGGCGGGCACTGCGGTGATTTCTTATTGGTTTCAAGGAGAAAAACGTCTTTCGATGATGGCTAAGCAAGGCATGGCCATAGAGCTGGGGGGCGTGATATTTTTATTCTTTGGTGGGCTATTAACTGAGCTTCATTGGCAAGCGCCGTTTATTATCTACGCGCTGGCGTTAGTTTGTGCGCTATTGGTTTCGGCTTTCGTTCCAAAACCTCGCACGTTATCGCAAGCAGAAGCCAAGGATGAAACATTACCAAATTTGGCTTGGCAGGCCACTCCACAAGACGAATCGGTTAAGCCTATTATTTTGTTAGCCGTTATGGCAATGAGCTTATTTTTCAGTATGTTCATTATGTTGCCTACACATTTAGCTGGCCTCGGTTTTGGTGAAGCAGAAACAGGGTACTTGTTGTCGTTTACTTCTTTTGTTGCTGTGTTATCAGCCATGTTAATGCCAAAAATTGTAAAGCAAGTTGGCATTAAAATGACACTTGTCATCGCCTTTGTAACCTACGGTTTAGCGCACAGTTTATTCGCTACTACCAGCACTTTAGCTTGGCTCATTGGTGCCGCTGTGGTGGCCGGTGTTGGGTTTGGTTTTTCTATCCCACTGCTAAACCATAGAACCGTAGAAGTCAGTAGTGAGGAAAAGCGCGGTAAACATTTATCGTATTTTGCTATGGCTGTGTTTTTGGGGCAGTTTCTAACCTCGGCGCTGGAGTTCATACCCGTTGCCCATTGGCAGCTATTCTTGGTGTGTGGTGTCCTCGCATTTACGTGCGCAATCGCGACTAAATTAAGTAGCTTCGGCACAAATTAGCGATAAAAAGAGTTTTTTTTAAAAAAATCGTTGCGCTTCTTGCCTACTTTTGAAATTGGGTACTACGCTTACTCTCATATATTCACAGATGAACTTATCGCTTTACTACTTCGCTTTAAGTTGTGACTTTGGGCGGAATTGGTTCAACTAATACCTTCAATGTGGTTGCAGACTAACCGTGTTTTACCTTTCGGTTACCTAAAAAAGTAGTAAAGCTTGGGAGCGCGTTTTGCAACGGAGCAATGAGGTATTTTCCACGGGGGCGAGTTCGAAGGCTGGCCTCCTCATCACAGTTGTGGTTCTAGGGTTAGTTGCTGCTTGGGTAGTGTACTTTTTGGCTCAGCCAGTCATTGCCATGGCGGTGTTATCCTTGGCACTCATTGGTGTATGCGCAGTGTCGTTAAAGGCAGCCGTCATACCTGTTGAGGAAGCCTCTGTCGATATCACGGAAAACCTGTCTGCGTCTCGTGAAGATGTTGTTATGACAGGAAATAAAGTGGCTGATTCTCTGTTAGTGTGTGATGAAAACTTATCTTCCATCCGTTCTACGCAAGACGATGCGGTATCTACGCTCAGTGATGCATTTACCCATTTAACTCAACTGGTTAACCAACAAATAGCGTGTATTGGTTCATTGTTAAGCGTAGGCGAAACGGAAAATATCTCCTATCCAGAAAAAATGCGTTCCTTTGCAAAAGACACCGATAATACGCTAACGAGTTTTATCAGTTCCACCGAGCAAATGTCGTCATCAACCCAGCACTTAATGGAACAAGTGCAAACCATACAGCAAGCCATGCCTACTGTTATAGATGCCCTTAGCGGTATTGATGATATTTCTGCGCAAACAAATTTATTAGCATTGAATGCTGCCATAGAAGCGGCGAGAGCCGGAGAGGCAGGCCGAGGCTTTGCGGTGGTGGCAGACGAAGTTAGAGCACTCTCTACTCGCTCAACACAGTTTAGCGACGTGATTAAAAAGCAAGTGGAAAACATACGAAGCTTGGTGGATAAATTAACTGAAACCGCTGAATTTGTGGCATCGCAAGATATTTCTCACGTGGTAGAAGCAAAAGCGCATATTAGCGAGCAACTGGCATTTATTATTCAAAAAGCAGAGTCGGACGATTCAACCACTAAGCAAATAGAGGAAATTGGACAGTCACTTGATGTTGCCATAAGCACGGCCATTCGCGGAATGCAATTTGGTGATATTAACGGGCAACACCTTGCCTACACCCAAGACATTGTTCGCTTTATTATTGAGCAATTACAGCAGCTTAACGCCGACAATTTAGATCAATTTGTCGCAGACCTAGACGCCTATCAACAAGCCCTAGCACAACGAGGTAAAACCGATCACAACCCTGTGTCTGCAACATCTATGAGCGCAGGTGACGTAGAGCTGTTTTAGTATCGTCTAAATGGAAAACGGAATTAAATAGTATCAGCACACTATTGAGGAAATGTGAATCATGAGTAAGCAAGTTTTAGTGGTAGACGACTCTGTCTCTATCCGTCAAATGGTTGAAATGACGTTAAAAGGGGCGGGTTATGGCGTGACCACGGCACAAGATGGCCAAGATGCGCTAGATAAATGCAAATCGTCGAGCTTCGATTTTGTGTTAACCGACCAAAATATGCCTCGCATGGACGGGCTAACATTAATTGCCAAATTGCGAGGGCTGGGCAGTTATTCACGAACCCCTATTGTTATGTTAACTACCGAAGCGGGTGGAGACATGAAGGCGAAAGGGAAAGCGGCGGGCGCCACCGGTTGGATGGTTAAACCCTTTGACCCCAATAAGCTGCTTGATGTGACTAAGCGCGTTCTAGGTTAACCTGCCAACCGGTCTGGATGGATTCAGCATGAGCATTGATATAGAGCAGTTCCATGGGGTGTTTTTCGATGAAAGTGATGAACACCTTGATGCGATGGAACAATTACTTATGGCGTTGGATGTGGACGCTCCCGATGCTGAAGAGCTCAACAGTATATTTCGTGCTGCTCATTCTATAAAAGGGGGCAGTGGGATATTTGGGTTTGATGCGCTTATGAATCTTACCCATGTGATGGAAAACCTGCTAGACAAAGCACGTAACCACGAGTTGGTCGTGACTACGCGCATTGTGAATGTTCTGCTTGAAACCCTTGATGTGTTAAAAGCCACCCTCTATGCGTATCGCAATGACACCCCCGTACCCGAACAAGACATTTCCACCCGTATTGCACTGCTTAACGGCGTCATTAACGGTAAGTCAGCTCAACCGCAAGTCCTAAAGAGCCCTACTGACACGCAGATAGATGACGGTTTTGGCTTCTTTGACGATGACATTCTCTCGCCAGGTGAGGCCAATGCTGAGGATACTACCGATGAGGCATTCGGCTTTTTTGATGATGAGCCCAGTGATCTCACTACGGATGAGGAGGACCAAGGTTTTGGCTTTTTTGATGATTCGCCAGCCTCCTCAGCGCCTACTGACGAACATGATGATTTCGGTTTTTTTGAAGATATAGCGGCCCCTAAGCCGACAGCGCCTCTTCATACTGAGGCGCTGAGTGCAGAAAGTGATCTTGCCGAAATAGCTAAGCTGTCTGGAGTGGGTCAAAGGCCGAAGGTCGACAGTCAACACAACGCCACCAGTGCAGCACCTAAAAAAGCAGCGAAAAAACAGGCGAAAAAGAGCAACTTGAAAGAGGCTTCTTCTATACGAGTAGATACCACCAAAATTGATTCTATGGTGAATTTAGTTGGGGAGTTGGTGATTACACAGTCGATGCTATCAATGATAGGACAAGAGGTAGAAGGGCAAGTCGGTGAACGCTTGCAATTGGCTATTGATGAACTTCAGCGCAATACCCGTGAAATTCAAGAGTCTGTGATGTCTATGCGCATGCTTCCCCTCACGGCGACCTTTAACCGCTTTCCACGGCTAGTGCGAGATCTCGCTGGCAAGCTGGGTAAAAAAGTAGAGTTAGTTCTGCAAGGTGGCACTACAGAAATAGATAAAAGCCTAATTGAAAAAATCGTCGACCCTTTAACCCATTTAGTTCGAAACAGCATTGACCATGGCATTGAACTCCCCGAGAAACGTGTTGCCGCAGGCAAGCCAGAACAGGGTACGGTGATCCTAAGCGCCGAGCAAAAAGGCGGCAGTATCATTATTAGTATTATTGATGATGGCGGCGGTTTACACCGCGACAAAATAATGGAAAAAGCACGTTCAAATGGGTGGGTGGTTACCGATGACATGCCCGATGCACAAGTCTGGCAGTTAATTTTTCAAGCTGGCTTTTCTACCGCCGAGGCTATTACCGATGTGTCTGGCCGTGGTGTTGGCATGGATGTGGTTCGCCGAAATATTGAATCTATTGGTGGCCGTATTGACATAGAGTCTAGTGCGGGAGAAGGCTCAGGGTTCTTTATCCATTTACCCCTAACGTTAGCCATTGTTGACGGCATGTGTGTGTCGGTAGGCAATCAAATTTTTGTTATCCCCTTACTCAATATTATTGAATCCTTTCAACCGACAAAACAACAGTTAAAAACCTTAGGAAATGACACGGTTCTATATATTCGCGACCAGTATTGGCCCTTAGTTCCACTGTGCAACTTCATGGATGTTGAAAGTGGCACAAGCAACCCAACGGAAGGCGTAGTGGTACTTTTAGAAAGCAGTAAAAAGCGATTCGGCATCTTGGTAGACGCCTTAGTAGGGCAACAACAAGTGGTGATTAAAAGCCTTGAGGAACACTACCGAAAAGTCGCGGGAATTGCCGGGGCAACCATAATGGGCGATGGAAGAGTGGCACTCATTATTGATGCCGATTCTATCGCGACAACTTATACCTCAAGCCAATTAGAGGAATTGCTCTCATGACAGAGACAGCCTTACATCAAACGGTTGCAGGGGGCGATGGCCACGAATACCTCAGCTTTGTCTTAGGTGATGAGCACTACGCATTAGACATCACTATGGTGAAAGAAATTCGTGGTTACGAACCTGTGACCAAGATAGCGAACGCACCTAGCTTTATAAAAGGCGTGATCAATTTGCGCGGCGACATTGTCCCCATTGTTGATTTAAGAATTAAATTTAACGTGGGGGAGGCAACTTACAACGACTTTACCATTGTGATTATGCTGAATATTCAATCGCGCATTGTTGGCATCGTTGTGGATGGCGTATCCGATGTTATTCGTTTATCTGATGACCAAATTTTATCACCGCCAGAGTTTGGCGTTGCTTTTGATAGCCGGTATTTACAGGGGCTCGCTGACGTTGACGACAACATGGTGATTCTTGTCAATATTGAAAGTTTAATGACTAGCGAAGAGCTAGGTTTAGTTGCACCTGAAAGCGTTGGAGATGACGCGTAGTTTTGCGGGCTACTGCTAAATGGAACACTTTACTTAGGATAAAGAGTTATGGGCGTATTTAATTTTTTAAGCGGCGATGAACTCAAAGCTGCAAAACAGGATGCGAGTTTTAAGGACGGCATTCTTAGTGCGTGTACTTCAAATATTGCGGTGGTCGACAGTGGGGGAGAAATCCACTACCACACTCCGGCTTTTCTCAACATGATTCAACAATATGATGATGACTTTCATTGCCATTTGATGGGAAGTTCATTGGTTGGGCAACGCATAGACAGTTTGGTTAAAACCCGTGATGGCAGCGCCTTTTCACTGGTTCCTGCTCAACCTAGCCAAGAAGTGATCACAAAAGGGCATACCTTTAAAGTGTTGTGTTCTCCATGCGCGAATACCACTCATGCTCTCTACGTGACGGAATGGCAGGACTACACGAAAGTGGTGAAACATGAAGGTATGGCCAATGCCATCATGCGTAGTCAGGCCGTTATCTCCTTCACCACTGACGGCGAAATACTCGAGGCAAATGATAACTTTCTATCTGCAATGGGGTATCAAGCCAGCGAAGTAGTAGGGAAGCACCACAGGATATTTGTAGACAGTGAATATGCGTCTAGCGACGAATATGTTCAGTTTTGGCAAAAGCTAAAAAGTGGAGACGTTCACAGCGGTGAATTCAGGCGCATCAGTAAAGAAGGGAAAGAAGTTTGGATACAAGCTAGCTATAACCCAGTATTTGATGCACAAGGAAAGGTGAAGTACATCATTAAGTTTGCATCAGATATTACGGCGCAAAAACAAAAAAATGCAGATTACGAAAGCCAAATTACCGCCATCAACAAGTCTCAAGCGGTTATCGAATTTGATCTTAAAGGCACGATACTCAATGCAAATAAAAACTTTTTAACCACCATGGGATACACCCTTGATGAGGTAAAAGGTCACCATCACAGCATGTTTGTTGAACCCAGCTTTAAATTAAGCCCAGACTATTCAGCATTTTGGCAACAGCTTCGCTCCGGGGAGCATAGTGAAGGCGAGTTTAAGCGTATTGGTAAGGAGGGAAAAGAAGTATGGATACGAGCGTCGTATAACCCCATTATGGACAGTACAGGTAAGCCCTTTAAAGTGGTTAAATATGCAACGGATGTTACGGGGCGAACATTGGCGATTGAACGTATTAAAAACGTGATTGCCAAGCTAACCGAAGGGGATTTATTACATACCATCGACGAACCTTTAGATGGTGATTTTCAGGTGCTAGGCGATTCTATTAATCACTTTATTGAAGAGCTTAAAGATACCATAGTGAAAATTCACACCGCCGTGGAAACGATTGATACGGCATCGAATGAAATTGCCACCGGTAATGCCGACCTTTCCAGTAGAACTGAACAGCAAGCCTCAAGTTTAGAAGAAACGGCGTCGGCCATGGAAGAACTAACCGGCACAGTTAAATTGAATGCAGAAAACGCCGAGCAGGCGAAAGGCTTAGCAAGCCAGGCTTCCGATGTTGCCTCTGAAGGCGGCAAAGTGATTGAGCAGGTGGTGCATACCATGGGTGAAATAAATGATTCAGCCCAGCGTATCTCAGACATTATTGGCGTTATTGATGGTATTGCATTTCAAACAAATATTCTTGCTCTCAACGCGGCGGTTGAAGCTGCGCGAGCCGGTGAACAAGGGCGAGGTTTTGCCGTTGTCGCGTCGGAAGTTAGAACACTCGCTCAGCGTTCTGCAGAGGCTGCCAAAGACATAAAGGCATTAATTTCAGCGTCGGTGGATAAAATAGGCAATGGTAATTTACTTGCCAATAAGTCTGGCGAAACCATGGCCAATATAGTGACGGCAATTAAGCGAGTGAATGACATTATGTCTGAAATTGCCGCGGCGTCCTCTGAGCAGGCGACAGGTATTCAGGAAGTCAGTAATGCGGTAGTGCAAATGGATGAAATGACACAGCAAAATGCCGCCTTGGTAGAAGAAGCCGCCGCTGCATCTGACAGTATGCGTCAGCAGTCAGGTCAGTTAGCGCAACGGGTTTCGGTATTTAAAGTGGGAAATCAACAAGTCGGCAACGGTAGCCGTTCACCCCAATCGTCGACGCCGTTGGTATCCCCAAATGATGGAAAGCTACCAAAAGACAGAGACGTGCCCTCGCAATACACAAAGGCGTTAAGCCCTGCCGCGCCCGACGATTCTGAGTGGGAGGCGTTCTAATTCATGACGGCAGTCTTGCAAGCTTCACCGGTTCAACGCGAGTTTGCCTATAGTCGGCGGGATTTTGAACGTGTTAAAAAGCTTCTGTTTTCCCAGGCGGGAATAAACCTAGCTGATTCCAAAGATGCCATGGTTTACAGCCGTTTGGCGCGTCGCCTAAGGGTATTGAACATTTCAAGCTTCAAGGCGTATTTAACATTCGTGGCACAGAACGAAGAGGAAATGGAGCATTTTATTAATGCGCTCACCACTAATTTAACGGCGTTTTTCCGAGAGCCACATCATTTTGATGCGCTTTCAGCCTATTTGCAGGCGAATCCGAACGTGAAGCGTATTTGGTGCGCGGCAAGCAGTACCGGTGAAGAACCCTATAGTATTGCAATGACAGTCGCATCCGTATTCGGTAGTTTTTCACCAAAGATCTCTATATTAGCCACAGATATCGACAGCAAAGTGCTTCATATTGCAAGGGAGGGGGTGTATTCCCAGTCGAGTATTGCGCAGCTTTCTTTGCAACATCGTCAGCAATTTTTCTACAAAGGAAAGGGCAAGTATAGAGGCAAAGTAAAAATTGCTAACGAGCTTAGGCAAATGGTTCGCTTTGAACCTTTAAACCTTATGTCACCAAGTTGGTGTGTTGAAGGGCCAGTCGATATCATATTTTGCCGCAATGTGATGATTTACTTTGACCGACAGACCCAACAAAAAATTCTCTCACGTATGGTGACATTAATGGCGCCTAACGGCATGTATGTCGCAGGGCACTCAGAAAACTTCACCATGTATCCAAATCTTGTGACGCCTATGGGTAAAACCATTTACCGACCAGTGACCTAATTGGAATTCGCCGTATGAGTCAGGATGACAAGCCCATTAGCTATTTTGATAATCGCTTACAAAAAGAGGCGGTAAAACTATTGCCCGGTCAATATTATGCCACCTCCAATGATAAAGCATTGGTGACGATTCTGGGCTCATGTGTGGCAGCTTGTGTTTATGATGAAGAGAAGAAAATAGGTGGTATGAACCATTTTATGTTGCCCGACATTCATTTAACGAGTGAGTCTGAACATTGTTTGGCCACTAAGTACGGCGTACATGCCATGGACACGCTTATTCAAAAGTTAGTAAGTAAAGGGGCAAGATAAAGTAAATTGGTGGCAAAGGCTTTCGGCGGTGGAAAAGTACTTCCAGGATTTGTACAACAAGACATTGGAAGAATTAACGCCGAATTTGTTATTGAATATTTAAACAACGCTAATATCCCGCTTATTAATAGCGACCTCATGTCTACGTATGCGCGCAAAATTTACTTTTTTCCTCATGAAGGAAAGGTCTATATGAAGCGTATTCGCGACTTTAATAATGCGACCCTCTATGAGCGCGAGTCTACGCACCGTGTATTGTTAGCACAACAAGCGAAAGAGGGTGTTACTTCATTTGCGGAACATATTCATGCCTATAAAAGTTCTCGTAGTTGATGATTCAGCTTTAATAAGAAAGGTACTTTCTGAGATTATCCAAAGCGACAGTAGTCTGCTGTTAGTGGGAGCTGCACCGGATGCTTACGTCGCCAAACGCATGGTGCAGGAATTCAGACCAGACGTGATTACGTTAGATATTGAAATGCCAAAAGTCGATGGTTTACGCTTTTTGGAAGTCATGATGAAGGCCGTTCCAACACCGGTAGTGATGATTTCAACGTTAACGGAAAGCGGCGCAAATGCGACCTTGAGAGCTTTGGAACTTGGCGCCGTAGATTTTATGGCGAAGCCGAAATTGGGGGTTGCCCAAGGCATGAACGACTATGCTCATACCATTATTCAGAAAGTCAAAGCCGCCGCCAAATCGAAATTGAGCCACCCTACTGAAACGCGCTGTTCAAAACATGCCGCCATGCGTTATACCGGTACAGAGAAGCTTATTGGTATTGGGGCTTCAACGGGGGGAACCGAAGCCATCAAAGACGTCATTATGCATTTTCCAAAAAACGCGCCTGCTACCGTTATTTCGCAGCATATGCCACCAGGTTTTACGACGACTTACGCTAAACGTCTCGATAGTTTGTGTGAAGTCACCGTTAGAGAAGCGAAAGGGGGAGAGCGGCTACTACCAGGTTATGCCTACTTAGCGCCCGGCCATCAGCATTTGAAAGTTGAGCGCAGTGGCGCGGACTATAGGCTTGCCTTAGACGATGGGCCTAAAGTGTCGGGTCATAAGCCTTCGGTCGATGTCATGTTTAATTCGCTAGCAGAGCACGCGGGCGAAAATGCCGTAGGCGTGTTGCTAACAGGAATGGGAAGAGATGGCGCGATGGGTTTAAAAGCGATGAAAGAGAAAGGTGCCATAACCTTTTGCCAAGACGAAGAGAGTTGCCTTATATACGGCATGCCCAAGGCCGCTGTGGAAATAGACGCCGCCAGCTATGTATTATCACTGGCCGATATCTCGGATGCCATTTTAGATACGTTAGAGCGATTGGGGGCGGGAAGCCGCCTATAGCGATGATTTTCAAAAGGGGGGAGTGGTTTGAGCTTATTCTACTTTTGGGTATTTATAGCCCGTTTCCTTGAGCGGCGAATTATTAAGTGTTTTAATACCCGCGGTTAAGAAAGTATGTTGTTGCAGAAAGCTGTTACTGCAACCAATACGAAGGATAGATGCTTTTGAAACCCCCCATTGTTATAAATGGGAATACGCGATAACTATAAAGCATGTTGGTGACACTTTCCGTAGATGAAAGGTTACACAAGCGCCGTAGGCCAATGTAGTCAAATAATTAAGAATGCACCAAAGCATCACTACGTATAATTTTTGCTACCTGATAACAATAATTTAATTGCTATAGTTCTCGTACTGACTGAAGGCTCGCAGAAGCCCTAATCTTTAATCAGAATAAAAACGCTGTGTATGACACAGTCGTTGGGGACCACCATGAAACAGCAATTATTGTTAGCCGTATCGGCCGTCTTTTTTTCATCCTCTGCCTTTGCTAACGGAGGCTTTGAACCTAACCCTAAAGCCTGCGTCAACGTAGGAAAAGAAATTAACCGAGTCAGCACCGAAATGAAGGTGGCAAAATCGGGCATTCAAAAATCTTGGTTAAAACGCCAACTTGGTGCGTTAGAATCAAAACGTTCTCACTGTTCAACCAAAGGTTTTAGCACTCGCTAGTGAGTGTATTGGCTAATTCGGTTAGCGTACTTAGCACGTAGTCGGGTGTCAGCCCTAATGGGTACATGGTTTTACCTGGACGCTCGATAAACGTCGTTTGCAAACCTGCCGCCTTCGCGCCGCTCACATCCCACCCGTGGGCGGCGACCATCATCACCTCGCTTGGCAATGCACTAACCTGGTTACATGCCCAATGATATACGCTGGCATGGGGCTTATAGGTATGAATAGTCTCGGTGCTAAGTATGTGATCAAAACAATCTTTAATGTTGGCAAAACGTAGCTGCTCAGCTAATCCATTAATTGACGAATTAGACAAAGCCACTAGCGTAAAGCCCTTGTCTTTTAGGGCGTTGAGTGCCGGCTTAACGTCGGCATGGGGCGGTAATGCAGTGATATATTTTTTAATGGTTTGTTTTGCATCTGACTGGCTAATCTCAATGTCTTTACTGTGCGCCACCATGACCAAAGCGGCCGCACCTATATCGATAAAATCATGAAACTGACCCGATGCAATGTCCACGAGAGAATGATGAAGTAAAGTGGCAAACCATAAATCAACCAAGGTTTCATCACCGTTTAACACCGGGGCTAGCCCCTGCTTCATTTCATCCATATCGAGTAATGTTTCGTTAATATCGAAAATAAGTACTTTGGGTAACGTCATATACCGCTCCATGTTTTTATCGGCCAGCTTAAGAGGTTAATACTTCTACCTTATCAATTTAGATGAATTAACATAACCATTAACACCTAACTGTAGCCACAGTGCCATGAACCTTTCTTAGGGAAGAAGTCGCCAGCCTAGTGGCCTGCTGGGGCGCCAAAGCTGACCAAAACCGCCACACCAATTAATGCCACAATAGACCACAAAATTGTGGCTTTAGTGGCTTTTTCTCCGAGTACCCAGGCCACACCCAATGACATAAGTGCGCTAGTGGCAATGAGTGTTTGTACTACGGCTGCCTTGGCATACGCAAAGGCAAACATTTGCAAATAAATGGCGGCGGTGGTGCCTAATAACGTGGCAAGGATGAATGCAGGCCAAATTCTCTGACCTTTGGATATTGTAGGGAGCCAACGAGTTTTACTGCAGGCAATTAAGGGGACAACAAAGAACATGCCGCCGATAAGTCGCAGAAACGCAGCGCTTGCTGCATCGACGTCACCACTACCGAGAATGTCGCGGCTAACCACGGCGCCTACTGCTTGGCAAAGCGCCGCCGCAACGCCATATAAGTAGCCACTGGTGGCAAAGACATGCGTGGTACTTCGCTTTCTGGCTTTTATAACCATGTCGACAGAGAGTAACACAATGGCCACGCCCACCCATTGCTGCCAGGTTATCCATTCACCAATAAAGGCCATGGCAAATAAAGCGGTAAATAAAGGCGCGAGTGTCTCTGCCACCAACACGGCTTGGCTATCGCCAATACTTTTTAGCGCTTTAAAAAAACAGGTGTCACCAATGCCGATACCAATAAAGCCACTAAATAGTAGCCAACATATAATGGAAACGTTCAGGCCCATAGGCGGCACAAAAAGTAATACTAGGCCAAGCAAAAGAATGGAAATAAGGCCTTTCCAAAAATTCATCGTGAGGGGTGAAAAGGCATTGCCTGTGCCACTAAATAACCTAGCAGCAATAGCCCAACACAATGCTGTACCTAAGGCAGCAAATACGCCCATGAACTTCTACACTCCAGAAAACACCAAAAAATAAGCGGCTATGCTAATGCAAAAAGAGGGAGGTGTAACTAATAAAGCATGATCGCAAAATAAGAAGTGTAGCGTTGTTGCATTCCAAGCTTTTTATAACGGCAACGGGAATATTAGAACTGGCATAACCCCGGTTAACGATAAAGGACAGTTGACGGCTTACGCCGCAAGAGCCGCCACTGTTTCTTTGCCCGCAATGTAGGCTATTTGCCAAAGGTAGTAGACAAGGTTGGGTTTAGGCTTGATTGAGTAAAAGTATTTTTTTTAGGTTTTGATGGATTAAATGGTTGAATAGTCATCACGTTGTTTTCTGGGAATAGTTCATAACTCATCATTCCAGCATATACTTTAGTATATTCTTCCTCTGTCAACTCTTGCATGTTCGAATTTTGTTCGATATTCATGGGGCTTATTCCTCACTTTATTTATTAGTTTTAGTCGCAATTAGATTGCGAAAAGAACAATAAACCGATTAAAGGCATATGGACATGATAGAAGGGACGTTGCGTAGAAATCTCACGAATACTTTAAGAAGTGTCTCAATTTTTATTCTTTATGCCTTATTTTTTAAAGCTTCTACACTTGCAGTTGGTATCAATATCGAAGGCAGAACACACTTAGATGGTGTTCCCACTGGTATTATTAGAGATGTTGAAGTTGTAAATGATATTCTTTACGTAGCGTCCGAAAATGGCGTATTTGAAGTTGTCGGGAATTATGCGAAGAAAATCTCTTTTAACTCAGAAAATGACTCAACTGGCATTATTTCAGATATAGCTTATGACCCTAGAGGGTATCTATATATTGCAGAATACGCTGTTGGTTTATTTAGGGTAAATCTAAAAACAAGAGAATCGACTTTGCTTTTCAAAGAAAGCGAATGGTCAGACAGTGTTTGGTCTTTGGCAATCTCAAATCGTCATCTTGCATTATCAGTTATCGATGGCGTCATTATCATTGATTTAGACGCTCATCAACAAATGGCATGGCCTATTGAAATTGAGCCGGGAACACTATCTGGAGCCTATTCTGTTTATTTTACTGCCTTGGGAAATCTTCTAGTTGCTTCCGATGATTTGGTAGTCAATGTCGATATCGACAGAAGAATTATAGAAAAGGTTAGTAGCAGAGAGGCCTTTCCAGAGTTATCAAGCTTCGAAGTAATTGCTGAAAATAACGGAAAAATTTACTTAGCTGGTAGCGAGGGAGTATATAAATTTACTGAGTTTGGGGGAGAACTAACGTTTATTCCTTTTCCATCAAGCTATGAGTTTAGCACAGGGGTGGGGACAATTGACTTTACTAGAGACGGTGGAGTATGGATAGGGGCGGGCAGTGTGTATATTTTGCAAGATCAGACTCTCACGTCTCCTCATTTTCTCAACCCAGTTTTATCTTCTGATAGCATAAGTACAGTTACATCGATTAAGCAGTTAAGTGATGACAGTTTAGTACTCGCGTCTTCCCAGTTAGGTCTTATCTATATTTCAAATGCCCAGCGTTCAATTAACTATTTGCACGACGATGAAATTGTACTTCGTACTAATGTTCTGGAGTGGGGGGTAAATGAAAACAATGAGATTAATCTAAATTCCAAACTTGGGTACTTTGAAACAACGAATGCCCAAGGTGAATTAATAAAATCAGATCGACAACCATTCGGGCAAGCGACACAATGCATTGATTATACGATGGTGAAATTTGAGGCGCTTTTACAAAGGCAAGAAAGTAAAAGTGGTTTTTGTGAATCAGAGTACAATCATATTGTTCATGTTGATGACACTTCCTACTATGCATACTCATTTGAAGAGAGTGACTCTAACTTCTATTTAGTGCACAAAAATGAAATTGTTGACAAGCTTAGTGCGCCGGATTTCTTGGTTTCAACATTAGTCTTATCGTCAGGAGAATTAGTTTCTTACGACAGCTATGACAGTCTTTATATTCAGCTTTCAAAATACAACTGGAAGAAAATATCAGCATCCGAGGGAGGGTGGCAGGGTTTAACTTGTATTGTCGAGTTTAGCAATAGCTTTTACATTTGCACATCCGGCAGTGGGCTAAAGAGTGTGGAAATTAAGAAAGGTACTTTGATACAAAGTGACCTGTTTGGTGTAAAGGATTTGAGGTTCATTAGAGGGGGGTATGTTTCTGAGTTTGGTAATTTTTGGCTGGCAACAAATATGGGACTGTATGTCTATTCAAAGGCACAGCGAAAAACCTTTAGTGTCGGAAAGAGTGAAGGTGTTTTAGATATTGATTTTGAGTACTACAGCTTTATACCACGTGAAGATAGTTTAATCGTTCTCGGTGACAAATATATTTATACGATTGACGAAGTATCTATGGTGAGCGAAATGGCGAAAAAGTTCACCAACAACGGTAGGGTTATCTTTGCGGCTATTAATTGGACAAATAGCCGCGGGGAGGAAAAAGAGTATTTTCCTGAGTTTAGTCAAGTGCCATTTGTTTTGCACAGCGATTTTCGTGAAGTAACATTTAAAGTAAGTCATAGCTTGGGCAACAACACTAATGAATCTCATGTTCAATTTAGAGTGCAAGGTATATTTGATGAGTGGATAACACAAAAGTCATCTCATCTATCAGTAACACTTTCTGACATTGGATCAGGTGACTATATTTTAGAGGCGCGCCCCATTATTTCTGGCTCAAAAGGCGAAATATCTCGCTTAAACCTCACTATCCATCCTCCTTTTTACGCGTCGAATATGGCTTTTTCTTTTTATGCCATTGCGCTTGTTTTGTTATTTACGGTAGCCAAATTGGGGTATTTAAAACCAGCTGTTTCTTTCGTTAGAGACACACGAATTTATCAGTTTCTTACGCGCTATGAGTTAACCGACGGCCAGTCAAAATTTGAGAAGATGCTAAGAGCAAAAGAGCAGCATATCGGCGATATAGCCCATGAATTGAAAACGCCTTTGCAACTCATGTTCAATACTATCGAGAATAAAAAAGGGGTAAATGGGCTAGAGGATGCCACGCTGACCGCTATGCATGAGAATGCTAAACGCATTCAAAACCTAGTGGAACAAATTAGCTCTACTGCGCCATCTATATCTAGCGGCGTCGCCATTTATAAACTTTATGATGTTGAAAAGGTAAAGTATGTAGTAACCAGCTTAGCGCCTTTGGCGGATGTTAAAAAGCAACAGTTAGACGTAACTGTAAAAGGAAGTTCGGGAATATCACTTATCAACGATAGCCTAGAAAAAATTGTCACCAATTTAGTGGAAAATGCTATCAAATATACCCCTGAACGCGGTCATATAAAGGTGTCGGCGGTGCTTAACCAAGATAGTTTACGCATTGTTGTGAGTGATAATGGCGAGGGTATTGCCGAAAATGATCACGCTAAAGTGTTGAACCGATTTGCCAGAGCGCATAAGGGGAAAGAAAAGGGCGAGGGTGTTGGCTTGGCATTGGTGAACGATTTAGTGAAGCTTAACCAAGGCACGATGGTTTTAGACAGTGCGTTAAGTAAAGGAACAAAGTGGATAATTACGCTTCCCCTCGATGATGTTGATTTCATCAATGAAGAACAATCTAACGGGGCGAAAAGCAAAGCGTGGGGGGAGCGGAAAACTCTACTCTTGATTGATGATAACCGCGTGTTTAGAACCTATCTGTTTAATTATTTTTCAGATACCTACCGTTGCCTAATTGCTAAGAACGGTAAGCAAGCGTTAAGTATTCTGAAAAACTACCCTGTGGATCTTATTATTTCAGACCTGTTGATGGCGCCTACAAATGGTATCGAGTTTGTCCAGAAATTGAGGCACAAGCCAGAATTAGCTAGCGTCCCTGTTATCATTCTTACGGCAAATACCGATGAAGATGCTAAGCGCAAAGCGCTTGAGGCAAAAGTCGACCACTACTTAACTAAGCCGGTCGATAACGACGAACTAAGATTACATGTAGAAAGGCTATTGTCCTTAAGGTCGATACCTCATATGCAGGGTAGAAAGTTACCTCAACTCGGAGAGTCACTGGCTATTCCAGAGTTAACGTCAGAAAAGGACATGAACTTTTATTTAAACTTCATCGAAGTTTTAGAAAAAAACTATAAAAATGAATATTTCAGTCGAGATATGGCAGCTAGCATGCTTACCATGAGTTCACGTAGCTTAAATCGGCGTTTATCGGAGCTGTTTGAGTATAACTTCAGTGAATTCCTTACGCGTTTTAGGGTGGATAAGTCTATACCTCTCTTACTTAACGGCACCACAGTAATCGATGCCTGCATGGAAGTAGGTTTTGGTACGCCATCGTACTTTTCAACCAGCTTTAAGCGGGTAAAGGGCTTACCTCCACGTAAATTTGTAGATACGAAAAAGGTAGGGGAAAACGCGCCAAGCGCTTCTTAGCTCTTACATTTTTACGTCAAGATTAGGCGGTCTTAGTTTTCTTGGACAACGGTGAAAGGGCTAAGCCATTACCTATCGCTCCAAACGACTTATCATCCCTGGGTTCATTTCTGAACTTATAAGCACGTTTATTAAACTACAGGGCAAACCACTGCAATAGTTTCTTCGTTGTAAGTAAATCATGCAACAAAATGGCCACTCAACGCTGAGTCTAGCCACAGTAAATAACATAACCCCTTGTATTCATTATTAAACCCACTTTGCTAATACCTCCCGGCATTGCGTTTGCTTTACTTACTACCTTAATTGCTTAAGACGACGTTTTGGGAGGACACATGGCGGGTGGTTGGGCAAAAGATGGGGCGGTACAGGATCAAATAGACGCAAGTGTTGAAGATGCAGTTGCGCGGGCAAAGAGCAACATGTACCAAGGTGACAGTGCTGAGTTCTGTGTAGAGTGTGACGTGCGTATTCCCGAGCGTAGACGCGTGGCAGTGCCTGGCGTGCAACTATGCATAAACTGCCAAGCCGAGCTAGAAAAAGACGCGAAGGTCGAATCCTCGTTTAACCGCCGAGGTAGTAAAGACAGTCAATTACGGTAATCGCGATGCATTAACTATCGTTTTTAAGCGGTTTAATGAAGTGTGAAAAGCCAGGCAACATTTTGTAGGTTATTGGCCGCTTACCTAAAATAGCTCCGGCCATTCCACATTAAGCATACTCGCGCTAAATATATCGTCGCCTTTCAGCTAAAAAGCCAAGTAACAGAAATGACGCTACAAACCCCACGCCTTGATATTGCCAAGGCAAATAGGCAATCACATGGTTTAAGAAAGGGGCACCGTATAAGGTCAGTGCACCATAGCCAAAAGCGCACAACACCACGAAAAGACTCACTCGGATAACAAAATGATAAGGGGCTAAAAGCCGTTTAACATGGCCGTTGATAATGTCGCCGTACACCACCAATATAGTGGCCATCAGCATAATACTCATTTCTGTATAGTAGGGGCTAAGCGCGCGCGAAACGGCGCTAAATAATTCTGTCATTGTGTTTTTTCTAATGGGTAAGTCAAAACCTACAACTTAACGGTGCCCTACAGTTTACCGGTTTGTAACCACTTGCAGAAGTGTTTTACTACACTATATCTTCGCTTAGCCTAGGGTGTGATTAAGTGCAGTCACCGCTCTATACCCTTGTTCAATGGTGGCTATTCTGTCATTGGTTTGGTCCCGCTCTACAAATTTATGCTCTATTCCTGCTAGCTTTCCGTGAGCGAAAATGTTTTCAAAATCTATTACCCCTGTGCCTACATCGGCAAAGCTACCATCTTTTGCCATATCTTTAACGTGCCATAACTTAAACCGGCCAGGGTAATTCTTGAAGTAGGCAATAGGGTCTTTATTGGCTTTAACAGCCCAATACAAATCTAATTCAATGGCGAGATTATTTGGGTCGGTGTTTTCGATAAGTACATCTAAAGGAATTTTCCCTTCGCGGTTTTCAAACTCAAAGTCATGGTTGTGATACGCAAGTGTAATCCCTTCTTTTTGGCATGCTTCACCTAGGGTGTTTAGTTTTTCAGCAAGCTTTTGGTAGGGAGATATACCCGTGCCACGTTGTGCTTCACTCAGCCAGGGCACGACCAAATATTTATGGCCAACAGTCTGAGCATCATCAAGAATTTTTGTCAGTTGGGTATCAAAATCGGTAAGCTGAATATGAGCAGAAGGCGCGGTTAATCCCTCTTCGTCTAGCATGCGCCTAATGTCTTTAGCGCTGTGCCCAAAGTAGCCCGCAAATTCCATCTCTTTGTAACCAATAGAAGAAACAAGTTTAAGCGTTGCCGGTACGCTCACCTTCATAATATCACGTAATGTATATAGCTGTAGGCCTATCGGTGCTTCTTTCATTGTGTGTGGCTTATGGTTATGTCCCAACACCTGAGACGCAAAGGTTAACCCTGCTGCCGAAGATGCAAGCTTTATAAAATGCCGTCTGCTACATGCTCTGCTATTGAGCTTTAGATCTCGCTTAAAATGTGATGATGTGGGCAACATAGTTTATCCTTTACATTGTTTTTACGGGGCCTGTGCTTTGTCGAGTAATTAACTCAAAAGGCATAATAACTTTGGGTGCTTTGCGGGTTTTACCATTTAATACATCAACCAAAAGGGTGACTGCCGTTCGGCCAAATTCCTCTGCGGGTTGGGCGATAGTCGTAAGTGGTGGGTCGCAAAAAGCAGAGAAGGCAATATCGTCGAAGCCAGCAACTGAAATATCATCGGGTACACGCATGCCTACTTGTTTGAAGGCTTGTATGGTTCCTATGGCGGTTTCGTCATTTTCACAAAATACTGCGGTAGGGCGCAGCTTTTCATCAATTTTTGCAATGTCCGCACCAGCCTTATAGCCCGCTTGAAGTGTAAAGTCCCCGGGGAACAACAAGTTCTCATTAAAAGGCAGGTTAGCTTCGCGTAAGGCATCTTTGTATCCCAGCAACCTGTCTTGCGTTAGCGGGCTAGAATCGGGGCCTTTGATCATGGCAATACGGGTGTGACCAAATTCTATCAAGTGGCGTGTCATTGCTTTTGCGGCTGCGCGATTATCCAGTGTCACAACGGGGTATTTACCGCAATCAATCACTTCACAGGCGTTTACCATTGGCAAAAGCCCGTTGTCATTCATCAAGCTGTCATCGAGCGGTATTTGCGCCCGTAACTGAATAAGACCATCAGCTTGAGAGGTACTTACCATTTTTGCGTATTGGGCTTCAGTGTCTGGATTGCCTAGCGTGTTGGCGAGTAAAATGGAATAGCCTAACTCTGCTGCCGCTTCTTGCATGCCGCTAATTACCCGGGCAAAAAACACGTTGGCCACAGTGGGTACAAGCACCACTAAATTGTGAGTTTTTCCAGAGCGAAATTTCACCGCCATTAAATTTGGCTTGTATCCTACCGCGTCTACCGCAGCCATGACTCTATTTCGGGTTTTCAAAGAAACCCGTTCAGGTTGTTGCAATGTGCGTGAAACCGTTGCAACCGACACGCCAGCGCTGTCAGCCACATCTCTTATATTCGCCATATTCCGCTAAATTTCCAGTGTGATACTTATTTGATCTTTATGATTTTCATGGGTTACGAAACAGAAATGTTTAAAAATGTAACCGTTATCATTTTTATAAGAGGATACGATTGTTTTAGAGAAAATCCAATAAATATTGTTGATCAAATGTAAATTATCGCATTAATTACGGTCAGCAATCCTGCTTTTGCTCAATTACCCCCCTCTAAAAGCGCGAATTTTTACTAAGAATCAAACTTTAGTTTAATGATAATCGCCAAAATACATTGACATCGTAAAATGTAATCCGTTACATTTTAACTAAAGTTACAATTAAATAACATTGCGTAGCTGTTTGTGTGTGATACTGGCGCCGTTTTTCGGCGCGCCGCAAGCAAATGGGTATTCAACAAACAGCGAATTCAAGTGAAGGCGGGAGTTAAATATGGCGCAGATGCAACCCATTCGTATGGGAATGATTGGTGGTGGCGAAGGTGCGTTCATCGGGGCTGTGCATCGCCATGCGGCGGGATTAGATGGTCACTACACACTCGTGTGTGGTGCGTTTAGCCGCAACGAAGAAAACAACCTTCGCACCGCTGAAACCTTAAATGTTGCCAAAGCCCGTACTTACGATAATTGGCAGTTTATGTTGGAAGAAGAGTCTCGTCTTCCTGAAGATGAACGTATGCAAGTGGTGGTTATCGTTACTCCTAATCATTTGCATGTGCCTATATCTATTGCCGCCATTAAGGCCGGTTTTCATGTGTTTTGTGAAAAGCCAGCTGGTGTGAATCTCCATGAAGTTATTACGCTACAAGATACGCTCAATGCGTCTCATTCCTTGTATGGACTGGCGCATACCTATCTAGGCTACCCCATGGTTTGGCAAGCAAAGCATATGGTGGAAAGTGGGCAGCTTGGCACAATCAGAAAAGTATTTGTGGAATACCCTCAAGGGTGGCTTTCAGCGAATGAAGAAAGTCATAACAAGCAAGCTGCATGGCGGACCGACCCAGCGCTTGCAGGGGGCAGCGGCTGTATGGGCGATATAGGCACACATGCTTTCGGCTTAGTTGAATTTGTTTTAAACGATTACGTGAACGCACTGAGTGGCGAATTATATACCCACGTTGAGGGTCGTCGCCTAGATGACGATGGTGCTGCGCTTATTAAAACGCAAAAGGGAGCAACAGGTGTGCTGATTGCTAGCCAGGTCTGTGCGGGAGAGGAAAATGTACTCAAAATTCGCGTTTATGGCGAGAAGGGCGGAATTGAGTGGAAGCAAATGGAGCCCAATTCTCTCGTGTATCGTCCTACTGATGCACCCTATCAAGTGCTACGCGCTGGCCTAGGTCAAGCCGGCTTGTGCGATCAAGCAATCAGCCGGTGCCGTATTCCAGGTGGTCACCCAGAAGGGTATTTAGAGGCCATGGCAAATCTATACACGGGTTTCGCCAACGCCATTAGAGAAGGCCAAACCGGGCAAGCGGATGGGGTGCCTGGTGTGAAGTCTGGTTTGCGAGGCATGGTCTTTATTGATGCCATGTTGGCCAGTGCCCAGAGCGAGCAAAAATGGCAAACCGTCAGCGACGTAGGCACGCAATAAAAAGCCTTTATGGGCTTTAATTCACAATTAATCACCGAATAAAGGTAACTTCCTATGGCGAGCGAAAGCACAACATCTTCTCTTGGCACAATAAAGGGGCCTGCAATCTTCTTAGCCCAATTTATGGGTCAAGAGGCACCTTTCGATACATTAGAAAATATGGCGAAGTGGGCTGCGTCTCAAGGGTATAAGGGTATCCAAGTACCTACCGACCCTAAATTGTTTGATTTAGAAAAAGCGGCAGAGAGCCAACAGTACTGCGACGACATTGCACAGGTGTGTCGTCAGGCCGGGGTAGAGATCACCGAGTTATCAACACATTTGCAAGGGCAGTTGGTGGCCGTTCATCCAGCCTACGACGAGCTATTTGATAACTTTGCGCCACCCCATCTGCATGGAAAACCAAAAGCAAGAACAGAATGGGCCGTCAATCAATTGAAGTGCGCAGCTATCGCCAGCCAGCGTTTAGGGCTTAAGGCACATGCCACTTTTTCTGGCGCGTTAATGTGGCATTTAGTGTATCCATGGCCGCAGCGCCCAGCAGGGCTAGTAGCGCAAGGCTTTGCTGAATTAGCAAAACGGTGGCTACCTATTCTAGATGCGTTTGATGCGGCAGGTGTAGATGTTTGCTACGAAATTCACCCCGGCGAAGATCTGCATGACGGCGCCTCCTTCGAGCAATTTTTAGCTGCGGTTAACGACCACCCCCGTGCGAATATTTTGTTCGACCCAAGCCACTTTGTGCTACAGCAATTGGATTATCTCGATTTCATCGACCGTTACCACGCTCGCATAAAAATGTTTCATGTGAAAGATGCAGAGTTTAACCCCAATGGGCGTAGCGGGGTGTACGGAGGGTATCAAGACTGGCAATCCCGCCCAGGGCGTTTTCGTTCCCTTGGCGATGGTCAAGTCGACTTCAAAGGCATTTTTAGCAAGCTCACGCAATATGAGTTTAACGGCTGGGCAGTACTGGAATGGGAATGCTGTCTGAAGGATTCAGCGCAAGGCGCTGCTGAAGGCGCGCCTTTTATTGCTCAACACATCATTCAGCCTACAGGGTATGCCTTTGATGACTTCGCCGGCGGGGAAGTCAGCACCGAAAAAAATAACCGCATTCTTGGTATTAACGACTAGCTGGCCACTGACAAAGGATAACAATAATCATGATAAACCTACGTCTGAGCATAATGATGTTTTTGCAGTTCTTTATTTGGGGTGGCTGGTTTGTCACTTTAGGGACTTACTTAGCCAATACGCTAGCCGCTAGCGGTGGGCAAATAGGCATGGCATTTTCGACCCAAAGCTGGGGCGCAATTATTGCCCCGTTTGTGGTAGGGCTAATTGCAGATAGGTTCTTTAACGCAGAACGTATTTTGGGTGTGCTTCATATTGTAGGCGCAATACTGATGTACTTTATGTATCAAGCCGACAATTTTGTTGCCTTTTACCCGTATGTGCTGGGCTACATGGTGGTGTATATGCCTACTCTGGCATTGGTGAATGCGGTGGCATTCGGCCAAATGGAAGATCCGTCGAAAGAGTTCGGCAAGGTACGGGTTTGGGGAACCATAGGCTGGATTGTGGCGGGGCTAATGATTAGCTACGTATTTTCCTGGGACTCAGCGGTAGCTATTGCTGATGGGCAACTGCGCTATACCTTCTTATTGTGTGCTGTCGCCTCATTATTACTAGGGGTGTTTAGTTTCAGCCTGCCAAACACGCCGCCCAAAGCCGTAGGGCAAAAAACAGGTATTCGCGAGCTACTCGGGTTAGATGCGCTGGTTTTGCTAAAAGATAAAAACTTCTTAGTGTTTTTTCTGTCCTCGGTTCTTATTTGTATTCCACTGGCCTTTTATTACCAGAACGCTAACCCATTTTTAACGGAAATTGGTGTTGAGAATGCCACTGGGAAAATGACGTTGGGGCAAGTCTCTGAAGTGCTTTTCATGCTTGCCTTGCCTATTTTTCTTAATCGGTTCGGCCTTAAAGTTACCTTGCTGATTGGCATGGCGGCATGGGTTCTCAGGTACGTGCTATTTGCCTACGGGAACGCAGATGAAACCTTGTACATGCTGATCGTGGGTATTGCTCTTCACGGTAT
>CEVI01066093.1_pt1 | contig 35233 bp, 31 predicted proteins | sample 531471 | NCBI WGS metagenome assembly CEVI01 (sample SAMEA2623513, study PRJEB7988) | marine metagenome | isolation source: saline water (ENVO:00002010), including
AAAACAGCGCTTGGCGCGGACTCGTATGAAACATCAACAGGCCCTAGGACGAGACGCCCTACTCTTCGGGGTAATCGCGCACGTTCTGAAGGATCCACGGGTTGGGCTGGTCAAGCGCGGCATGGGCGCCGTGCAAGACATGAATCGATCCTGTGCCTTCCATCACCACGGCTCGTATCTCGGCGAGATCCGAAACGTTGGCCGCGCGCAGGTGGGTACGCAAATCATCCTCGGTCACGCGGGCAATCCGCAGATTGCGATGTCGCATGACACCCCCCTTGGCCATCAACAAGATCGGCCGGTTATCGACGGTTCGCTCGGCCGCCCGTCGGCGCGCTCGCAGGTGCGAGACCAAAAGCTGCAGGCCGTAGAGCGTCACCACCGCTAGCGCGCCCTGGGCCAGGGGCGGTTTTTCGGTGGCGATGGTGGTCGCGATCAACGAGCCCAGCGCCACGCTGACCGCGATATCGAAGGTGGACATCTCGGCGAAGCTGCGCACCCCGGATATCCGGGCACACACAATCAGTAGCGCATACATGCCCACGGTAGAGCCGGCGACCGCGGCCAGTGCGACTGGCGTGCTTGCAAACCAGTTGAGCCCGTTCATGCAAAAGATCTCTTGGGGGTTCAAAACAGGGGGCGCGCACGTCCCACAGCGAGGATCGGACAAACCGCGTTAAGATGAAGACAACACCGAAACACGCAACGCAAGGGTTACAGGATGTTGAAAGTCGGATTCGTTGGCTGGCGCGGCATGGTCGGCTCGGTCCTCATGCAGCGCATGCTGGCCGACAATGACTATGACGGCCTCGAGCCGGTCTTCTTTTCGACCTCCCAGGCCGGCCAGCCCGGCCCGGATATCGGCCGCGATGTCCCGCCGCTCGCGGATGCCAAGGATCTCGACGCGCTGGCGGCCATGGACGTCATCGTCACCTGTCAGGGCGGCGATTACACCGACGAGGTCTACGGCCCGCTGCGCGCCTCCGGCTGGGACGGCTACTGGATCGATGCGGCCAGCAAGCTGCGCATGGCTGACGACGCCACCATCATTCTCGACCCGGTCAACCGCGACGTCATCGACGCCGAGCTGGCCCGCGGGACCAAGACTTTCTGTGGCGGCAACTGCACCGTCAGCTTGATGATGCTAGCTCTGGGCGGGCTGTTCGAAGCCGATCTGATCGAGTGGATGTCGGCCATGACCTATCAAGCCGCCTCCGGCGCGGGTGCGGCCAACATGCGCGAGCTGTTGTTGCAGATGGGCAGCCTGCATGATGCTGTGGCCGACCAGCTGGCCACGCCAGACTCGGCGATTCTGGATATCGACCAAAAGATCACCGAGACCATGAACAGCTCGAGCTTCCCGACTGCCGAGTTCGGCCATCCGCTAGCCGGCTCGGCCCTGCCGTGGATCGATTCGCTGATCGATACGACCGGCCAGTCAAAGGAAGAATGGAAAGCTGGGGCCGAGTCCAACAAGATCATGGGCCGCACCGATGCCCCGATTCCGATGGACGGCATCTGCGTGCGTATCGGCTCCATGCGGTGTCATGCCCAGGCCTTCACCATCAAGCTGAAAAAAGACCTGCCGATTGCCGAGATCGAGCAGCTCATCGCCAACCACAACGATTGGGTCAAGCTCGTTCCCAACGAAAAAGACGCCAGCAATTCGCGGCTCACCGCAGCAGCCGTCTCCGGCACGCTGGATATTCCGGTCGGGCGGGTACGCAAGCTGGCCATGGGCGGCGAATATCTGACCGCCTACACCGTGGGTGACCAGCTGCTCTGGGGTGCGGCCGAGCCCTTGAAACGCATGCTAGGCATTCTGCGCAAGCAGCTCTAAGCCGTTTCGCGCCCGCTAACGCCGCCTGCCCGGGCGGCGTTTTTCGTTGCAGACCACAACACACCCTAGACTATAGCGGCCCATCGCCCACCGGCCTGCGACCGACCCAGGTGAATTGATGTCCGACTCTGCCGCCAACCCCGAAATACCTCGCGCTCGCTATCTCGCCAGCGACAACACGTCGGGGCTCTGCCCGGAGGCCATGGATTATCTGGCCCGGGCCAATCAGGTCGACGATCTGGCCTACGGCAACGACGGATGGACCACGGCGGCCAGCGACGGCTTTCGTGAGCTGTTCGAGACCGACTGCGAAGTCTTTTTCGTGTTCAACGGTACGGCGGCCAACTCGCTGGCGCTGGCCTCGCTGTGTCAGAGCTATCACAGTGTGATCTGTCACCAGCTGGCCCATATCGAAACCGACGAATGCGGCGGGCCCGAGTTCTTTTCTAACGGCTCCAAACTGCTGACCGTGGCCGGTGAGGCCGGCCGTATCACCCCGGCCGGGATCGAGGCCACGGTGACCAAGCGCGGTGATATCCACTATCCGCGGCCCAAGGTGATTTCGCTGACCCAGGCCACCGAAGTGGGCACCGTGTATGACCTGGCCGATCTACGCGCGATCCGCGAGGTGGCCGACCGGCATGACCTGCGCATCCATATGGACGGCGCACGCTTTGCCAACGCCTGCGCCGGGCTGGATGTATCCCCGGCGGAGCTGACTTGGCGCGCCGGCGTGGATGTCCTGTGTTTTTCGGGCACCAAGAACGGGCTGGGCTTCGGCGAAGCCGTGATCTTCTTCGACAAGCGCCTGGCGCTGGATTTCGAATATCGCTGTAAGCAGGCCGGCCAACTGGCCTCGAAGATGCGTTATCTCTCGGCGCCCTGGCTGGGCCTGCTGGAAACCGGTGCCTGGCTGTCCAACGCACAACACGCCAACGCCATGGCGGCGCGTCTGCGGGACGGGCTCACCGATATCGAATACGTCACGCCGATGTTCGACACCCAGGCCAACAGCGTGTTTCTGGATATGCCGGGCGATCTACAGAACGCCCTGCGCGAGACCGGCTGGACGTTCTATACGTTCATCGGCGAGGGCGGCGTGCGTTTCGTATGCAGCTGGAACACCACGCCAGCCCTGATCGATGAGCTGATCGCCGATCTGAAAGCTGCAGCGGCGCGGCTGGGCTACGACATCGCTGCCTAGGCCTGCATAGGCCAGCTCGTCCGGGCTAGCCCGTCAGCAAGGCTTCGAGCGCAGCCGGCGCATCGAGCGCGACATCAATACTTTCGCTGCGCGACAAAGCGTTCTGGAACGTCGTGGCCACCGCCCGTGCCCCATCTTCGATCTCGTCGGCCGAGCGGTGACAGCGAATCGCCACCTGGTCGAAAAACTGTGCAAGCGTCACGTCACGCGCGTCCGCCTCGGCCTGCTGCGCGCCGGCCTCGGCCGACTTGGCGAGTTCCTTGGGCAGCTGCGAGGCCAGCGCGAAGGTCTGCTGGGCCGGCAGGTACATGCACAGCACCTCGACCGTGGCATGGCTGATGTTCGCGGCCAGCTCCCGGTCGGTGAGGCCGGCGCGCTCGGCGACGTCGGTGATGAATTGTTCGGTCTGCATCGGTACTCGTTCGATGATGATGGATTCGAGCGGCAGTGTCGGTGGATCAACGCGGCGCGTATATCCGGGGTGATCCGGAGAACGTGCCCTGGCGCAGGGCGAGCGCTCGCCATGGCCCCGTGTCATCTGTTATCAACAGGCCTCACGTTTACGACCAAGGTTCGTCATGACGCACCGTTTTATCGCTACTCTGCTGCTGGCCGTCACCTTTGCGGTGCCCGCGCTGGCTGCCGACGAATCAGACAAGCCGCAGATGCCGGCCAAGCCCAGCGCCGAGGGCATGCAGATCACACAAAGCCCGTATAGCGCGGCTAAAACCGTCACGCGTTTCGAAAACGTGGTCCGCAACCAGGGCCTGACCGTCTTCGACACCATCGATCACGCCGCAGGCGCGGCCAGCGCTAATCTCATCCTCCCCGCCACCACGCTGGTGATCTTTGGCAACCCGAAAGCCGGTACGCCGTTGATGCAGTGCTCGCGCACCGTGGCCATCGACCTGCCGAGCAAGGCGCTGATCTGGCGCGAGAACGGCAAGACCTGGATCGGCGTCAACGACATGGACTATCTGGCGGCTCGTCACAACATGACCGACTGCCCGGCCGTGCCCAAGGTGGCCGACAAGCTCAAGCAGGTCGTCGGCCAGACCGTCGCTCGCTAGCCGCGTCGGCCCAGTCGCCCGGCCGCTGCATCGAGGACGATCAGCACCGGACAGCTAGCCGCCCACACCGGCAGGAGCACGGCCAGCGGCACGAACGCGGCCAGCAGCCCGAGCTGTTGGCCGCGGGTCAGCCCGGCCAGGCTCTGCCACAGCGTGATACGCGGCCCGGCTCGCCGGCCTCGGGCCAGCCCGGCCCAGCCGAGGCCCACGAGGCCGATCAATCCCACGGCGAATACGCCGAGCACGAGCTGGTTCACCAAGCCGAACAACACGCCCATGTGCGCATCGATGCCCCAGCGCGTGAGCTTGGCGGCGATCGGATAATCCTCGAAACGGCTTTCATCCACGACGCGCCCGCTCGGCCCGTCCACGGCGATCCGATCGACCTGAGACGGCCAGCGGCGGTCGATCTCGGCGACCGTCCAGATCGCGCCGGCACCTGCCGGCGGACGGATCTCGATACGCTCGGCCGTCAACCCATGCGCGCGGGCGACCGCCAGCATCCGATCATAGGTCGCACGTGAGGTCGGGGCCGTCTCGCCGGTCATCCCGCCGTGCTCGTGGGCGGCCAGCGCCGGCGTCTGCCAGCCGGCCCAGACGCGCAATACGCCGATCTGCTGGCCCGCAAACTGCGACCACGTCAGGCCCGTGACCGAGAACCCAATGAGGCCGATCGCCAGCCACGGCCCGGCCCGTTGATGCCAGCGACGCGGCGCACTACGACTTGCCCGCGCGGCCCGGCGTCGCCACCAGAGCCATACCCCGCCCAGCGCCGCCACGCCCAGCCAGGAGGCCGCCAGCTCGCTATACAGCCGGCCTACGCTGCCCAGCAGCAGGCTGCGATGTAGCTGGTCGATGATGCGCCGGATCGGCAAGGTGCCGGACGTGCCATAAGCCGCGAGCTGGCCGGTCACCCGTCCGCTCGTCGGATCGACAAAAACAGCGGTGGTCACGTTGGGCGCGGCCCCCGGCCGGGCGAACATCACGCGGGTGGTCTGCCCGCCGGGCTGGCCCGGGCGTACGGCGACCGGCTCGGCCGAGCCGGCCAGCGTGGCGCTGGCCCGTGCAATCTGTCGGGCCAGGGGCAGCGCCGGCTGGCCATTGGTCGCCGGCGCCGCCTCGTTGGCCGGGGCATACCACCAGGCCTCGAGCTGAGGCGTGGCTGCGTAGGCCAGCCCGGTGACCGCCGCGATCAGCAATAGCGGCGCCACGAACACCCCCACGGCCGTATGCAACGCGCGCATGAACACCGCCAGCCGCGCGGCCGGCGCGAGCGCGAGTCGATGCCCGACGGGCGTTGAGGCGTAGGCCACGGACACGATGCTTGATACGACGTAGCGGAATCAGCGCATCAAACGATACGCCGCGCTGGCCAAACGCCGCGTGTGACCGATCGTCGCAGCCCGGCGCCCGCGCCGCATCCCAAGACCGTTTTCCAATCAGTCGCAGCCGGTCTCGTGCATGCAGGCACCCGCCCCCTCACGCAGCTGGTAGATCACCTCGGCGATGCGTCGCTGCTCGGGCCGGCCCCGAGTCACGCGTTGTACGTCATCGGCCAGCCGGTCGCGGCTATGGCCGGGATGGGCGACGATCAACGGGATATCCGAGTCGCGATGCGACGGGCTGCCGTGCCAGGCGTGGTAAAGCGAGGCGAAATAACGCCGCCGGTCGATATCGTCGGTGTTGCCGTTTTCAGCGATGAGAATCACGTCGCCTGCGCGATCGCCGTGGGGCCCGACCGTGAGATCATCGATTCGCCCGGCCAGATCGACATAGCTCGGCCGCGGATGCTCGGCCAGGAAGACATCGATCGGCTGGGTCTCGCCGCGGCCGGTATAGACTTCGAAGACCGGCGCCGTGGCCCCGACCGACGAACCGGTGCGCACCAGAATCATGTCCAGTGCGTCGGCCATTTCCGGCACCGGCCCCCGGCCCCGGTTGGCCTGATAGAACGCCTCGGCCGCGGCATCGATATCCACGCGCCGGGCCGGCGCGCGCCAGTCACAGGGCGCACCCGCGGTGTCACAGGTCGAGCGATCGGCCACGTAAACGAAAGCCATGCCGCCCTGATAGGCCAGCACCGAGTCAAAGTAAGTCGCCTCGTCCACATCGAGCGCGAACGGGCGCACGGTAAACCCGGTCGCTTCGAGCACGTTCGGCGGCTCACCCTGGCCGTCGACGGATAACGAATGGGTATCGTCGGCCCGCACGCCCGTATGGCCATGGTCGGAAGTCAGCACCACGTAGCGATTGTCCAACGCGCCGGCCTCGGCCAGCGTCTGGCGCAGACGCTTCAGCATTGGCTCCAGCCCGTCGCGCAGGTACTTGCGACGGGTGACGTCCGGGGCGTCGTCGGTGATGTGGGCATAGTGATCCAGCCCGGGCAGATACACCGTGATCACATCCGCCGGGGCCTCGCCGTCGTTGATCAGATCGGCCATGTTTTCGATGACTTCCTGGTCCAGCTCCTTGAACGCCGACAGCGACTCGCTGTCCGGCGTGATATCGATGAAGCTGCCGGCAAACAGCGACTGGAACAGATCCAGCATCACGGTACGATCGGTCAACAGCAGCCGATTGGCCCCGGCATAATATTGATGCATGCCCACCCAGATCCGCATGCCGGGCTCGGCCGCACGCAGCCGCTCGTAGAGCGTGGGCACTTCAAGCAGCGCGTTGGCATAGCCTTCGGTATAGATCTTGAACACCGGCAGCGCGGTCGGCACGGTCACCGGCACGGGCGCTGCGAACTGGCCGGTCTCACGGATGAAGAACTCGTTGCCGGGCACGCCGGTTTCGGCCGGGTCGCGCCCGGTGATCATCGTGGCCCAGGACACACCGGTGGACGACGGCAACGTGCTTTCCAGCGTCTCGTCGAAATAGGCGTGCTCGAAGTCGTCGCCGGTCTGGCCGCCCAACAGGCGCGCCATTTCCGGCAGCTCGCCGCGGCGAAGCATGTCGTAGAGCAGGTGCCGGTCGATCCCGTCGATGGCCACGATCAACAGTGTCGGCTTGTCGCTCGTGGCGGCCAGCGGGGCCTCGCTGTCGCGCAGCTTGATCTCGTCGCCGGCCAGCCAGAACTGGGTGGCCTGCCAAGCACAGCCGGACAGGCTGGCTGCCAGCACCAGCAATAGCGCCAGACGCCCCGTCATCCACCCCCGATCCACCATCCCGGTCTCCTTGTTCGATAAGCGCCGTCCGGCGCGCTGGTTACCAGCGACTGGCCAGTCGCCGCACCAGCGCATCGACCTCGTCGTGCGCGCCGATAACCGTCAGCGTGTCGTTGATTCGCAGCTGCGTGGACGGCTCGGCCTCGAGTACTGCATCGCCCCGCTGAATACGAAGCACTCGCGTGCCTTCGGGCAGGCCGATATGCCGGATCGGCCGATCGGCCAGCCACGGATTGGCCAGCTTGGCAATGCGGATCTCTTGGTTGTCATCGTCGTGGATCAGCCCGGCCATGGCCGAGCCGCCCACGGCCAGGCTTTCCAGCAGCAGGAACTTGGCATAAGCCGGGTTGACGACACTGACGCCGGCATCGCGAAAGCGTTTGTTGAAAGCCGGGTCGCGCACCCAGGCCACCTGTCGCTGTACGCCGTGCACCTCGCGCGCCACACGACAATAGGCCAAGTTGGTTTCATCATCATCGGCCAGGGCGATGACGGTATCCGCGCCTTCGATGCCGGCGGTCCGCAGGGCCGTACTCAGCCGGCTGCGTGACACGTCGACCGGCGCGTCGTGGTGGCCAATATCGTGAACGGCCACATCTCGCCCGATCTCGCGCAGCCGGGCAGCCAACGGCCCGGTATCGCGCGTGTCGCCAATCAGCAGCATGTGCCGGGCCTTGCGATAGCTCCGCGGCACCAGGCGCGAAAACGCGATCGGCGAGCACAGGCAGGTGACGATCGCCACCAGGATGATCGCTGCATCCAGCGCCGGCGAGATGATGCCCATCTCCACGCCGATAGCCGCCACCGCGATGATCAGCGACAGCCGCGCCGAGAGCAGCGTGCTGGCCGCAAACGTCTCGCGCCAGCCAAACGCCAGGCGAAACGCCATCGAGCCCACCAGCTTCACGCCGAAGGCGATCGCCAGCAGCAGGCCCACCGTTGCCCAGGGCGAATCCGAGCCCAGCAGCGCCGGGAGATCGAACTGCACGCCCACCATCACGAAGAAGATCGGAATGAAAAAGCCGTAGCCGATGGCGTCCAGCTTTTCGCGCAGCAGCGAGCTCTCACTGCCCACCAGAAACGACACCAGCACCCCGGCCAGAAACGCGCCCAAAATGTTTTCCACGCCCAGGCCCTCGGCCAGGGCAATGAACACCAGGGCCAGCGCCATCGAGCCGCGTACGCGAATCTGGGATGTCGCCGTGGACAGCGCGTGCATCAGACGTTGAGCCGGCAGGTTATGCCGGGCGCGCTCGGCCAGGCGATAGGCCGCCACGAACACGATCAAGAGCACCAGGATCAGCAGCAGATCGAGCGCAGCACCGGCGCGCACCATGGCAAAGCCGCTGACCAGCAGAATCGTGACGAAATCAGCAATCAGCGCCGCCGCCAGCAGCGTCTGGCCGAACGTGCTCTCGATGACGCCGCGCTCCTTGAGCACCGGAGCGACCACGCCCAGCGACGTGGTGGACAGAATCAGCGCCATCAACCACGGCTGGTCCACGAGCCCCAGATACGTGAGATAGAACGCCCCCAGCAAAGAGCAGCCGGTGGTCAACGCAAACGCTACTCCGCCAATGACGAACGGATTGCGCCGCAGACGTGCCGCGCGCGTGCTGGCCCGCAGGCCCCCGCGCGCCGACAGGCCGGAGAAGTCGATCTCCAGGCCCGACAGAAACATCAGATAGGCAAAGCCGAAGACTGAGAGCACCTCGAGGACGAACTCGTCGCCCACCAGGCCCAGCCCGCTACGACCGACCACGATGCCCGCAATGATTTCACCCACCACCACGGGTATCCCCAGGCGACGGATCGGCGAAAGCAGGATCGGCACCGCAAAGCTCAAGGCGATGACGATCAGCAGCGGCAAGAAAGAGATATGCCCGGATTCCATGGCGCCCCGCGAACCGTGGACAAACAAGACCGGGCATCTGATGGCCCGGCACGGCAAGCGAGACACCATAAGCGCCCGGCGCACTCGCTACAAAGCGTGGCATTCAATCACGGCCGGCGCGCGATCGATAGGCCAACGCCTTATCGACCGGCCTCAATCCGGCGTTGGCGTACGTTTGGCACAAAAAAGCCGCCGCCCGGCGGGCGACGGCTTCATACCGATCGGGTGATCAGCGCAGACTAATCCCCGTCGCTGTCGTCATCATCATTGTCGGTGTCGACGTCCATGTCGTCGTTGTCGTCGCCGTCGTCATCCGAATCGTTATCCATGTCGTTGTCGTCCATGTCGACGTCGCCGCCCATGGTCTGGCCATCGGCATCGTCATGGTCCATATCGTCGTTCATGGTGGCGTGGTCCATCGACATGTCTGAGTCGTCATCGGCCAGCGCAGCCGAAGAAAACACAAGGCCGCCCAGCGCCAGCGCCAGCGCCGAACAGATCAAGCTCGTTGTTACACCGTTTCGAATCGTCATGAAGACTCCTCGGGCATGTGCCCATCGCGAATGGCCGGCCAGTGCGACCGGTTATCCAACGCTACCCGCCTTTTATGACCGCGCGCTGAAGCGCCGCGCCCGAGTGATGCTGGCGAGCCGATTCCCCGGCCCGATGGCACGCGAGGCCGGGTTGTTTCGTCGATCGATGGAAACGCCGGACTCGTGTCAGACGCCGCTCGATCAGGCGCCGGCCGCCGCGTAAGCCAACCGAGCCCGACAACAGATGACGTCGGCGCTATCGTCGCTCACACTTGGCGGCCCGAACCGCCGCTTTCACGCCTAACCATTCACTATGAGCGCCGAAGATTCTCTCATCGAAGCCAACCCCTGTAAGCTGCGCAACGGCAACTGGGGCGCCAAGACCGCCGAGCCCGTCGAAGCCGGCAATATGGTCCAGATTGTCACGCGCGCCGGCAAGACCTGGCGCGCCGAGGTAACGACCGTTGTCTGGACCGATGGCACGGTCTGTATCTGCGAGACAGCCAGCCAAGCCAGCGGCCAAAGCGCCGATAGGAAACAGCCCCAGAAACAGAGGGGCCAAGCCAAAAAGCCGGCCGCGAAATCTCGCGCTGAATCGGATGCCACCGTAGAGACCGACGCCTATGGCACCCCGGCCTATGCCGCGGACACACCGCCCACGGCCGTGGACGCGCCCAGCGATGAGCTGGACGCCATGGCTGATCGCGCGGCCGAGGCATCCGGCGACGACGACGCCGACCTGATGGCCGCTTATGAGGCCATGGCCGACGACGACACGCGCCGCTAGTCAGTCGGGCGCGCTAAAAGTCCGGGTGGGCCTTGGCGTAATCCACGAGCGCATCAATCACCGGGCTGCCAAAGCCGCTGGCATAGTCCCAGCCGGGAACGGCGTCGTACCGCGCGTTGCCACCGGCCGTGATATCGCGCGCCAGTGATGGTCGTTCTGGAACGGCGTCATAAAGCGCGGGCTGGCCGTGTGTGTTGTTGGTGGCGCTCTCAAGCCGTGCATAGAAGCCCGTGAACAGCGCGGCCGACAGCCCCGTGCCGCCGTACTGGGCCGGGTCATCATCAAAGATAATGACGGCGCCGGTCGCCGGGTCACCGTTAAGCACCAGATCCGGTACGCCGCGCCCATCGTCTGGCACCACGTCAGCCTGATAGCCCGGCCGCGCTATCTCGGTGCTGGGCCCGCCCCGGGTGGGCGACCAGACACGCTCGCGCCAATAGCCACCGGCGCTGTTGACGGTAAGCGATGTGGCGCCAACGGCCACGACATAGGGTGAACTGGCCGGGTAACTCTGCTGGCCCGGACAATCCAGGCGATCGGTCTGACCTGCGGCAACCGAAAACACCATGCCGCGCGCGGCACCCGCGGCCAGAATAGGCTCCAGGCCGTCGATGGTGCCGCTGGCGCGCGCCGCACTTTCACACTGCCCCAGCGAGATATTGAGAATCTTGGCGCGACCGTCGTTCACGGCATCGCTAACGGCTGTGGTGATATCCGCGCTGGATAACGTCGGGGCGTTGTAAAAGATCATGTTGGCGAGATAGCCGCCGGCGGCCGCCTGAATGACCTGGCTGTCGATATCCCACTGGGCCACGCCAATTTCGTCATCGACTTCGTCACCGCGACGTACGACTTCCATGGGAATACGAGGCAGCGGAAAGTCCTCTTGGGCCGTTTCGTAGTCGTCAAACACCTCAGACAGCTCGCCGGCGGTGATGATGCCCACGCTCGTCCCTCGACCGTCGGGCGCTCGGCTGACGCCGTAAGCGCGCGGAAAATCGAGCGGGCTAAACGCGGTCGAGGCGGGTTCCGCGCCCAGCCGGCGGTTCGCTGCACGGGCCATGACATGAAACCCGTCGCGCGCATCTCGCTGCTGGATCGACGACACGAGCCCCTGCAGCGGGCCCGGCAATTGGCGTCCGGTCACCCCGGCCAACGCGGAGGACACGCCGCTGACAAGCCCGCCCACGGCCGAACCCAGGGTCTTGGCTATAATGCCGTCGGTGCCCTCGGCAGTGACCAGCATTCGATCACTCGACGTGGTGATACGCGTAAAACCGTTCTCCCGAAGATAATCGGTCACGCGCGCGACATCGGCAGCGCTTGGCGCGTAGTTGGCATCGAAGGCCGCCGCCGAGAGGGGCTGCTCATAGGCCGGGCTGCCAGGGCTGCGCTGGGCGACGATCAAATCATCGAGACGATCTCGATGCCGCATGGCAAGCGTCATGACCACCGTGGCCGGGCGACTGCTTTTAGGCGCTACGGCCTGATTCGTTTGGCCAAGCGCAGAACCCAGCCCGCCGTCGAGAAGCCCGGCCTGTGCCGGGCCGGCCATGGGCAGCGCCATGCCGGTCATGGCGATTCCTACGACAAGACGCCGACACGAGACAGACAGAACCGATAACGTCATAAAACATGGGCGGACGGCGCCGCTCTCGATGGGAAACAACACCGGTTATAGCACGCGACTCTCGCCACAACCGCGGTACACGAGCCGGGTTCTTATTCGGCGGTACGCGCTGCGTCGAAGACATCACGATCCAGCGCGCGTTCGCTTTTGGCCACCCAGCAGGTCACCATCAGATCGCCGGCGACGTTCACACCGGTCCGAGCCATGTCCAGAATCCGATCGATGCCGGCAATCACGCCGACGGCGGCCAGCGGCAAGCCCACCTGGGCGAGCACGATCGATAGCATGATCAGCCCGGCGCCCGGTACGCCGGCCGTACCGATAGATGCCAAAGTGCCCGTGAGCACGATCAGGCCGTAATCGGCCCACGACAGATCGACCCCCACGAGCTGGGCCACGAATACAGCGATCACGCCCTGATAGATCGCCGTGCCGTCCATATTGATTGTCGCCCCCACGGGCAGTACGAAGGCGGCGATCGACCGGGGCACGCCCAGCTGTTTTTCGGCACAGGCCAGCGACATCGGCAACGTGCCCGACGACGAGGCCGAGGAAAACGCGACCAGCAGCGCATCGAGGCTGCCGCGCAGATAGCGCAGCGGGTTCAAGCGCATCACCAGGGCCATAAGCCCCGAATATACGACGAAGACCTGAAGCAGACACGCCAGGCCCATCACAGCGATGACCTTGGCCAGCGGCCAGAGCATGGCCAGGCCGTACTGGCCGGCCACCACGGCAATCAGCGCGAATACCCCGATCGGCGCGAGCGCCATGACGAACCCCGTGAGCGTGATCATAGCTTCAGCCAGGCCTTCGAATACGCGAATGACCGGCTCGGCGGCCTTGCCGGACAGGCTCAGGGCGATCGCAAGAGCGATGGCAAAGACGATGATCTGCAGGATATTCCCGTCGGCAAGAGCAGCCAGCGGATTGCTGGGCACGAGCCCCACCAGAATCTCGGCCAGCTTGGGCGCATCGCCGACGTCCGGCCCGCTGCCCTCGCCCAATGACAAGGTCACGCCAACGCCCGGCTGCAACAGCGTAGCGGCGGCCAGCCCCAGGGCGATGGCAAACGCTGTGGTCAGCAGGTAGATGGCCACCGTCTTGAGGCCGATACGCCCCATCGCCTGCGGGTCGCCCATGCCGGTGATACCCACCACCAGCGTAGAAAAGACCAGCGGCACGATCAGCATCTTGATCGCGTTGATGAACAGATCGCCCACAGGCGCCAACCCGCTGGCGCGCTCGCCCAGCAGGGCGCCGGTCAGCGCACCCAGCAGCAGTGCGACGAAAATCTGTTGCCACAAGGGACAGACACGACACAGGGCGCCGTACCAGGCCGGGCCACGGCGCGGGCCTGGCTGGCCCGCGGTCATGAGCACACCGCCCGCGGCGCCCCGGCCCGGGCCGTTAGAACAAAGCGTTGCAGAAAGCGCCTCGACAGCGGGCGATGCGAGACGGCTCTTTTACAAGAAATCGCCGGCCGTCGAAAGCCCGCCGGGCGGCATCAGCTAGACATCATGCAGCCACACCTGCCCGTTGTTCACGCGCAGGGTCTTGAGCTCACGCACGCCGCTATCCGGAGCAGCGATAGTATCCACGGCCATATAGCGACAGGTCATGGCGGTATCGTCGATATCCAGCACGCCATAGCCGTGCGCCGCGGAGTTCCAGTAGTGGATATGCGGGTTGGCCAGGCGAACCGCCGGCGCCAACTTGTTGGCAGGCAGGCCCAACCGCTCGGCGGGCATGGGCGCACTGGGCAGGTTCAGCCCGGAGCGAATCTGGTCCTCCAGATTGGCCGAGCTGACCGAGCCCACCATGAACTCCACGCCCATCGGGCGCTCGAACAGATCGTTGTAGTCGGTCTTGAGATAACCCGCGGTAAAGGTATGCAGGTCACCGGTCAGGGCCACGAAATTGGTGACGCCGGCATCGCGCAGTGTCGACAGGATATGAGCGCGCTCGGTCGGATAGCCGTCCCACTGATCCAGATTGGCGAATACCGGGCCCACCTTGAGCTGCATGAGCATCACTTCGTTGGCCCAGAGCTTCCAGCGGGCCGGCGAGGCCGTGACGGCATCGATGAACCAGTTACGCTGGGTGGCACCCAGCATGGTGCGCGACGCATCCGTGCGGGCCGCACACCCGAGCGTGGCATAGCGCTCTCCGGCGGTGTCTGTGCCACAGGGCGGGCCGTCGCGATACAGGCGCTCATCGGTGGCAATCAGCTCGGCCAGCCGGCCGAAAGTAAAGCGTCGATAGATCTGTAGCGAGGCGTCCCAGGCAGCATTGGCGTTAAAAGCCGTATCCGCCGGGATATGTTCGCTCCAGGCCTGATTGGCGGCCTGTCGCAGCGCAGGCTGCGGCGTGGTGGCGGTGGTATCGCCGGTGTTGTGGTCGGGGTGGATAGCGCCGTGGCAGTCGTTGCCGAATTCGTGATCGTCCCAGATCACGATCATGGCAAACCGCTCGTGCAGACGCTGCAGATCCGCATCGGCCCGATAACTGCGATACAGATGCCGGTAGTCCTCGAGATCGGCCGGCACGGTCTGGCCCGAAGGCAAGGGTGCCAGCTGGCGGGAGCTGCCTTCCTGAAAGCCGGCGTCCACGGTCTCGTAGATATAGTCGCCCAGATGAACGACATAATCGACGTCTTCCTCGGCCAGGCGTGCCAGGGCGTTGTAGTAGCCAAAGCCGTAGTCCTGACAGGTGATATAGCCCAGCCGCAGGCGCTCGATGTCCTGGTCGGGCCCGGGCAGGGTCTTGAAGCGCCCCGTGCGGCTGGCCACGCCGCGATGGATGAACCGATAGTAGTAGGTCGAAAATTCACGCAGCGCCGGATGGGCGATCGCTAGTTTGACCGTGTGATCGGCCTCTGCGTCGATGTGCGCGGCGCCGGCCAGCACGACATCGGTAAAGCCTGCGTCGCGGGCGACCTGCCAGACCACCGGGGCCGAATCGTCGGCTGCCACCCGTGTCCACAGCACCACGCCCTGGGGCCTGGGGTCTCCCGAGGCCACGCTCTGGGGATAACGCGTGGCCTGCTCGGATTCAGTAGCTGCCTGGTCGATCTCGAACAGATCGTGCTGGGCACCGACGGCCGCGGTATCGATGAACGGCACACGCTGGGCGAACATGCCGTCCAGCGAGCGCGCCCAGCTGCCGTGGGCCGTCAGACTCCAACCCACGGCGCCGGCGGCCGAGAGCATCGATAGAAAACGACGACGATCCATGGGCGCGCTTCATCTGACGAATGATCAACCGCGACGCTAGCGTCAGTAGATGACACCTTGGCGACCGTGACATGACAGGCCTGTCATCCGAGACTTGGCCTCGGCCAACCCGTGGGTGCGGTCCGGGCGCGCGGCATTCGCCCACATCGCCGCCTGGCACATGCCGATATCGTTCTCGAATCCGCTGACAACCGGCCGATCGCGGGGGCGGGAGGTCAGGCCCTTGCCACTCAGCAAGCCGAGATCCGGCCGTTTCACGTCAAACCTCTAGAACAAGCAGGCCGAGAGCTGTCAGTCGCGGACACATCCGACTAAAGTTGGCGCGAATCAGCCAGGTTATGACAGGTTCATGAAAGCTCGCCTGCCTAGCATGAATTGTCTTGGACGCTCTGCACTTGAGAAAGATTGGAGTCGTTTCAGCGGGCGCAGATTTTTGGCGTTCGCACGTTAGGGCCTGTTGAGGTTTCATACGAGTCCGCGCCAAGCGCTGTTCTGCGGCAAGACGAGGCGTAGCGCGCGTCGCGCAGTCATTCTGCGCAAGCGTGCTAGAACGCTGGATGGCCGCAAAACAGCGCTTGGCCCGAAGGGTTGGGCCGCAAATCGCGCTTAGCGGCGTTGCGAGTCTTGATCGTGGCACGCCACGACGCTGCGACTCGCGCCTTGCTAAACACGATTTGCGGTCTCCAACACGGCGCTCGTATGAAACCTCAACAGGCCCTAGGACAGCCCCACCAACACGCCGCCGGTATCGATTCGAACTCATGCGCCGACCTGATCACTATTATTCTTACAAGCGCTTGGTTCATCGATGCGCCACGGCAACTACGTTGACTGTGACGCTGACGGTGACCGCCTGCAGCGGGCCCTGGTTCGGGCCGGGCGGTTTTGATCAGGCAGCGGTCGAGAAATCGGCATCGCCGGCCGATGTCCGGGCGTTTCATGAAGCCGATGCCGACAACAACGGCTTGATCGACATGGGCGAGGCCCGGGCACGCCTGGGCGGCCGTGCAGAGTCGTTGGATATCGACGGCGACGAGCAGATCTCGGAAACCGAGTTCTTGCACCACCGCGTCCAATGAGTGCGACGATGCGACGGATACGCGCCGCCGTCTGGCGCGTCAACGGCCTGCTGGCCGTGGCGTGTGGCGCAACGGCCCCCGCGGATGCCGCTATCGTCTATGAATCCTCGGATAACCGGCTGATCGTCAGCGGCCGTCTGGCAACCGCCAGTCTGTGGCGCCACGACACGCCGGCCGACGATCACGCGCCGCGGGATTTCGGCTCGCGTATTCGCGGTATCGCCGAACACAACTTCGAAAACGGTTGGTCGGGCCTGTTACTGAGTGAATGGGCCTTCGATGTCTTTCAGGACGACGAGACCAGTAACCGCTTTAAACGCGAGCAATACGCCGGGCTCAGCCACCCGCGTTACGGCACCTTTTTGGCCGGCAAACAGTACAGCGTCTGGTACGACCTGGTCGCCAGCTGGACCGATTATTTCTCGATCAACGGGCTGGCCGCCCAAGGCACTTTCGGCGGCCGCCGGCTGGCCGGCGCGTTCGAGGGCATCGGCCGCGCCGATCGAGCGCTGTCGTATCGCAACCGCTTTGGCAACGTGACCGTGGGGCTGATGGTCCAGGCCCCGCGCGATGCCCTTCGAGAAGAAACCACGGCCGCCGGCATCCAGACCCGCGGCGTACAGCGCAATCACAGCCTGCAGGCTGCGGCGGCCTGGCATCTGGCACCGAATCTGACGATCAGCGGCGCCGTGGCCCAGAGCGATATCGACGACTACGACGAGCAGCCCGGCGTGCGGCGCGATACGGATATGACCGCCGGGCTGCTCGGCGTGCGCTGGACGCCCGGCAACTGGTATCTCGCGGCCATCGCCGGCGAGTATCACAACCTCATTCGGGCCCAGACGTTTGCCGGGCGTACACGAGACCGCGCCGCCGACAGCACGCGCGGCACGGAAAGCGTGGTGGCCTACGGCTTCGAGGACATCGCTCCCGGCAGTATCCAGCTCTATGCCGGCTTGAACGCGCTCTATGATCGCCACTCGTCGGCACGCAACGTCACGTATATCCAAGGCATTCGATGGGCGCTGTTCGATGCCCGCGCCATCATCGCGCTCGAACATACAGAGACCGATAATAAAGACGTCGCCGGACGCACACCGCCCGGCGAAGGCCAGACCGGTGTGCTGCTGCGTTACAACTTCTAAAGCCCGCAGCTCGCCGATAATCACCGCCTATCCAGCGTCAATCGTTGGCAGCATGACCGGCTCCGGGCCGGCCGCGGCATCGCTTTCTCTAGCCGGCGTCGCCGGCCCGCGCTTTGATATTCGCCCTACCGTGATCCGTCGCCCGTGCTTTATACCCTAATTCTCATCGCCCTCGTCGCTTTTATCGTCATCGCCACCTCCGGCCTGCGACTGCATCCGTTTATCGTGCTGCTGGCAGCCGCGTTCACCGGCGGGCTCGCCTTCGGCCTGCCGGCCCCGCAGGTTATCGAAGCCATAAGTCAGGGGTTTGGCGGCATTCTGGGCAGCATTGGCCTGGTCATCGTCTTCGGCACCATCATCGGCGTGATTCTGGAAAAAAGCGGTGCCGCACTCACCATGGCCGAGACCCTTATCCGGCTGCTCGGCCGGCGATTTCCGACACTTACGATGTCGCTCATTGGCTACCTGGTCTCGATTCCGGTCTTTTGCGACTCCGCCTACGTCATCCTCAATGCGCTCAAGAACGCGGTGGCTGCGCGAATGGGTGTCTCGGTTACGGCCATGAGCGTGGCCCTGGCCACCGGCCTCTATGCCACACACACCTTCGTGCCGCCTACGCCCGGCCCGATCGCGGCCGCCGGGAATCTGGGCATCGGCACCAACCTGGGGCTGGTCATCGGACTTGGCGCTGTGGTGGCGCTCGTGACTGCGCTGACCGGCATGCTGTGGGCCAATCGTTTTCTGGGCCGAGGCGACGCCGAAGCCGGTTTGCTGACCGACGACGGCGACGCCATCGCCACCGACGACGCGTTTGAAGCGTTTCGCAAAACCCACGGCGCACTGCCCGGCCGGCTTGCGGCCTTCGCCCCCATCGGCCTGCCCATCGCGCTGATCTGTGCGGGCTCGATCGCCGCATTCCCGTCGGCGCCGCTTGGTGCAGGTGCCGTCACGTCCACGCTCAAGACGCTCGGCGATCCGCTCGTGGCACTGGCGCTGGGCTTGGCGGCGGCGCTGCCGCTACTGCCCAAGACAGAGCGACGCGCTGCACTACAGGATCGCGTGGCCACTGGAATCACCGCCGCGGCGCCTATTCTGATGATTACCGGCGCCGGCGGCGCGTTCGGCGCGGTGCTCAAGGCGACCCCGCTGGCCGACTTCATCGGCGAAACACTCTCCAGCCTCGGCATTGGGATCTTCATGCCGTTCATCGTGGCCGCCGCGCTCAAGACTGCCCAGGGCTCATCCACCGTCGCACTCGTGGCCACCTCGGCACTGGTTGCCCCGCTGCTGGGTGATATCGGTCTTGAGAGCGATATGGGACGCGCCCTGTGTGTGCTGGCCATTGGCGCGGGTGCCATGACCGTGTCCCACGCCAACGACAGCTTCTTCTGGGTGGTCTCTCAGTTTAGTCGTATGCCGGTTGCGCTGGCCTATCGGTCGATGACGATCGCCACGCTTATACAGGGCGTGACCGGTATCGTCACAGTCTGGCTCATGTCACTCGCACTCCTCTAAACGAGCGTATCGGCTAGGCGCAGTGGCGTAGCCGGCTTGTCGAGGTCGGTGCGCCGTCGTCTGATCGGCAAGACGGGCAAGACCAAAGTCGGTAAGCGATTTCAAGAGCGTGTCGTCGTGAGATCGCTGGTAGATTCAACGACCTGGCCGGCCTGCTTCTGTTTCGTGTCTCAAAACTCTCGCTCTTCAGCAACGACCGATGCGACCTATCGTCGCCTGCGCTGGCAGCTCTTTGCCGGCATCTTCGTGGGCTATGCCGGCTATTACCTGGTTCGAAAGAACTTCGCGCTTGTCATTCCGAGCCTTGTCGAGCAGGGCTTTTCACGGGGCGATCTCGGCGTGGCTCTGGCCGCGCTGTCCGTGGCCTACGGTGTGTCCAAATTCTTGATGGGCTCGGTGTCGGATCGCTCGAATCCGCGCTGGTTCTTGCCCACCGGGCTACTGCTGTCGGCGGGCGTGATGTTCGTCTTCGGTTTGACTGACTGGGCCACCTCCAGCATCGCGATCATGACCGTGCTGCTGTTTGCCAACGGCTGGTTTCAAGGCATGGGCTGGCCGCCCTGCGGTCGTACGATGGTGCATTGGTGGTCTCACAGCGAGCGCGGGCGGATCGTTTCGGCTTGGAACATCGCCCACAACGTGGGCGGCGGCGCGATCGGGCCGTTATTCATTCTGGGCATGGCCTGGTTCAACGACTGGCATGCTGCTTTTTATGTGCCCGCAGCCTGCGCGGTCGGGGTGGCTATTTTTGCACTGCTGACCCTGCGGGATACGCCCCAAAGCTGTGGCCTGCCGGCCGTCGAAGTCTGGCGTAACGATCCGGCCGCCCACAACAGCGATACGCGCGAGACTAATTTCTCAGCCCGCGAGATCTTTTTCGAGCACGTACTCAACAACCGAATGCTTTGGGTTATTGCCCTGGCGAACGTGTTCGTCTACCTGCTGCGCTACGGCGTACTGGACTGGGCGCCGACCTACCTGCAAGAGGTCAAGGGGTTTTCAATCACCGACTCCTCGTGGGCGTTTTTTGCCTACGAATGGGCCGGCATTCCCGGCACATTACTCTGCGGCTGGCTTTCAGACCGTTTGTTCAAGGGCAACCGCGGCGCCACCGGCGTGGTCTTCATGGCCCTGGTGACGCTATTCGTGGCCGTGTACTGGCTCAATCCGCCCGGGCACCCGGCCATTGATATGACGTGCCTGATCGCTATCGGCTTCCTGATCTACGGCCCGGTCATGCTCATCGGTCTGCATGCGCTTGAGCTGGTGCCGAAGAAAGCCGCAGGCACCGCAGCCGGCTTTACCGGCCTGTTTGGCTATCTGGGCGGCTCGGTCGCGGCGTCCGCGGCGCTGGGCTATACCGTGGATGCCTATGGCTGGAACGGCGGATTCGTCTTGTTGCTGGGCGGCTGCGCTGCCGCACTCATGCTTTTATCGATCACCATGCTCGCGCATCGCCGCAGCCGCGGCTAGCGCGCCCGGCGCGCTATACCAGTGACAGCGATAACCTGCACCACGCTCGTTAGCCCAGGCTCGGCGATTTCGGGGGCTCTGTTCACTGCCAGAGCTTGTCGCGGCTGGCGCCGGCTTCTTCCAGCCGGTTCAGATAATCCTGCCAGTTGGCCTGGTACTGCTCGCCCAGCTCGCGCAGGGTAGCCCAGGAGAAGATGCCGGTGTGGTGGCCGTCGTCGAAGTAGAGCTGGATAGCGTAGTTGCCCACGGGCTCGATCTTGTCCACGCCGACGTCTTTCTTGCCGGTGACCAATTGCATGGGCCCGCCGTGGCCGCGGACTTCGGCGGACGGCGAATAAACGCGCAGGTATTCGAGCGGCAGGTTGTAGGTAGCGCCGTCTTCGAAGGCCACTTCAAGCACCTTGGATTTCTGGTGGAGGGTGATGTCGGTGGGGGCGTCGGCCATGGGGCCTCCTGATGTCTGACATGAAAAAGCCGGAGCGGATGGCCCGCTCCGGCTGATTCGAGCATCGACAGATAGGGATGCTCGAGTTTCCGGCCTGTCGTTATCGACTATAGCGCGCGTGCATTACAGGATATAGCGCGATAGATCTTCGTCGGCCGCCAGATCCTTGAGCTTGCCGTCGACATAGGCGGCATCGACCGTGAGCGTTTCGCCGGACTTGTCCGGGCCCTCGAAGGATATCTCCTCCATCAGGCGTTCCATGATGGTATGCAGCCGACGAGCGCCGATGTTTTCGGTGCCTTCGTTGACGTTGAAGGCCATTTCGGCGATGCGGTGCACGCCGTCGTCCGTGAACTCGATGGTCACACCTTCGGTTTTCATCAGTTCGACGTATTGCTCGGTGAGCGAGCAGTGCGGCTCGGTGAGAATCCGCACGAAGTCCTCGGCTTTGAGCGCGTTCAGTTCCACGCGGATCGGCAACCGGCCCTGCAGCTCGGGGATCAGGTCCGAGGGCTTGGCCACGTGGAAGGCGCCCGAGGCGATGAACAGGATGTGATCGGTACGAACCATGCCGTACTTGGTCGAGATGGTGGAGCCTTCGACCAGCGGCAGCAGATCACGCTGCACGCCCTCACGCGAGACATCCCCGCCTGAGCCGCCGCCGGCGTCCGAGCGCTTGCAGACCTTGTCGATCTCATCCAGAAACACGATGCCGTTGTTCTCGACTTCGTGAATGGCCTGGGTCTTGATCTGTTCTTCGTCGACCAGCTTGGCGGCTTCTTCATCGACCAGCTGGCGGTACGCGTCGCGGATCTTGATCTTGGCGCGCTTCTTCTTTTGGTTATTGCCCATGTTCTGGAACATGGACTGCAGCTGGCTGGTCATCTCCTCCATGCCGGGCGGGGCCATGATGTCCATGCTCTGGCTCTGCGAGAGCTCCAGCTCTACTTCCTTGTCGTCGAGCTTGCCCTCGCGCAGGCGCTTGCGAAACACCTCTCGCGTGGCGGTGGATTCAGTGGCCTTGCCGGAGTCATCCCAGTCGTCGTGCTTGGGCTTGGGCAGCAGGGAATCCAGGATTCGCTCTTCGGCGGCCAGCTCGGCGTCGTTGGCCACGCGCTCCTTGGCCTGCTCGCGCGCCATCTTCATGCCGGTTTCGACCAGATCCTTGATGATCGAGTCGACTTCCTTGCCGACATAGCCCACTTCGGTGAACTTGGTGGCCTCCACCTTGGTAAACGGCGCCTTGGCCAGTTTGGCCAGGCGGCGGGCGATTTCGGTCTTGCCCACGCCCGTGGGCCCGATCATCAGGATGTTCTTGGGCGTGATTTCACCGCGGATGGTGTCGTCCAGCTGCATGCGCCGCCAGCGGTTGCGAAGCGCAATAGCCACGCTGCGCTTGGCCTCGGCCTGGCCCACGATATGACGGTCCAACTCGGCCACGATTTCACGCGGCGTCATCTGCGACCTCGCCAATGCGGGCTGTGTGTTGTCGGTGCCCATCTGTTCGGTAGCGGTATCACTCATGGTCGAGCACCTCGACGGTGATGTAATGGTTGGTGTAAATGCACGTATCGGCGGCGATATGCATCGCTTTTTCAGCGATATCAGCCGCCGACATGTCAGTGTTTTCGATCAGCGCGCGGGCCGCGGCCTGGGCGTACGAGCCGCCCGAGCCGATGGCCATGCAGCCGAACTCGGGCTCCATGACGTCGCCGTTGCCCGAGATCATCAGCGTGGCTGTGGTATCGGCCACCAGCAGCAGGGCTTCCAGACGGCGCAGCGCGCGATCGGTGCGCCAGTCCTTGGCCATGTCCACCGCTGATTTCACGAGCTGGCCGTTATGCTGCGAGAGCTTGCCTTCGAAGCGCTCGAACAGGGTAAAAGCATCCGCGGTGCCCCCGGCAAAGCCGGCCAACACCTTGTCGTCGTACAGGCGACGCACCTTGCGGGCGTTGCCTTTGAACATCGTATCGCCCATCGACACCTGCCCGTCGCCGGCAATGGCCACCTGGCCATCCCGGCGTACGGACAGAATGGTCGTTCCGTCGAATTGCTTCACAGCGTTCGCTCTCGTCATTGGCGTGTCACGACGTTGTGGGGCCACGCGCTGAGCGATTCAAGACAGCTTATCGGCCCGGGGCGGGCCGAGTATCAATCCCGCTTAGACGGCGTCGTCGTCTTCGGCCGCGCCGTGCGCTCGCGGGTGGGCCGCATCATAGACCTTCGCCAGATGCGCGAAGTCTAGATGGGTATAGATCTGGGTGGTGCTGATATTGGCATGGCCCAGCAGCTCTTGCACCGCGCGCAGATCGGCCGATGATTCCAGCAGGTGCGTGGCAAACGAGTGGCGCAGCTTGTGGGGGTGCAAGTGCACGGGCAGGCCGTGCGCCACTGCCCAGCGTTCCATGCGCGCAGCAATCGAGCGACGCGACAGGCGCGTGCCGCGCTGGGACACGAACAAGGCACCGGTCTCGGCGCGAGCCAGCGTGTCGCGCACGGCCAGCCAGCGCTCGAGTGCGGCCACGGCTTTGCGGCCGACCGGCACGCGGCGTTCCTTATTGCCCTTGCCGATCACGCGCGCCTCGCCTTCGACGAGATCCACGTCGCCCAGCTCCAGGCCGGCGACCTCGGCCAGCCGCGCGCCGGCACTATAAAACAGCTCCAGCAGCGCGACGTCGCGGATCTCCAGCGTGTCCTCGGCCGGGGCATCCAGCAGGCGCGATAGATCATCCACGTCGATCGTTTCCGGCAGCTTGGCCGGCTTTTTGGGCGCGCGCAGGTCGCTGGCCGGGTTGGCTTCGACCCGGCCCTGGCGCATCTGCCAGGTATAGAAACTGCGCAGTGCCGCCGCCAGCCGCGCCAGGCTGGCCGGCTTGGCGCCGCCGCGGTGGCGATGGGCCAGATACTCGCGCAGATCAGCCGTTGTTACGTAAGGCCAGGCGGTATGCCCGCGCTCGGCCAGCCACGCCCGTGCGGCCTGAAGATCTCGTCGGTAGGCCGCGACCGTGTGCGCCGAGACGCGGCGAATCTCGATCAGGTGATCCAGATAGGCATCCACGCTATCGTCAAGCGGATGCGACACGTCTTGCTCGGCCGACACCTGTATTACGCCACGGCGCGATCACCGAGCAGGCGCGCCAGCGTGGCCGTCAGCAGCGCCCCGAACAGCTCGATGAACAGCGGGCCCATTTCGGGCGTGAACCGTTTGGCGTCCCGACTAGCGAGTACGATAGCCCCGCGCACACAGCTTATGCCCAACGGGATGAATGCGGCACTGGCCAACGCGGGCTCACCGGCGTGGGGAAACAGAGCAGCCGCCTGGGCCTTCGATAACTCGCCGCAGATCGGCTTGCCACGTCGGGTGACGTGTATCAGGGCGTCTCGCGCGGGCGCATGCTCGTCCAGCGACTGGATGGCTTGCACATCGGCGGCAGCCGTGCCGTCCAAACCGACGTAGACCGCATCGATCTCGAAGTGGGTTTGGAGCGAGTCAGTCAGGGCCTGAATCAATGCGTCGGTGTCGCACGCCCCCACCATAATGCGCGCCACGCGATTGAGCTGCACCACGCGCTCCTCGTTGACGCGCGCCGTGGCGGCCAGATCCTCGAAGCGCTCGGCCAGTTCGCGGTTGGTCTGACGCAGCCGGGCGACCTGTCGCTCGATCAGCGAGGTCGCCCCCTGACTATCGTGGCCGATGTGCTGGGCCTCGAAGGCCTCGGGATGACGCGCGGCAAACTCAGGGTGTGCCACCAGCCAGGCCGCTACCCGGGCTTCGTCGAGCTCCGGCGCGGGCGATGATTCGTCGGGTTGGGAGTCGCTCATGAGGCTTTCGAACACATAAAAGACCAGCACCGGCTAGATTATCAGCCGGCCTTCGAACACGCGTTCGGCCGGGCCTACGAGATAGGCGGGCGCGTTACCGCCGTGCCAGATGACCCGTGCCGTGCCGCCGGCCAGCTCCACGCGCACATCGCTATCCAGCCGGCCATCCGCGATGCCCGTCACCACGGCCGCCGCAGCACCGCTGCCACAGGCCAGCGTTTCGCCGGCACCGCGCTCGAATACCCGCAGCCGGATATGGTCGCGGGCCAGAATCTGGCGAAAGCCCACGTTGACCCGCTCGGGGAAAGCCCGATGACCCTCGAGTGCCGGGCCCAGGGTCGCGACCGGGGCGGCCTTGACGTCATCCACGTCGAGTACGGCGTGCGGGTTACCCAACGATACGGCAGCGAACGAGACCGGCCCGCCGGGCAGATCCGTCAGCTCATACACGCCCTTTGACTCGAAGCCCGCCAAGGGCACGTCGGCCGGTGCAAAGGCCGGCACGCCAAGGGCGACCGAAAAGCTCTCATCGTCCAGAGCTTCCAGCGTCATCTGCCCGTCGCGAATATCGACGACGATAGCGCGCTTGTCGGTAAGCCCCGCCTCACGCACGTAGCGCACGAAACAGCGCGCGCCGTTACCGCACTGGCCGGACTCGCTGCCGTCGGCGTTGAGAATGCGATAGCTAAAGTCGGCTGCGCACGATCGCGGCGGGCCGACGATGAGGATCTGATCACAGCCCACGCCGAATCGCCGGTCGGCGACATGCCGGGCCATCTCCGGCGTCAGCGTGATCGGCGTACGGGTCGCATCGAGCACGACGAAATCGTTGCCCAGGCCGTGCATTTTGGTGAATGCCAGTTGCATGGCCTAGCCGGCGGTCTTGGAGTCGTCCGTGGCCGACACACCCGTCGGTGCCTGTCCGTCGCTCAGGGCTTTTTCGGTCTCGGCGGTATCAGCATCGGTAGGCGGCAAATCCATGTTCGACGGCTGGCCGCTGCGTACCGTGGCGTTGACTGCCATACGGGCGTCCTTATTGCCACAAACCAGCACGAGCTGGACCTGGTCCCCGTTGTCATAAGCCTGGGTCGGGGAATACAGCGCGATCTCACGCTCGTTGGGACGCAGCGTCATCGCGCTGCCTGCCGCAACCGTGAACGGCGCCAGCGGCTGAGCGCCGCCGGTTTCATCATCGGCCGAGGTCGCCGCAGCCGCCTTGTTGAACTGGTCGCTGGTGACGCTGCGGATGATCACGTTCTTGTCGCCCGAATTGGTCAACGTCATATAGCCCAGCATCTCGCGCGAGCCGGCGTGTGCCGGTGTGACCCAGGCGCCGCTGGCCGACAGCGCGCCGCAGTCTGCGGCCGGATCGGCCTGGCCGCAGCCGGTGAGCGCGACCGCGCCGACGCCGATCAGGGCGATGAGAGAAAAGGATCGCATCCTCACTCCTTGATGTTATATGATAACGCTATTAGCGCTTTGCTCAGTATCGAGCGATTCATGTCGTATCGTACCGCCAAACTTGATCGGATCGCAGTTCAGCTGTCCGGGCTGTGCCTGTTGCACTGCTTGGCCCTGCCTCTGTTGATTGCCTGTCTGCCCGTGCTGGGCCTGGCCGAGCACTGGCACGAGCGTTTCCACGAGTTGATGCTTGTGGTCGTGGTGCCGCTTGCCGTGGTCTCGCTGGGCCGCGGGTTTGCACGACATCGCCAGGCGAGGGTCATAGGCTGCGGTGCGCTGGGCGTCGCCCTGCTGGCCGTGGCCGCCTTGCTGGTGCATCCGCATGCGCACATCGGCCACACCGTGACCGGTGAAGCGGCCGAGCGCTGGATGACCGTGGCCGGCGCGCTCATTCTGGCCGGCGCGCATATCGTCAACGCGCGTGCGCTGCGTCGCGAGCCGTATCTCCACCAAGACTGTGTACACACCTTGGCGGTGCGGGACGAGGACAGCGTTCGCACAACGGGCTGCGGCAAGCCACAATAGATGATCTGACGGTCTTTATTGAAAGGACAAAGATCATGGCTCAGCCCGCCACCAACGTTGCCCTCAGCCATTGCGCGCACGATCACGAGGCGTGTATTACCGACGCACTGGCGCGCGCCGACACTGTCTGTCGCCAGCAGGGCCTGCGCCTGACGGCGATCCGGCGACGCGTTCTGGAGCTGATCTGGGCCAACCACCAGCCCACCAAAGCCTATGATCTGCTGGCACAAATCAACGCCAAGCGCGGCAACGCAGCGCCGCCGACCGTCTACCGGGCGCTCGACTTTCTGCTGGAAGCCGGGCTGATTCACAAGATCGAGTCACAAAACGCGTTTATCGGCTGCGCGGTCGATCACGAACGCAACCAGCCAAAATTCTTTATCTGCCGGGAATGCGGGCGAGCGGCCGAGATTCAGAGCAGTCAGATCGATGACGTGATCGCCAGCGAGGCGCAAGAAGCCGGTTTCGTGGTAGATCATCAAACGATCGAGGTCGACGGCCTGTGCGCGGCCTGCGCGGGCGCTGAAAGCACGAACTCCTAGCCGCCGATCAAGCATCGTTTAAAGCGACGCGTTTTCATACCCGTATAGTGTTATTATATAACATTGCTTTTTGTCACTGGCTTATGTCTTCAAAGAAACTTCCCGTCACCGTTCTGTCCGGCTTTCTCGGCGCCGGCAAAACCACCCTGCTGAACCATATCTTGGCGAATCGGGCCGGCTTGAAGGTCGCGGTGATCGTCAATGACATGAGCGAGATCAATATCGATGCGCAGACACTGGCCGAGCACGGCGGTCTGTCGCGTATCGACGAGACGCTGGTCGAGTTTTCCAACGGCTGTATCTGCTGCACCTTGCGCGACGATCTGCTGATCGAGGTGCGTCGATTAGCCGAAGAACAACGCTTTGACTATCTGTTGATCGAATCCACCGGTATTTCCGAGCCGCTGCCTGTCGCGGCAACGTTTGCCATGCGCGACGAGGCCGGCTTTGCCCTATCGGACATCGCACATCTGGACACCCTCGTCACCGTGGTCGATGCCGGGGCCTTTATCGATAACTATCAATCCACCGAGCAGCTGGCCGAGCGCGGAGACGCTGCGGATGCCGACGACGAGCGCACCGTGGTCGATTTAATGGTCGAGCAGATCGAGTTCGCCAACGTCATCGTGCTCAACAAGTGCGACCGCCTGGCCGACGAACAACGCGCACCGACCCTCGCCATTTTGAAGGCGCTGAACCCCGGCGCCGAAATCATCGAGGCCTGCCGGGCGCGCGTGCCGGCGAGCACGATCCTCGGCACCGACTGCTTCGACTTCGAGGCCGCCGCGCAAATGCCCGGCTGGGCGCGAGAACTGTCCGGCGCGCCGCATACGCCAGAGAGCGAGGAATACGGCATAACGAGCTTCGTCTACCAGCGCCGCGTTCCGTTCCATCCCCAGCGCCTGTTCGAATTGCTGCATCACGACTGGCCCGGCGTGCTGCGCTCGAAAGGCTGGTTCTGGCTGGCCTCACGCCCGGACTGGGTCGGCGAAATTTCCCAGGCCGGCGGGGCACTGACCCATCAAGCCGCCGGCTTCTGGTGGGCCAGCGAGCCCGCCGGGCAACAACTGCCCAATAATCGCGACGAGCGCGCCGGCGTTCGCGCCGCCTGGGACCCCGTCTACGGCGATCGGCGTCAGGAAATCGTGGTCATCGGCATCGACCTGGATCGCGCGGCGCTGGAAGCGCGCTTGGATGCCTGCCTGTTGACTGAGTCCGAACTGGCCCGTGGTTGGGCTGCTTGGCAGTCGTTGCCGGATCCGTTTCCGGGGTGGCGGTTGGCGGCCTAGCTGTTGCGCCGTTTGATGAATGGCGCGTTTTTGGCCGGGACACGCTCCAGCAAGAAATATTTTGCTGTCGTGAATACTCTTTAGAATGCTTTGAACGTCGGTTTCGCGCTGCTGCGCGAGTGTCTTTTCTTGTTTGCGCAAGAAAAGGCACCAAAAGAAGCGCACCCATCCTCGGCGCCGGCTTCGCCGGTGCACGCCGATGCTCACGTCGGCGGAATGCGGCAAAAAACTCACATCGCTTTCGCGATGCTCAAACACTTTGCCGCACCGGCGCAGCGCGCCGGACATCCGCCGCCGCTGCGCGTCTGCGTCGCCTCACAATGGGGCCCAATACAGCGCAGGCGACCGCAGCTTTGTCTTGATTTAGCCGATTGCGGGGCTTTTGAACATGGTCGTGTTGGCTTACGGCGTCTGGCCTAAGCCGATTTACGCTCTCCCAACCTGTCGCGCCGTGTCTGTATTCGGGTGCCCTTCAGGGCCGGCGCAGACGCTCGGGGCGATTGGGTGTCCGGCGCACGGCGCCGGCACGGCCAGCATGTCTGAGCGTGGCCAAAGCCGCGCGAGTTCCTGGCCGTGTCCCAGTCGCCCCGGGTGGCTGCGCGTACCCGCGAAGCGGGCGGACATGTAGGGGGTCCTTTCCTTTGCTTACTTTCGTTTGGACAAGCAAACGAAAGTGAGTCGCACGGCAGTGCGAAACCGGCGCCAAAGCCATTCTCAAGAGCTTTCCAACTCACGAGCGATGACCGAACAGGCGATCTCAAAACTCAGCAACACCCACCTGACACACTCACCCCACCCGAAGCATAATCCGACACCCCCTCATCAAACGGCAACGCCACCCCACACCCCGCAAACACGCCGAAGTGCTGCGAAAAATCCCCGATGAACTCAAAATGCGGGGCAAAGCGCGACTCGGCCAACATGCGCCAGGTGTTGCCGCAGACCGGAAACACACGCCCGGCCTCGATGACGTGATGGCCGTCGAGCGTGAAGGCGTGCGGGGCGGTGGCCACGGTGCCGCGATAGATGACGGCCTGGCCATAGTCCTCGCAGGCCGGCTCCAGATCGGCGATGTTGAATAGCCGATACGTGGCCGAATAGAAGCGGGCGTTGCCGAGCTTGGCTTCCAGTACAACGTCATCGACGCTGAGCCGGCGCGACTCGACCAGACGCGGGTCACCGAAACCGACTCGCCGGGCCAGGTGCTCGAAGTCGTTCCAGTAAAGTGCGCCGCCCAGGCATTCGCCGTAGAGCACCGGGTCGTTGACGATCTCCTGGGCCAGGCGACGATCGGCATAGACATCGGAGAAATAGAACTCGCCGCCGGGCTTTAGAAGCCGGGCGACGTCGGCCAGCACCTTGGGCTTGTCGGTCGACAGGTTGATGACACAGTTGGAAATGACCACGTCGAAGCTGCCCCGCGCCAGCTCCAGCGCGTCTAGCGCCTCGAGATAGCCTTTTTCGAAGCGGACGTTGGAGGTGCCATAGCCGAAAGCCTGGCGGTGATGCTCTTCGTGCTGGCGCGCCACGGCGAGCTGCTCGTCGGTCATGTCCACGCCCACCACTTCGCCGTGCTCACCGACCAGCTGCGACAAGAGATAGACATCGCGCCCGGCGCCGCAGCCCAGATCCAGCACCCGGGCGCCAGCCAGCTCGTCGGGCACCACCAGCCCGCAGCCGTAGTAGCGGGCCAGCACATCGTCGTGAATATTGGCCAGCAGCGGTTTCAGATACGCCGGCGGGGTCTGGTCACAGCAGGCGTTGGTGGCTAGATCGGCCGAGGATTGCAGGGTCTGGCCGTAGTATTCCTGGACAGAATCGCGCATGGACTTCGACGGCGGTTAGATGTGATGCCCTGCAGTCTAACTCAGCGCCCGTGGGGCAGCTCCAGCTTCTGGCCGGCCGACAGATTGCGGCTGTGCAGGTGATTGATGCTCATGAGCGCGTCGACGCTCACCCCCTGCCGCTGGGCGATCTCGGACAGCGTATCGCCGGCACGCACGGTATAGAGCGAGCCGCCGGTGGGCGCCATGCGCTCGGGCGGGTGTTTCTCGAAATAGGCCATGATGCCGTTGAACATGGCCGTGGCCAGCTGATCGCGAAAGCCGTCGTTTTCCAGCCGACGCGCCTGGGCCGGGTTGGACAGGAACGCGGTTTCGCACAGCACCGACGGAATCATCGGGTCGCGCAGCACGGCAAAGTTGGCCCGCGGCGGCGTGCGCCGATAGATCGGCCCCACACGGCCGAACTGGCCGATGATGTCGTCGGCCAGGCTGTCGGCATCGTCGATGGAGGCGTTCTGATACAGATCGGTCAGCACCGCGTTGAGCGTGGGATCGGTATCCGAGAAGTCCACGCCGGCGACCCGTCGATCGGCCGAGTTCTCGAACTGGGCCAGCTGGGCCGCCTTGGCGTCGGTGGCGCCGTGCTGTGACAACACATAACACGTGCCGCCATCCACGCGGTGATCATCGGGATAAGCGTTCTGGTGAATCGAGACGAATAGATTGGCGTGGTTGTTCTGAGCGATACGCACCCGCTCGGCCAGGCCTACAAAGTGATCGTCGCTGCGGGTAAGCACCGGCCGCACGCTGGCCGTGGCCTTGAGTTTGGCGTAAAGCTTCTTGGCGATCGACAGCGCCACGGTCTTTTCCATGAGCCCGTTCGCTCCGCGTGTGCCCGAGTCGTGCCCGCCGTGGCCCGGGTCGATTACGACCACGACCGGGCCGTTGACGCGGGCGGCTTTATAGAGCGCTTCGGGCTCTTTGTCCTGGCGTACCGCCGACTGGGCGCCTGTGTCTTTTCGGGGCGCGCGGCTCGCTGGCACGCGGGCCACCGAAGCCGAGGCTTTCGTGTTGATCGTCGCCACGAGCGTGTTGCCACGCGCCTCGACGCCTTGCAGCGTACCGCCATCGGCCAGATCAATAACGACACGCGTGCTGCCGTCGCCATGTCGGGCCAAGCGCACGCCGGTAAGCCCCGGTTTGCGGCCCACCGGCGCCACCGAGCCGATATCCGTGCCCTCGAGGTCAATCACCGCCCGGGCCGGATCGTCCAGCGAGAAATAATGAAATTCCGGCACCGTATCCAGCGCGAACCGCACGGTGCTTGTGGTGCCGGCCGCGTTGACCGACAGGCCCGTCAGCCGCGCAGCGTGGGCCGCGCTGCCCATCAGCAGCAGCGCAGCAAAGCAAAGCGAGGCAATAACACGAGCAAGCTGGATCACGGGCCGGACGGTTTAGAGCATATGAATAGCAATAGGGTAAATCACAGGCGCCAATACTGGCCTACAAATCGAACGGCACGCTCGTGGTCAGGCGGATATCACGGCCCGGCGAGAGTGCATAGCCCTTGTAGGTATCCAGAAAGCCGCGATACGGCTTGTCGAAAAGGTTGTTCACACGTAGATCCAAGCGCACCTCGTGCCCGGCGATGGTCGGCGTCATGCCAGCCCCGAGATCGACCAGCCCGTAGCCCGAGGTCGAGGCACGCCCGAACGGCGCGCCGTCGAACTGTGAGAACGGCTCGCCCGGGGCCGCGTCCTGACTGGCGTGATACGTCAGATCCACCAGCCCGTAGGCGCCGGGCGGCCAGCTCTGGCCTTTCGGCGTAAAGCGAGCCCCCACGCCAAAGTTGTTGGCCGGGATCAACGGCAGATCCTCGTTGGACTGGGTGCGCTCACCGGTGATCAGCTCGCCCTGGGCATGCACCGACATCCACTGTGTGAGCTGGGCCTCGACGCTGGCCTCAGCGCCGTAGAGCTCGGCATCGGCCTGGTCGTGATCGAAGACCGGCAGGCCGTTCTGGGTCTGGCCGGTATCTTCGATATAGATGTAGTTATCAATCGCGTTGCGATAGCCCGAGAGTTTGGCCGTCACCCGGTCGGAGGCCCAGCGCAGCGAGACCGAGGTATCCAGCGAGGTTTCCTCGTCGAGATCCGGGTTGCCGCGCTGGAACGCCGCCACCCCGCCGTGCTGGCCGGCTACATATAACTCGAACAGGCTGGGCGCGCGGAAACCGCGCCCGACGTTGGCCGCCAGTGACAGATGATCCGTGAGCGCATAGACGCCGCCCAGCGAGCCGGTCACCACGTTGAAGGTCTGTTTATCGGCGTTGACTACCGACGGCGAGGGGTTGGCGGTCTCCCCGGCGTCGGCCTCCACATCGTGATAGTCGTAGCGCAGCCCGGCCTGGAGCGTGAGCTTGCCGATGTCTTTTTCCTCGAAGGCAAAGACCGCGGCGTTGTTCACCTGGCCGCCCGGCGAGAGCTGAACCCGCCCGCGCGAGGCTTGCTGCTTGTTGAGATATTCCACCCCGAACGTGCCCCCGGACAGGCCCAGCACCGGGCCGTGCTGGCCGGTCAGGCGCGCGGTGTACTGGTCAAACTCGAGATCAATCGTGTTGTCGAAGCCCGTGACCAGGGGAAAGCCCCCGGCATTCGAGCGCCGGCGATTGTTCTGATAGAGAAAACTGGGCTTCCACTGGATCCCGGCGCCCTCGACGTGGCCGGTCAGCTGAATCTGGTCGTCGTTGATGTACTGGCCCACGCCTTCGGCACCGGCGGTCGGCGGCTTGATACCGGCCGGGGGCGGCAAGAGAAAGTTGTGCTCGTCGTCAAACCGGGTATAGCGCAGCTGCCACTCACCCAGGGTGTCGTCGTCCATGCCCAGGGCGAAGCTGCCGTTCAACTGATTGAAGTCGGTATACGGCAGGCGCCCGGTATAGGCCGGCGCGTCGCTGTTGGCGGCCGCGTTCGGGCCCGGGAAATACGTTGGCTCGTCGGGCGTGCGGATATCCCCGCCGTCGCGCCGGATGAAGCCGGCCGCGTAGCCGAAATGGCCGTTGCCGCCGGTGGCTTTGACGCCGGTATCCCATTGGCGGTTGTTGCTGTTGTACCGGCCCATCACTTCGCCCAGCGCGCGATGATCGTAGGCGATATCCATCGGGATCAGGTTGATCGCCCCGCCAAGTGCGCTGGAGCCGTAGAGCACGCTGGACGCCCCCCGCACCACCTCGGCCCGGTCGATCAGAAACGGATCAATGACCGGCATGTGGCGTACCCCGTATGCCTGGTTACCGATACCCACGTCGTCCGACAAAATCTTCACGCGCAGACCCGACAGACCGCGGATGACCGGCTTGCCGGCCACGTTGCCGGTGCCGATCGAATCCACGCCCGCCAGCTGATCGAGCCCCTCGCCGAGGTTGGATACACCGTCGGCCTGCATGGCCTGGCTATCCACCACGTCGACGTTGGCCGCCTGCGTCAGCGGACTCCCGGGAATCGCGACGCCGGTGACAGAAACAGCCTCCAGCTGCGTCGCCTTGGCCGGTTGGGCCGGCGCTGCAGGCGCCGCCGTTGTCGTATCCCGTTCGGCCGGCGCCGCGGGGGCGACCGGCGCTTGGGCGCTCCCCGCGCCCGCATAAAAGCAAAGTGATAACGTAACAATACAAGCACGCAATGATACACGTGCTTTGGCGCTTGCAGACATGATTCCCCCAGACAAGACAACGACCATCGGGCCGAGGCTTCAAACCTCAGCCGGCGCAAATGTTACCTTGTAACAATTACGCCGGCAATGCCGCATGCCTCACGCCATGCGCGCCAGCCACTTCTCGGCGTCTGACCACCGCCTCGACGAGAGGCGATGCGCGCAAGCATGTCGTATCGGGTTGCAGGCCCTAGGTGTGTAAACCCACCACATTGTTCACGGGTAGCTGCAATCGGCTGATGGGGGATTGATGGTTGAGGCTGGCATGGGGTCGGTGCCAGTTGTAGTCATGGAGCCAGTACGGCAGATAGGCCGCGCGCTCATCGGCGTTCTGATAAGCGTGGGCGTACGCCCATTCGCGTAACGCCGTCTGGATCCAGCGTTCGGCCTTGCCGTTGGTGCGCGGCCGATAGGGCCGTGTGCGCTTGTGCTTGAGCCCGAGTCGACGACAGGCCCTGGCAAATCGCCGGGAGCGATAACAGGCGCCGTTGTCGGTCAGCACCGCGTTGAACCGGACGCCCAGAGCCCGGTAGTAACGCAGCGCGGCGATCAACGCCCGCACGGCGCTGGCGCCGCTTTCGTCCGGCCAGATCGTGGCGTGGGCCACGCGGCTGTGGTCATCGATGGCCATATGGACGTAGTCCCAGCCGGCACCGCGCGACTTGCCGCGCCGGTCGCCCGTCACCCGATGACCGGGTCGTGCGAAACGGTTCACTTTCTTGATGTCCAGGTGCAACAGATCGCCCGGTGCATCGTGTTCATAACGTCGCACAGGCCGTGCGGGTTCGAGCGCCGACAATCGGTTCAGGCCGGCGCGCTGGAGCACGCGCGCGACCGTCGCGCGCGGCACGCCGGTCTGGCGCGTGATCGCCGAATAAATACGGCGTCGTCGGCGCAGACGACGGATGCGCGCCTGCTGCGCGGCGGAGATCCGATGCGGGCATCGATGCGGTCGGCAGCTGCGATTCGATAACCCGGCCCAGCCTTCGCTGCGGTAGCGCGCCAGCCATTTGTGGACGGTGCGGGGACTCACCGCCATGGCCTGGGCGACATCGACCGGCCGGAGTCCGTGTTCGATGAC
>CEVI01117887.1_pt1 | contig 35166 bp, 32 predicted proteins | sample 531471 | NCBI WGS metagenome assembly CEVI01 (sample SAMEA2623513, study PRJEB7988) | marine metagenome | isolation source: saline water (ENVO:00002010), including
AGTTTTGTGATAAATGCAGTATGTTGCATTCACCAGTTGAACTCACCACCCCTTTTTTAATAGAGCGAGGATCTGTCATGACCAGTACAACTGACAAGCTGAAAGGCAAGTACAACGAAACCGCCGGCAAGGCCAAGCGTGAAACCGGCCGTGCACTTGATGACGAAGAGCTGCAGGGCGAAGGTGAACTGCAGAATCTCAAGGGCAAGGGCCAGTCGCTGAAGGGCAAGGCCAAGGAGAAATTGAAGGACCTGGTAGACCGCAGCTGAGGTTCTGTTTCGCCTGCGCCCGGGCTCGTCCCGGGCGTTGTTGTTTCTGGCAGACAGGGACAGCGGATGCGCTTTCTGGCATCATGCTGTTCTTTCGCCTGCTAAGCTTATTGGCACCCGAGCAAGCTCGGACGCTGCTGAGCATTCATCTTTATAGTCATGGTGTTGTGTCCTGCCCCACGTCAGGACCGGCGCGCAGCACTAGCGCGGTGTGGAGCGCTTCAGCTCCCTTTACCCCGGCTGCATTATTACGGAACTCTGCCTAATGCCCCTGTATATTCTGCTCATTCTGGGTGGTCTCAGCGCCTTTGGTCCCTTATCCATCGACATGTACCTGCCGGCTTTTCCGGCGATGGCAGAGGATCTGGGCGTCAGTAGCGAGCAGATCCAGCTCAGTCTGTCGGTGTACTTCATCGGGCTGGCCAGTGGGCAACTGGTGTATGGCCCATTGGCCGACCGTTTCGGGCGGCGCAAACCGTTGTTGTTTGGTATTGGCCTGTTCTGTGTTGCTTCGCTTGCCTGCGCGCTGGCGCCTACGTTGGAGTGGCTGCTTGCCGCGCGCTTTGCCCAGGCATTGGGTGGTTGTGCGGGCATGGTGGTAAACCGGGCAGTGGTGCGTGACCTGTGCGAGCCGATTGATGCGGCCAAGGCGTTTTCACAGCTGATGCTGATCATGGGCGTGGCACCGATTCTGGCGCCACTGGCTGGAACGGCATTATTGGGGCTGGCGGGATGGGCAAGTATTTTCTGGTTTCTGACGGTGTTCGCCGGGCTGTTCGCCCTGGCGGTGTACTTCTTTCTGCCTGAAACACTGCCGCCACATATGGCGCCGCCGCCGCTGCGCAGTGCGTTTGGGCGCTATATCAGGCTGCTGCGTGAGCCCTTGTTCATGTTTCACGCCTTGACCGGGGGCGTTGCCATGGCGGGCATGTTCGCCTACATCTCCGGCTCGCCTTATGTCTTTCTCGAGTTGTACAAGGTGCCCGTGGAGCAATACGCCTGGCTGTTCGGCAGTATTGCCGCCTGCTTTATTCTGTCTGCCCAGTTGAATTCACGGCTGCTGCGGCGCTGGAGCCAGCTGGCCCTGATACGCGGGACCACATTCATCTACATGCTGGCCACCGTAACCCTGCTGCTGGCCGCCTGGTTGCAGGTTGAGAGCCTTTGGCTGTTTTTGCCGCCGCTGGTGCTGAGTGTGGCGATCATTTCCCAGGTGCTGCCTAACGCCTCGGCCTGTGCGCTGGCCGGTCATGGCCATCAGGCGGGGATTGCCTCCGCGTTGATGGGCACCATGCAGTTTGCGATTGCCGGGATCACTTCTGCTGCGGTTGGCATGCTGCATGACAATACGGCAGTACCCATGGCGGGCGTGATGGCGGTGTGCGGGTTGTTAACCGTGGTGATGGCAGCGCTGGCGCGTCGTGCCAATGGGCGTATCGCCGCTGCGCATTAGTGCGCGGGTGATATTCTCAGAGCACAAACAACAAGGCCGCAGCAAATGCTGCGGCCTTGTTGGCAGAGGGGGGTTAGATCAGGCTGCCCAGCGCTTGAGGATCAGGGTGGCGTTGGTGCCACCGAAACCGAAGCTGTTGGACATGATCAGATCAACCGCCTGGTCCAGACGCTCACGCAGAATCGGCAGGTCGCCAGCGTTTTCGTCCAGTTCATCGATGTTGGCCGAGGCGGTCAGGAAGTTATCACGCAGCATCAGCATGCAGTAGATGGCTTCCTGTACACCGGCAGCGCCCAGCGAGTGACCAGAGAGGCTCTTGGTGGAGCTGATCTTCGGTGCCTTGTCGCCAAACACTTCACGGATGGCCTTGAGCTCGGCAACGTCACCAACCGGCGTAGAGGTGCCGTGGGTGTTGAGGTAGTCAATGGCGCCATCAACGGTTGCCAGCGCTTGCTGCATGCAGCGTACCGCACCTTCACCGCTCGGAGCGACCATGTCGTAGCCGTCAGAGGTGGCACCATAGCCAACCACTTCGGCGTAGATCTTGGCGCCGCGAGCCAGTGCGTGCTCGAGCTCTTCAACAACGACCATACCGCCACCACCGGCGATGACAAAACCGTCACGGTTGGCATCGTAAGCGCGGGAGGCTTTGGTCGGGTTTTCGTTGTTCTGGGTCGACAGTGCGCCCATCGCGTCGAACAGCATGGTCTGGGACCAGTGTTCTTCTTCACCACCGCCAGCGAAGACGATGTCCTGCTTGCCCAGCTGGATCAGTTCGGCAGCGTGACCGATACAGTGTGCGCTGGTAGCGCAGGCAGAGGAGATGGAGTAGTTGACGCCCTTGATCTTGAACGGCGTTGCCAGACAGGCAGAAACGGTGCTGCCCATGGTACGCGGTACACGGTACGGCCCGATTTTCTTGACGCCTTTTTCGCGCAGAATGTCGATGGCTTCCATCTGGTTCAGAGTGGAGGCGCCGCCGCTGCCGGCCACCAGGCCGGTACGTACGTTGCTGACTTGCTCTTCGCCCAGACCAGCATCGGCAATCGCCTGTTGCATGGACAGGTAGGCGTAAGCAGCCGCATCACCCATGAAGCGCTTAACCTTGCGGTCGATGGCGGCTTCGAGGTCGATGTCTACGGAGCCGGAAACGTGGCTACGCAGACCCATTTCGGCGTACGAGGGATTGAAGCGGATGCCGGATTTGCCTTCTTTCAGACTGGCAGCAACGGAGTCCAGGTCCTGGCCCAGGCAAGAAACGATGCCCATGCCGGTAATCACGACGCGACGCATAGTGATGATCCTCAGAAACTATCGGTAGAAGTGAACAGACCCACGCGCAGACCTTCGGCGCTGTAGATCTCGCGACCATCGACGGCCACGCTGCCATCGGCGATGCCGAGGGTCAGGGCGCGGTTCATGGTGCGCTTGATGTGAATGGTGTAAGTCACCTTCTTGGCGGTCGGCAGCACCTGACCGAAGAATTTGACTTCGCCTGAGCCCAGCGCGCGGCCACGGCCTTCATAGCCGAGCCAGCCGAGGTGAAAGCCAACCAGTTGCCACATGGCATCCAGACCCAGGCAGCCCGGCATGACCGGATCACCTTCAAAGTGGCAGGCGAAGAACCAGAGATCAGGGTTGATATCCAGTTCGGCGACGATTTCGCCCTTGCCGTATTTGCCACCGGTCTCGCTGATGTGAGTGATGCGGTCGATCATCAGCATGTTGGGGGCTGGAAGTTGTGCGTTTCCGGGGCCAAACATCTCGCCACGGCTGCATTTGAGCAGCTCTTCCCGGGTGTACGCATTCTGTTGTGTCATTAGTGGCTCCTGCTCATCCCCGTCACGGGGGCTGTTGATTCGGCTTGTTCTGTGTCAGCAAGTATCCGAAAGGGCGCATGGCTGTCCATGATAGTCGAGCCTGCCCTGATTGGCTGCTGTACCGGCATGACCTGGGTCAGGTCGGATGCACGCGCCTCAGGTTGTACTGCACTTTCGGTTACCAGCTGATGGTTACCAAATGATTTAGCAACGTGGACCTATGCTCAGACTTCGCGTTTTTCGAGAAAGTCACAACACAGGTTCCGAGGCGTTGAGGATACGCGCGAAGGCCGCCGAGGACAAAGGTTCTTCGTCTCGGCGGCGCGCGGGGTGGGGCGGGCGAGGGCGAGTATCAGGCGAGTACGCCGAACTCGGCCTGAAACTGATCGCGCAGTTCGCGCTTGAGGACCTTGCCGATGGCGCTGCGTGGCAGCTCATCGGTGATGATCACGCGGTTCAGGCGCTGGATCTTGCCGACGCGCTCATTGAACCAGGCCTGGAGCTGGTCTGCGTCCACACTGCGGCCTGCGAACGGCACTACATAGGCGACCGGCGTTTCGCCCCAGCTGGTGGAGGCTACACCGACCACGGTAACGTCCTGCAGGTCAGGATGCTTGCGCAGCTCTGCTTCCAGGTCGCTCGGGTACACGTTGAAGCCGCCGCTGATGATCATGTCCTTGCGGCGATCCATCAGCGTCAGAAAGCCTTCTTCATCAAAGCGGCCGACATCACCGGTGCGGATGAAGCGCTTGCCTGTGCTGTCGAACCACTCGGCTTCGGCTGTTTTTTCGGGCTTGTTCAGGTAACCCGCCATCATCGCCGGGGAGTGGCCAACGACCTCGCCAATCTCGCCACGCGGCAGTTCCTCACCGTCTTCGCTGATCACGCGCATGTCGTGGCCTTCCATCGGCAGGCCGACAGTGTGCAGCTTGTCGGGGTAGGTGTGGGCAGCCAGTGCGCAGGAGCCACCGCCCTCGGTCATGCCATAGAACTCGACCAGGCCACCAGGCCAGCGTTTGATGACGTCGGCTTTGAGCTCGGCGTGGAAAGGCGCGCTGGTACTGAACTTCATCATGTAGCTGCTGAGGTCGTAGCTGTCGAAGTCGGGGCGAGCCATGATGCGCTGGTACTGCACCGGCACCAGCATGGTGTGGGTAATGCGGTTTTCTTGCGCCAGCTTCAGGTAACGCTCGGCGTCAAATTTGGCCATGATCACCACGGTTCCGCCGAGCCCGATGGTGGGCAGAAAGGACACCAGCGTGGTGTTGGAATAAAGCGGTGTGGACATCAGCGTACGGCAGTCAGGCCCGTAGCCCATGGTCAGGCCGCGCTGAATGTGCGACCAGCGCATGCCGTGGGACTGCACGATACCCTTGGGCTCGCCAGTGGTGCCGGATGAATAGATGACGTTGAAGGTCATCTCCGGGGTGATTTCCACCGCAGCAGGCTTGGCGCCATCTTCGGCCAGCCAGTCATTGAAGTGACGCTCGCTGCCGCTGTTGTCCAGTGTCAGCAGCGGCATGCTCAGGCGGTCACGGACACCCGCGATGGCCTTGTTGACGCTGGCGTCGACGAAGAACAGTTTGGAGGCGGAGTCGGCGAGCATGCCCAGCAGACTTTCCGGGCTGGAAGAGGGTGCCAGCGGGGCGACGGTCAGGCCGGCGCGCAGTGCACCGACGAAGAGCACGGCATAGTTGATCGAGTTGCTGCCACAGATCGCAATGGCGTCGCCGGCTTTCAGGCCGTCACGCTGCAGGGCGGCGGCAACGCGGTTTGCTTCGGCATCCAGCTGTCGGTAGGTCATCTGTTGATCGTCTTCGATCAGAGCCGGGTGCTCTGCGCGGTCGATAGCGTGCTGGGCGATCAGTACAGGAAGAGTAGAAAAGGGCGATTCTAGCGTGATGGTCGACATGGTCTGGATGCTCAAAATTATTGGGGTTGTGGGAGCAGGCTGTCTGCGCCGAGCTGATACAGCCTTTTTTAAGCGACCTAGTGTCTCGGTTTGAGGACACTGAATCCAGCGTCGCAGGGCCTTAATTTGTTGGGGAAATGTTAAGGAATCACTGATCGACTGCGCTCGCCTCTGCGCGCGCTCACGCGTGCAGAGGCGAGCGACACCGCCAGCTGTCCGCTTGATCTATGTGGACTTCAAACAGTGACGCTGGCGTGCTCTGAACGTTGGCTGGGCCTGTTACTTCGGGGTAGTCCAGGGGCTGAGCGCCTGCAGCAGCGCCTGGCGGTTGACCGGCTTGCTGAGAAAATCCTGCATGCCTGCTGCTTCGCAATCGCGCCGATCAACGTCAAAGGCGCTCGCCGTCAGGGCGATGCAGGGCAGCGGCTCGAGCTGGTGCACGGTGCAGTGCTCGCTGTACCGACGCCAGACCTCAAGGCCGTCAATGTCGGGGAGCTGGATGTCCATCAGTACGGCAGCATAGGCCGCCGACCGATCGGTCAGATGGCGCAGCGCATCTTCGCCACTGGCAACGGCTACCACGCGAATGTCCGCCGTGTTGAGCATGCCTTCAATCACCATCTGGTTGACCGGGTTGTCCTCGACAAGCAGCACCGGGCGGTCACTGCCCTGGACTTCGCGAGTGGGGGGCTCGCTGGGCTTGCCCAGCGGCTTCTCGCGCAGCGCCAGTGGTATCTCGAAGGTAAATACCGAGCCCCGGCTTTCATGGCTTTGGGCGACCAGTTTGCCGCCCATCTTCTCGGCAAAGGTACGGGCGATGGACAGGCCCAGCCCGGTTCCGCCGAAGCGTCTGGATGTGCTGCTGTCGGCTTGCTGAAAGGCATCGAACATGCGCTCAAGGCGCTCCGGCGCGATGCCGATACCGGTATCGGAGACTGCACAGCGCAACCACAGTGCGTCGGTGCCGGTCAGTTGCCAGCTAGCATGCACGGCGATGGAGCCCTGTTCGGTGAATTTCATCGCGTTGCCGATCAGGTTCACCAGTATCTGCCGGATACGAGTCGGGTCGCCCACCACCTCGGCGTAGTTGTCGTTGCCTTCGAGTTTGGTGATCAGTTTTAGTTTCTTCTGCCGGGCTGTGTGCTCGAACACACTGACCGAAGACTGGATCAGTTGCGGCAAGTTGAATGGAATGTGCTCCAGCTCCAGCGCGCCGCGCTCAATGCGGGAGAAGTCGAGGATGTCGTTGATGACCTTAAGCAGGTGGTCGGTCGACTCGCCGGCGATATGTACGTACTCGCTCTGCTCGCTGTTAAGGTCGGTGGTCTCGAGCAGTTGCAGCATGCCGAGCACGCCGTTCATGGGCGTGCGCAGTTCGTGGCTCATCATGGCCAGAAACTCCGACTTGGCACGGTTTGCCGATTCGGCCTCTTCACGGGCGCTGATCAGCTCCTGCATGGCCCGTTGCTGCTGCGTTTCTGCGCGCTCGAGGGTTTCGGCCAGGCTGTTGATGTTGTGCATCAAATGGCCGATCTCGTGCTCGTCGTTGACCTCAAGGCGCGTATCCAGCTCCCCTTGCTGCAGGCGCGCAACGGCGTTGCCCATGCGCTCCATCGGGTCGGCCAGGGCTTTGGCCAGGCGGATGGCAAGGAACAGCGTTGCCACCAGCACTAGTGCTGCCAGCGCGAGCGTTTTCAGCACAATGGCCTGCTGGCGCTCGATAAAGGCGCTGCTGCTCAAGCCTACATGCACCTGGCCCAAGTAGCGCTGCTGGTCGTTGTCGCTCGCTGTGGGCGCGTCCAGCAGGAACAGGTCATTTTGCAGCGGGATACGTTCGCGCAGGATGTCGGCAACGAATACCTGCATGCCCTTGCGCTCAATGTGATCGTCCTGGCCAAGGTGCAGCAGTGCTCGCCCGGTACGGTCGTAGACTTCGACGTAGCGGACATGCGGCACGTTGAGCGCCCCTTTGACCAGGCTTTCGAGGGTGCGCAGGTTGCCGCTGATCACACCGTACTCGGCAGCAGGTGCCAGCTGATCGGCAATCAGTTGACCGGTCACCTGCAGCTCTCTGTTCACATCGTCCAGGCGAGCAGTAGTGAAAAAGGTGAAACCCACCACGCCCATCAACAGCGCCGGCAGCGTGGCGATCAGGATCAGGCGACTGTAGATGGTGCCGCGTTGCAGAAAATTCATGGCTCTTGCTCCAGCTCGGCCAAGCGGCGGGCGAGGGTGGCGTCGTCTGGCAGCGGGATACCCAGGGAGCGGGCTACCTGGGCGTTGCTCAGTACGGAAAAATAGCGGGGGTAGGACGCTGCGCTGGCGGGCATACCCTGTTCAATCAGGTAAGCAACGCTGCGCGCCATGTCTTGGGGGCTGCTGTAGGTCGTGCTCAAGCTACCCGCGTCAATAAAGGGCGCGCTGGGGCCGATCAGCACCTTGTTGCGTGAGTAGCTGGTCAAAAGGATGGTTTTCAGATTGTCGGCGTTGTAGATGCTGCTGTCGTCGGTGCCGAGCAGGATGTCGCTGCGACCCAGCAGGCTCAATAGCTGCCGAGACAGGTCATCCGGACCGTCCACTTCGGCGATGGTCAGGGTGATACCTTGCCGGTCAGCTGCCGCTTGCCAGGTGGCTTGCTGCCAGCGGCTTGCGGGGGTCAGCAATATGCCTGCGCGGTCTATACGAGGGGCCAGCAGGCTACTGAGCAGCAGTTGTCGGGCCGGTTCTGGATCAGCGTAGAGGGCCGACAGCCAGGGTGGAGCTGCCTGGCTGCGCGGATACCAATATTCAGATGTAATGTAGGTCGCCAGGGTGGGGGTTTGCGAGCGCTGGCGAAGGCGCCAGTCCAATGCGTCCTGGCCCATGGTAATGATGTGCTGGTACTGCGCGTCGGGCGGCAGCGTCGCGGTCGCCGTGGTGAGCACGTCCACAGGGGTGCCAAGCGCTGCCTGCAGTTCGTTGATAAAAGCGGTGGTGAGGCTGCTCTGTGTCGGTAGCACGACCAGTGCCTGGCCGGCCTGTGCCGGCTGTATGGCCGCCATCAGGAACAGGTAGGCAAGCAACAGACGCAGGGCCTTCATCAAAGCCAATGCCTGCTTGGGGTCATGGGTAGGTCAGACATTCCTTGTCCATTCGCTGGTAAGTGATAAGCGCATCGGCTCAGAACGAAAGCTCTGCGCTCAGATAATACTGGCTCTGGCTATCGTAAAGGTTTTCATCCCAGGTTAGGGCTTCATCATCCAGCCTTTGCTGCCAGGTCATGGCAAGACTCAATGCCGAGTTGGCCGACAGTTCGAAACGCTTTTCCACCCGCAGGTCTGCGCGCTCAAACCGGCGTTCGTTCAGCTCATCAGCCCCGTAGTAGAAGAGGCTGCTGGTGAAGCCGGCTGGCCATTCGCGAATCCAGCCAGCACTTCCGGAATGCCTGGGTGTCAGGCGCTGGTCCAGGTTGTTACTGGCATCAAAGACAATATGAGCATAGGTCAGCCTCAGCCGGTCGGCGTGTCCTAGCCGCCAGTCGATTTCTGCTTCTGCGCCGCGAAACTCTACCCGGGAGTCATTGTTGGGGTAAAAATCGGTGATCTTAAGCGGCTCGCTGTTCATGTTGTCGATGCGTTCATGAAACAGGCGCATATCCAAGGCCAGGCCCTGGCGATGAAAGTTGCCGTGGTAACCCAGCTCGACTGACCGCATGCGTTCCTGCTCAAGATCGCCCGGGCCGATGCCGGTTGCGTAGTAGACCGGGTCCGACGGTACCGGGCCGCTGGCGTTCTTTATCGGATAGGTCCAGTGCGCGTTGTTCTCGTACATGTCCGGGGAGCGCACCGCTTCGGAGTACACCGCGCGCAGACTGTGAAGGGGCGTGATGAACAGGTGTCCAGCTATCCGCGGTGAGAAGGACGTGCCGATAAGCTGGTCGTCCTCAAGCATGCCGCCGAACTGAAACAGCCAGCGCTCGTGAGGGCGGTACTCGATATTGGCAAAGCCCTGCACGATGTAGCTGTCGACCGTGCCGGCGAACAGGGTCTCTGAGGTGGCGCGGTCATAGCGGTAGCTAAGGCCGCTCATCAGGCGTAACTGGTCGTTCAGTCGCAGGGTGTCCTGGACCTCCAGATGAACCCGGCTCTCCTCCAGGTTGTGATCGATATCCCAGCACACTGGTGCGCTGTTGCGGTAATTGTTGCGCGCCTGTTTGATTGCCTCGCCAAGGTCGCCCAGCTGTGGGGTGTACTCGTCCGCCAGGCTGATCTGCATCGCGGTACGCATATCGTAGGCAGCGTCGGCATACTCAAGAAAACGGCTAACCCGGCGCGCGGCGGTGGGGTTGAGGGCATAGAGTTGCTTCAGCTCGTTGATGAACACGACGGGGCTGTCGCAAGCACGCCACGCCTGCTCGCGGTTCATCTGCTGGGCATAGGCCAGCACTTGCACACTGTGGTTGGGGTTAATGTCGTTTTTCCATAGCCCCTGGATGGAGTAATCGCTGATTTCACTGTCCGAGTCAGGCTGGTGCGCTGCGACGGCGTAATCATAGGCACCCAAGGTGTCTCGGCTGGGGCGCAAGGGCTTTAAAAAGGGCTCGTAATCGTAGTAGTACTGCTGGCGGGCCTGGCTGGCGGCGACCTGCAGTTCCAGCGATTGCTGGCTGTTGATGGTGAAGGCGCCGCTCAGGTTGATGCGCTCCAGGCGGCGGCTGTCGCGGTAATCCACCCCTGGCTCCAGCAAGTCGAAGCCGTCATCGGCCGCCCCCGACAGACTCAAGCGCCAGTCGCTGTCGGCGAGATTGAAGTGTTGGCTGCCGTACCAGTCTCTGACGCCGCGTTTGCCCGCCGTGTATTTGAGTGTCGTACCCGAGTAGTCGCGAGGGTGGCGCGAGACGATGTTGATTACACCCATCAGCGCGTTTGCGCCGTAGGCTGCGGTGTTGGGGCCGCGAAACACTTCGATGTGTTCTATATCCTCAATGGCCAGCGGAATGGCAGACCACTCAACAGTGGCAAAGCCGGGCCGGTAGACGGAGCGACCGTCAACCAGGACCTGCATGCGCCGCGCTTCACTGATGTTGGTGCCGTGCAGGTTTACGTTCATCTGGTTGCCGGAGCGGTAGCCCACCATCATGCCCGGCACCAGGCGCATCAATTCCGGGATGTCTCGAGCTCCGGAAGCACGAATCAACTGCCGATCAATCACCGTCATACTGCCCGGCACCTCTGCCGGGCTTTGTTTCAGGCGGGTAGCGCTGAGTACGGTGGGTAGCTGCAAGTCGTCGAGCAGCGGGTCGTTCAGGGACTGGGCGCCGAGAGGGGCGCTGCAGCACAAGAGGACAGCGGAGGCGGCGAGGCGCGGCTTTAGCATAGTGATGGCACTTGGATTCTTTTATACGAATGCGCACATATTAACCAGCCGAGCAGGTTTTTCCAGCGGCAAATCGCGCCGTCGGCGTGCTCGGCTTATACTGGCGCCAGATTCACTGTCTAAGGATGTTGCATGACCGATCGCAAAGCATCTGTCTGTGTGTTGGGTGGGGGCAGTTTTGGTACCACCCTGGCCAACCTCATGGCCTCCGAAGCTGTGCCGGTAATCCTCTGGTTGCGTGACCCCGAGATGGCCCGGCATATCAGCGAACAGCACGAAAATCCGCGTTACCTGCCCGGCATTGCTCTGGATGAGCGGTTGCAGGTAACCACCGACCTGAATGCGGCGCTGGCGACGGCAGAGATCGTCTTTCTGGCTATCCCGTCCAGTTCTTTCCGCACTGTACTCCAACAGATCGGCCCGCAGCTGGCCGGCAAACAGGTTGTCAGCACCACCAAGGGTATCGAGCAGCCTGGCTTTCTGATGATGAGTCAGATTGTCGAGCAGGAAGCACCTGAAGCCCGCGTAGGCGTGCTGTCTGGGCCTAACCTGGCCAAGGAAATTGCTGCAGGAGAGCTGACTGCGACCGTGGTCGCCAGCGAAGACGAGCAGCTGTGCCGTGATGTGCAGGACGTGCTTGGCTGTGCCAACCTGCGGGTCTATGCCAGTCAGGATCGCTATGGGGTAGAGCTGGGCGGCGCGCTGAAGAACGTCTACGCGATTATTTCCGGTATGGCCTCGGCGCTCGGCATGGGCGAGAACACCAAGGCGATGCTGATTACCCGGGCGCTGGCCGAGATGACGCGTTTTGCCGTGCACATGGGGGCCAATCCGCTGACGTTTCTTGGACTGGCCGGTGTCGGCGACTTGATCGTTACCTGCGTCTCGCCACAGTCACGCAATTTTCAGGTAGGGCATGCGCTGGGCAAGGGCGAAACCCTGGAGCAGGGTGTAGCCCGGTTGGGGCAGGTGGCCGAGGGCGTCAACACGCTCAAGGTACTCAAGCACAAAGCGGCAGAAGAGGGCGTTTACATGCCGCTGGTCGATGGCCTGCATGCCATTGTCTTTGAGCACAAGCCGCTGCCGGCGGTGATTGCCCGTCTTATGTCGGCTGAACAGAAAAACGATGTTGAATTTGCCGCCTTCATGTCGGCTGCACCGGTCAAGTCCTGAGGAGTTTTTGTGAACGCGTTTTTGAGTAACCTGTGCTCCGCCGATTTTTGGCTGCGACTGCTGTATGTCGTTTTCTTTGCCCTGGCCTGGCAGGTGGCCGAGGTGGCGCTGGCAGTATTGGTCCTGATCCAGATTGCCTATCGTTTGTTTCGTGGTGAGCCGGATGCCGATTGCGCGCGCTGGGGCAGCAGTCTGTCGCAGTACGTCTGGCAGAGCGGTCGCTACCTGACTGGTGCCAGTGAGCAAAAGCCCTGGCCCTTCAGCGAATGGCCGGACGGTGATGCGCAGTGGCTGCGTCAGCCCCGTGACCAGGAGCCACAATGAGACTCTGGATTCTGCGCCATGGCCAGGCCGCGCCCCAGGCCGCCACGGACCTCGAGCGGCCGTTGACCAGCGCAGGCGAGGGTGAAGTACGCAGCATGTGCCAGATACTGGCCGGGCAGCCACTCGATGCGATTCTCGCCAGCCCTTATCTGCGGGCGCAGCAGACGGCAGCGCTAGTAGCTGATCAGCTTGATTTTGCCCGTGGCGTATCAACAGCGCCCTGGCTGACGCCTGATGATGAGCCGGCCGAGGTGCTGCGGTATCTGAGCGAGCGCAGCGAGCAACAATTGCTGCTGGTGAGTCATCAGCCACTGGTCAGCCAGTTGCTCAGTCTGTTGTGTGAGGGCAATCGGGCAGGTCACTTTCCGATGCCTACCGCCGGTCTGGCCTGTGTTGATCTGGACTTTGTTGCCGCAGGCCTCGGCCAGCTGCAGTTGCTGCAGAGCCCCGCACAATTGGCCAACTAGTCCTGGGGCCTGTTGCTGTTTCGTTCATCCGCCTGCCGGAGGCCATTGTGGGGCCGCCGAGGCTGCGCCTGTAAAGCCGCCACTCGGCGTCGCTCGTCGCTCACGTGGTCCGCTTCTCGCTCCTTGATTGGCGGCTTTACAGGCTGCAACAGGCGGGCGAATAAAACGGCAACAGACCCTAGACTGAAGGCGCCGCAGTGGCAATGGCGCACATATGCGCTGATTGGCTCTGCGCCGGCCTTGTGGCTGTCTGTCGGCTGGGATAGTGTGAAGGAAATTCCCACCGGCAGGCTGCCCTCAGAGGCGGCCGTCGCAACAATAATAATGATTCGGCGGAGCAGGGCATGGGTGCATTGGCAACGCAGCCTGCGACGGCGCTTGAGGCCTTTTTACGTCAGGAGGCCCTGCGCCCGAGCACTAGCTATCTGGTTCAACCGCTGCCTGACGGCAGTATTCAACGTCTGACCTGGGCCGAGGTTGGCGAGCAGGCGCGCCGCGCTGCTGGCTACCTTGCAAGTTTGCAGCTGCCAGCTGGCAGTTGCATTGGCCTGCTGGCGCCCAACTGCGCCCACTGGATCGTGGCTGACCTGGCTATCTGGATGGCCGGTCATGTCTCCGTTCCCCTGCATCCTGGTCTCACTGTCGATTTTATTTCTCAAGTAGCACGTCACGCTGACCTCAGTGCGGTGTTTCTTGGGCGTCTGGAAGGGTGGCCGGCACAGAGTGCGGGTTTGCCCGATGAGCTTGTGCGCCTTGCCCTGCCGCAGGGGCCGGAGGAGGCAGGTGTGCTGCCCTGGTCCGAGCTGCAGCAGCATTCACCGCTGGAGCCGCACAAGCCTGCTGCCGATCAGTCCGCTACCATCATTTACACCTCTGGCACCACCGGTGTACCCAAGGGCGTGGTCTTGAGCTTTGCCAGCATGTATCTGGCGGCCAGCAACTTCCTGCGTCTGTTTACCATTTCGGCGTCGGATCGCATGTTGTCATGCCAGTCTTTTAGTCATATTGGCGAGCGGCAGTTCATCGAGATGACCTCATTGCTTGGCGGTCAGCAGGTGTTCTTTGTCGAACGTGCCGCCAGTTTTCTGGAGGATTGTCGTCGAGCCAGACCAACCCTGTTTATTGCCTCGCCCAGGGTTTGGCAGGACTGCATGGATGCCTGTGATCGGCGTTGGCCGGCGCGCTGGCAGGGCGCTTTGCTGCGCCTGCCGGTGCTGGGGCCGCGCCAGGGCCGGCGTGTGCTGGCGTACCTTGGGTTGGATCAGGTGCGCTATGCCGTCAGCGGTGCTGCGCGTTTGAGCCCGGCGCTGCAGCGTCGATTCGCGGAGTTTGGCCTGCAGGTGGTAGAAGCCTATGGCATGACGGAGAACTGCGGTTACTCGCACCTTGGGCGTCCGAGCAAAACGCGTCCCGGGTTTATTGGTCTGCCTAACCCTGGCGTAGAGTGCCGGCTGGGTGAGCAGGGAGAGCTGCTGGTACGCAGCAAGACCCTGATGCTGGGGTATCACAAAGACCCGGCACGCACCGCCGAGGTGCTCGATGAGGATGGATTTCTGCACACCGGCGATGCGGCGGAGATCGACCAGGAGGGTTTTCTGCGGCTGACCGGTCGCCTGCGTGATACCTTCAAGACCTCCCAGGGGCGCTACGTCATCCCTGCGCCTATTGAACAGCGGCTGATGGACGATGCGCTGATTGAAGAAGCCTGTGTGGTTGGTCAGGACCTGCCGCAGCCGCTGGCGCTGGTTCGGCTGGCGTCCGGGCTGAGCGCCGACAAGATCACCCGTGACCGCTTGCAGACATTGTTCGAGTCAGTCAATGAAACCCTGCCTGTCGCCGAGCGTCTGGGTTGCCTGGTTATTGTGCAAAGCGCCTGGGATATCGCCGGCGGATTCCGCACGCCAACGCTGAAGCTGCGGCGCAACGTGGTGGAAGCAACCTATCATCGCCATTTCCAGTATTGGCTGGTCAGCGGCAAGAGTATTGTTTTGGAGGAGAGTGACCCATGAGCGCCATTTGGCATCGCCCCCTGGATATCGAGGCCATGAATGCGCCCGGTCCGCATATCAACACGCTGCTGGATATTCGCATCGAGGAGGCGGGAGACGACTGGATCAGCGCGAGCATGCCGGTTGATCAACGCACTCATCAGCCCTACGGCATCCTGCATGGTGGCGCGTCGGTGGTGTTGGCTGAAAGCGTCGGCAGTATGGCGTCGTACGCCTGCATTGATACCAGCACCCATTATTGCGTGGGCCTGGATGTGAACGCCAACCACCTGCGTGCGGTGCGCACCGGCCGGGTTACTGCGCGCGCCACGGCGGTACATCTGGGGCGTACAACACACGTCTGGGATATCCGCCTGCGTGATGAACAGGGCAAGACCACCTGCATCGCCCGCCTTACCATGGCGATTGTGCCATTGAAGGCAGATTGAGCCAGAGCTGCGTTGGCCGGTCGTGTATGGAACTGTATTCACGGATACCCTAAGGCTTGTTCGCACGCTGGCAAGTCAGTAGATTTCTGCGGCATCCGTTCCCCTCAGCAACCGGAGGCCGCATGCCCCTTACCAGCCATGAAGTACGCTTTTCCCTGCCGCACATTGAAGTAGCCGGCAAGGCTTGGGGCGAGCCCGGCGGTTTACCGGTGATTGCGCTGCACGGCTGGCTCGACAATGCCGCGACCTTTGATCGAGTAGCACCGGCGCTGGAGGGCGTTCATCTGGTGGCGCTGGACCTGCCGGGGCATGGCCTGTCAGGGCACATGCCCGCTACCGGTTACAGCCTTTGGCAGCAAGCGGCCAGCGTGCTTCAGGTGGCAGAGGATCTGGGCTGGGAGCGCTTTGCCCTGCTTGGGCATTCGATGGGCGCGATTATCAGCGGTATTCTGGCGGGCAGCCTGCCGGAGCGGATTATCGGCGCGGCCATGATCGACGGGCTAATGCCCTTTACCTCCGAAGCTGATGATGCGCCTCGGCAGATGGCGCGTTTTTTCAAATCCAGCCTGCAGTTGGGCAGCAAACGTAAACCCATTTATGACAGCGCCGACAAGGCAATCTCGGCACGGGTGTTGGGCGGTACTACCCCCATCAGCCGCGAAGCGGCCGGCTGTCTGGTAGAGCGCGGGCTGATGCCGCACGATGGCGGCTGGACCTGGCGAACCGACCCGCAGCTGATGCTGCCTTCGCCGCTGCGCCTGACCCAGCGTCACGCCGTTTCCTTTATCGAGAACATCAGCGCACCGGCCTGCCTGGTACTGGCCAATCAGGGCGTGATGCACAAGCATCCCGAGGTGCTGGACCGCATCGATGCCTTTGAGCATTTGCAGGTACACCGTATTGACGGCGGACACCATCTGCATCTGGAAGCCCAGGCGCCGGAGGTGGCTGCCATTCTGAAAGACTTCTATACAAGCCTGAGCTGACCCATACGCCCAGTCGCGGTATCCTCGGAGTCGATGTGGCGCGTCAGCGCCCGCATAATGACGCCCGCAGGTGGGCGCTGAGGAGATGCATGGGGTCCATAACACGAAGTGCGCCGCTGCTGCTTGCCGGGCTGTTGTTTGCCGGAGTGCTGCAGGCCGAAGACGCCGTCTCGACACTGGTTGTCGAGCCTTTCACCCATTCGCGCCTGGTCGACCAGCGTTTGCAGACTCAGGCGGATCAGCCGGTGGTCATTGGCAGCATCCGGCGCATCAACAACCAGCTGCGGGCCGAACGCGAGGTGCGTGCCAGTGGCGATCTGGCATCGGTCAGCTGGGAAATTCTCGACGGCTACGAACCCGAAGTGGCGTTCAGTCATCTGCTTGGGCAGTTGCTGGAACAGCCACATACGCTGCTGTACGCCTGCGATGGCCGCGAGTGCGGCAGCAGCAGCTTGTGGGCCAACCAGGTGCTGCATAACTCGCGCCTGTATGGCCCAGACGAAGATCAGCGCTACCTGGCGCTGCGCCTGGATGCCGAGCCGCAGCGCTTTATCACCCTCTACAGCATTACCCGCGGAAACCGCCGCAGTTACCTCAACATGACCCAGCTGACGCCCGATCAGCCGGTTCAGCAGGCGCTGTACCCCACGCCGTCAACCTTGCTCAAGGTGCTGCGCAGCGAGAACAGCCTGGCGCTGCCTTCGCTGCAGGACCCACGGCTGCGTGAAGACTGGACCCGGCTACTGGTGCGCATGATGCGGCTGGACTCGTTGCTGCGGCTGCAGCTGGACGGGGGCGATGCACCGCAGCTGGTCAACGACATGAAAGCCGCTGGCGTGGCGGCGTCGCGCATGCAGCTGGGTGAGCCTGTGCCCGCTGAGGGTGCGGTGCTGCAGCGTATTCGCTAGGGGTGTAATCGCTTGTTCCACCTGCCTGCCGGAGGTGATTTTCCGCCCAGGCGAAGCTGCAGCGGGCGCAGTGTAGTCACTCTACCTACGTGACCGATAAACCGGCATTGCCCGAAGAAAGGCCTCCGCCCTCAGGGCTGCAGCTCCAGCTGGTCGGGCAGGGCGCGAATCGACAACCAGTCGAACAGCTGTGCCCGATAGCGGCCCTCGTTGAACATCTCGGCCTGGTCCCAGGCGTGGGCATCCAGCGGGTTGCCGGCCTGACCAAGCGGGTTGATACCCAGGCTGGCGTTCAGGTCTGCCAGGTCGATCAGGCGACGGGTCGATGGGCCGGCCTTGATCTGATATTGCGCAGTGCCGCGGTCGAAAACCATGTTGTTCAGGGTTTCGTTGCCGCCGTCTACTGCGACCGGCTGGCTGCTCAGATACTCGCCGAAGGGCAGGCGCTCGCTGAGCGCGTGCTTGTGCTGCAGGCTGGTCAGGCGCGACCACTGCCAGTGCTGCGGGTCATCACCCAAGTCTTTTACCAACCCTTGCAACGCATTCTTCCAAGCATGCGTGATGGCTGCCTGGCGGCCGTCCAGGCTTGGGTGTTCGCGGTTGTCCCACCAGGGCGAGGTCGGCTTCCAGTACAGGCTCGCTAGTGTCTTTTCTGCCATGAAGGTGTTGCGGAAGTAGCTGTAACGCGGGCCCAGCTCATCGGCAAACAGGGCTTCGGACAGCGCATCCTGCCAGCGCTGGAAAATGCTGGCGGCCTGGCTGTCGCGCCGGTAGTGCCCATCCCAGCTGCTGAGTAGTGCGAGCGCCTGAGTACCAGTCTCGCGCAGCTCCTCCGGCAGCTGTTGCGGGTCCATTAGCGGCATGGCGTCGGCGAGCATGCTCAGGGCAAGTGGGCGCTGATCGTCGAGCTGGAAGGCTTTGAAGTCCGACAGGTCGAAGGGCGCTTCGCGGTTCAGCAGTTCTTCAAGGCGCTGTGCGCGATCGGTAGGTGCGTAATAGCCTGGCAGCTTGCGGCGCGGATTGCGCTCGGCATACGGGTTGTTGGTGGAGAAGATAACGCCCTCGCGCGGGTTGATGATGCGCGGGTTGGTCTCAAAGGGTTGATAGCCCAGAAAGTCATCCCGGCCCGAACCCCCGTTGAGCAGCGAAAAGCCGTTGCTGCTTTGTGGCCAGCGCTTGAGTTTGCCAATCGCCCACATGGCGATGTTGTCATCCACGTCGGCGTACACCAGGTTCAGGCCGGGCGCGCTGTGCAGTGCAGCGGCGGCCTGAAACTCGTCTAGGCTGGTGGCGCGGGTAAAGCCGTAAAAGGCGCTGGCCGAGTCGTTCTCCGGGTCGAGGAAGCTCCAGAACAGGCTGACTGGTTCGCGCTCAAGGCTGCCGGGCAGATCGTTGACGATAGGGCCATGCCGGCTGCTGCGCGTGCGGATCAGTCGATCTTCCTGGCCGCGAATCTTGATGACCTCTTCATGCACTTGCAGCTTCTGCCAGCGGTCGACCGCCCAGACCTGTTCCGGGTCGTCCGGGTTGACGCGCTCGCGATAGAAGTCGACGTCATCGTTCATCAGCATGGTCAGGCCCCAGGCGTGATGGCGCGTCTGGCCCAGCAGCGGAAACGGGATGCCGGCGAGAAAGTGGCCATAGACTTCGCTGTCGGGTGTGCGGATGTGCGCTTCGTACCATACCGCCGGCGCGGCAAAGCCGATGTGCGGGTCGTTGGCCAGCAGCGGCGCGCCACTTGCGCTGCGCCCGGCGTTGACTACCCAGGCGTTGGAGCCGAGGAACTGGCCTACCGGCAGGGTCTGTTCAACCTGGCTGATTTGCTCGAGCATTGGCGTCAGCAGTTCGATGTAGGGCTGTCCGGAAGAGCGCACCGGCGGCAACTGGTCTGGCCAGCTGGGTACTAGATCACGATAGTGGCGCTCGCTCAGGGTGCCGCGAATGGTGTCGACCAGAGCATCGGTCTTGAATGCCTCGGCAAAGGAGTACGCCATATAACCCATGGTATTGGCGATGTCCTGGGTGCTGAAGTAGTCCGGCTTGGTCATCAGCAGACGATATTCCAGCGGTCGGCCGCCCTGGTCGATGTACTGGTTGATACCGTCCTGATAGGCGTGGATCAGCTGTACTTGGGGGCTGTCTGCCTGTTGCTCCAGACGCTCTGCGTACTGGCGGGCGTAGCGGCTGATGCCAAGGGTCCGGAAGAACCGGTCGGTTGCGAACGACTCGGCGCCGAACAGTTCGGACAGGCGCCCGCCGCCGATGCGCCGCAGCAGGTCCATCTGAAATAGCCTGTCCTGGGCATGCACGTAGCCAAGCGCCAGGTACGCGTCGTGCTCGCTCTGGGCATCGATGTGCGGTACGCCCCAGGCGTCGTAGTAGACAGACACCGGTGCCGTCAGCCCCTCCAGCTTGAGTTTGCCGCTGCGCTTGGCCTCTGCGGTGTGGATAAACCACGTTATAAGCAGGGCGCACAGTGCCATGAGCAGGGCAACAAAGAGGATGATTTTCAGCGGGCGATTCAGACGGGCGTTCACAATGGGCCTTGTGCAGCGGAAAAACGTCCGGGCATCATGCGCAGCGCGGTGGTATACGTCAATCGGGACACGCGAGTTTGTGAAGGAGTAATAACACGATGGCACGAAGAGTCGCTCTGGTACTGGGCAGCGGAGGCGCAAGGGGATATGCGCACATAGGCGTGATCGAAGAAATTGAACGTCGAGGCTATGAAATCGCCTGTATCGCCGGCTGCTCAATGGGCGCGGTGGTGGGTGGCATTCACGCTGCCGGTCGGCTGGCTGATTACCGCGAGTGGGTGTCCGGTCTGGATTACCTGGATGTGATCCGCCTGCTGGATATCGGCTTTGGCACCCTGGGCGCGATTCGCGGTGAGCGGGTGTTCGGGCGAATCCGCGAGATACTCGGCGATATCGACATCGAAGATCTGGCGATACCCTTTACCGCCGTCGCCACCGACCTGACCAACCAGCAGGAAGTGTGGTTTCAGTCGGGCTGTCTGCATCAGGCCATGCGCGCCTCGGCGGCGATTCCCAGTCTGTTTTCCCCGGTACGTCAGGGCAATCGCGTGCTGGTTGACGGCGGCCTGCTTAATCCGCTGCCGATTGTGCCGGTGGTGTCGGCGCATTGTGATCTGATCATGGCGGTCAACCTCAACTCGATTGAAAGCAACCACTATCAGATGCCTGTGATCGAGCGGCCTGCGCCCATTCGTCAGCAGTGGGAGCAGTGGATGGCCGCGCTCAAGCCCTCCTGGCTCGGACGGCGTGCGGAAGAGGAAGAAGAACAGGCCGGTCAGCAGGCGCTGCCGCTGACCCCGGAAGAGGGCGATGAGCCGCACTCGCGTGAGGAGGATCAGCACGCCCCGGTCGAGGTGGAGCCGCCGGTAGGGCCCGCCAGCATGCTGGAGCTGGTCAACCTGTCGTTTGAGGCGATGCAGGCCTCGCTCACCCAGTACAAGATTGCCGGCTATCCGCCGGACGTGGTGTTCAATGTACCCAAGCGGCTGTGCCGGTTCTTCGAGTTTTATCGCGCCCCTGAGTTGATCGAGCTGGGCCGCATGGTGGCCAGCGATACGCTGGATCAGTTCGAACGTCGTCAGCACTGAACTGCGATGGGTGTCTGCTAGAATCCGGCTTTCTATGTAACCGTCGCGGAGCCGAGCATGACCCAGACCATACGTTTGACCGAATACAGCCACGGCGCTGGTTGTGGCTGCAAGATTGCGCCGCGCGTGCTCGATGAAATGCTGTCGGTCGGCCAGCCCGGCCCGGCCTTTGAACAGCTTTGGGTGGGCAATGCGAGCCGCGACGACGCGGCGGTATTCGGTCTGGACGACGAGCAGGGCATTGTCAGCACCACCGACTTTTTCATGCCGATTGTCGACGACCCCTTCGACTTTGGCCGCATCGCTGCGACCAACGCCATCAGCGACATCTACGCCATGGGCGGCACGCCGCTGATGGCCATCGCGATTCTTGGCTGGCCGGTCAATCTGTTGCCCGCTGCCGTGGCTGGCGAAGTTTTGGCCGGGGCACGCCAGGTGTGCACCGAGGCGGGTATGCCGCTGGCCGGGGGGCATTCGATCGATGCACCCGAGCCGATCTTTGGCTTGGCGGTGACTGGCCATGTGTTGAAACGCCAACTCAAGCGCAACGATCAGGCTCAGGCTGGCGCCCAGCTGTTTCTGACCAAGCCGCTGGGCATTGGCATCCTTACCACCGCAGAAAAACAGAAGAAACTGCGCGCTGAAGACGCCGGTGTCGCACGGGATCTGATGTGTCAGCTCAACCGTCCGGGTCAGCGCTTTGCCACCCTCGACGGTGTTCAGGCCATGACCGATGTCACCGGCTTTGGCCTGCTTGGGCACCTGACTGAAATGGCCGAAGGTGCCGGCCTGCAGGCGCGCCTGAACAGCGCGCAGGTGCCGCGACTGCCTGCCGTTGATTACTACCTCGAACAGGGCTGCGTGCCCGGAGGCACGCTACGCAACTTCGACAGCTATGGCCACAAGATCGGTACGCTGAGCGAGGCGCAAAAGCACCTGCTGTGTGATCCGCAGACCAGCGGCGGTCTGCTGGTGGCGGTAGCGCCGCAGGCGGTGGATGAGTTTCTTTCGCTGGCCGGCGAGCAGGGGCTGGCGCTGAGCTGCATCGGTGAACTGGTCGAGCACGCCGGCGGGCCCTGGGTCGAGGTGCTCTGATGCGTGACAATACCGAAGACTTTCGTCAGCTGTTCTTGCAGAACGTGCCGCTGATGGATGTGCGCGCGCCGATTGAGTTTGGTAAGGGCGCCTTTCCCCAGGCAGTCAACCTGCCGCTGATGAATGACAGCGAACGCCAGAAGGTCGGCACCCAGTACAAGCAGCAAGGGCAGGCGGCGGCGATCGAGCTGGGTCATCAACTGGTGCGCGGCAAGCTCAAGGCTGCGCGCATCGACGCCTGGCTGGCGCATGTCCAGGCAGCGCCCGAGGGGTATCTGTACTGTTTTCGTGGCGGCCTGCGCTCGCAGCTGGTGCAGCAGTGGCTAAGCGATGCCGGCGTGCAGTATCCACGGGTGATCGGTGGCTACAAGGCCATGCGGCGTTTTCTTATCGATACCCTGGATGCGGCTGCGCTGGAGTGCAATCCGATACTGGTGGCCGGTATGACCGGCACCGGCAAGACCGAGGTGATCAGCGCGCTGGACAACAGCCTGGATCTGGAAGGGCATGCGCACCACCGTGGCTCCAGCTTTGGCCGTCACGCTACACCCCAGCCGGGGCAGATCGATTTTGAGAATCGCCTGGCCATTGCCGCGCTCAAGGTGCGGGCGGCCGGGCATAGTCGCCTGGTGCTGGAAGACGAGGGCCGCATCGTCGGCAGCTGTTCGGTACCGCTGACGCTCTACCGAGTCATGCAAGAGGCGCCGCTGGTGTGGCTGGAGGACAGCTTCGAAAACCGTGTTACGCGCATTCTGGGTGATTACGTCATCAACATGCAGGCTGAGTATGCCGCGTTGCATCCGAGTGATGCACAAGCCGGTTTCAGCGCCTTTGCCGAGTACCTGCTGGGCAGTTTGCAACGTATCCACAAGCGGTTGGGAGGCGAGCGCTATCAGCAGCTCGACGGGCTGATGCGTGAGGCGTTGGAGGTTCAGCAGCGCACCGGTGATGTGCAGGCGCACCGGCGCTGGATTGAAAGTTTGCTGACCCATTACTACGACCCTATGTACGTCTACCAGCGTGAGAGCAAGGACCCGCGAGTGGTGTTCAGCGGCGAGCAGCAGGCGGTTACCGAGTGGCTGCGAGAGCACTGCATCAGCGAATGACATAACGCGTGAACAACAAGGCTTAATTTGGTCGAGCCGTGACTATCGCCGCGCTAGTATCCTGAAAAAGACAAGCCCGCCAACGCGGTCAATGACAGGAGTACAGACGCATGAGTAATGAGTTTTCCGGCAAGGTAGCACTGGTAACCGGCGCGGCCGCGGGCATCGGCAAGGCAACGGCAGAGGCGTTTGCCGCTGCAGGAGCCCAAGTTGTTCTCTCTGACATTGATGTGTCTGCTGGTGAGGCGGTGGCTGAAGCTATTCGTGCAGCGGGCGGCGACGCGGTATTCATTGCCTGTAATGTGGCGGATTCGGCTGAGGTGAAAGGCCTGATTGAACGCATTGATGCGGAATTTGGTCGTCTGGACTGCGCCTTTAACAACGCCGGTATCGAGATTGAGCTGGGTAAGCTGGCCGATGGCGATGAAGCCGTGTTTGATCGCATCATGGACGTCAACGTCAAGGGCGTATGGCAGTGCATGCGCTACGAGCTGCCGCTGATGCTCAAGAACGGTGGCGGTGCCATCGTCAATACCGCCTCGGTGGCCGCCCTGGGCGCCGCGCCCAAAATGAGCATCTACGCCGCCAGCAAACACGCCGTATTGGGCCTGACCCGGTCAGCCGCTGTGGAATACGCCAGGCAGGGTGTCAGGGTGAATGCGGTATGCCCCGCTGTCATTGATACCGAGATGTTCCGCCGCGCAGTGGCTATCGAGCCGCGCAAGGCTGATGCCGCCGCCGCAATGCATCCGGTGGGCCGCGTTGGCCGCGCCGAAGAAATTGCCGCTGCCGTACTCTATCTGTGCTCCGAAGGCGCATCTTTCACCACCGGCATTGCCCTGCCTGTGGATGGCGGTAGCACCTGTATCTGATCCGGCTGCGGCTGCGCATGTGTTAACGCAGGATATCTAAGACGGCCTCGGGCGCTGCACGAAAGGAGGTCTCCATGATTATCCGCAAAGAGCGCGTTGGTGATGTACCGCGCATCCATCAGCTGACGCGCGATGCCTTTTTGAATGCGCCCCATACCGACCATACAGAGCAGTTTATTGTTGATGCGCTGCGCAGCGCCGGTGCGCTGAGCATCTCACTGGTGGCAGAACGCGCCGGTGAGGTGCTCGGGCATGTGGCTGTTTCGCTGGTGACGATATCGGATGGGACTACTGGGTGGTTTGGTCTTGGACCTGTCTCTGTTGCTCCGGCTGAGCAGGGCGCCGGTATCGGCTCTGCATTGATGCAGGCTGCGTTGGCAGAACTCAAGCAGCTCGGCGCGCGGGGCTGTGTTCTTCTTGGAGCCCCCGCTTTTTATCGCCGCTTCGGTTTTCGGCCTGCAGCCCCTCTGGTGTTGACGGACGTGCCGCCTGAGTACTTTCAGGCTGTACTCTTTGCCGGAGAGCTCCCCCGGGGCGAGGTCAGCTATCACCCCGCGTTTGCTGCAAGGGTCTAGCCACTATGCCTGTGTTACGCACGGCGATTGCTGCCAGCGCTTGGCCGGCTTCTGGGGGCGTGTGGTGCTGGGCGCTGCCTTGCGTGTGCCATCCTGCTGGTCGATGATGGGCGTAGCCCATATCGACCGACAGGAGGACCTGAGTGAATAAAGAGCCGCACGACGAGTTACCACTGGACGATCCGGATCCGATTATCCGGGTCAGCCATCTAGCCATTCGCTTTGCGGTCAAGTTGCTGGCCATTTTAATGGTGGTGGTGATCTTCTTTGGCATCGCCGACGTGGTGTATGTGTTGTATCAGCGCCTGACCACCGGGCCTCATTACTTGCTGAACATCAGCGACATCTTTGAAACCTTTGCTGCCTTTCTGGCGGTGCTGGTGGCCATCGAGATTTTCGTCAATATCCGTATCTATCTGAGCAGCTACGAGCTGCCGGTCAAGCTGGTTGTCGCCACCGCTTTGATGGCGGTGGCGCGTAAGATCATCGTGCTGGATTTTGAGAAGATCGAGGCGCTTGAAGTCTTCTCCCTTGGCGCGGTGGTGCTGGCGCTGGGCGGAACCTATTGCTACATGCTGCACGCCCAGCACCGCGAAGGTGGCCGTGATGTTTGAGTTTTGGCGACGCAGGAGGTTGCGTCGTGCGTTTCGGGGTTATTTGCTTGAGCTTGGTCCGGCTCTGATATCTCGCTATGGGCCGCAGGATCAATTCACCGTCAAGCAAGTTCTGGCGACTATCCATGACCTGCGTCTGGATAGCCGCTTTGCGGCCTACGCTGTGGCACTGTACCGGCGCGATGCATCATCCAACTGTGTCGCCTTGTTACGGTTGGACCAGGCCCTGTTGGACAGCCTGCGTGCGGACATTGCGCAGGACCTTTTTGCCGGTAACAGCAGCTATGGTGTGAGTGATGTCCTGAGCCTTGTCCGCACAAGTGGCTGGCAGGGCGGCCCGGCGCCGGACTGGATGGCTAACAAGCATGGACGTACCAGCCTCTAGCGATCTCCGGTGCCATCGTATTGGCGGGGTAGCTGGCCGCGTTGGTCACTGTTCCTGGTCATAAAAAACGGGATCAGGTTGTTACCTGATCCCGTTATGTTTTTACGCTTGGCTTGCAGTTGCTTACCGGTAGTTGCCGGCGCGCAGGGCAGCGATACGCTGATCCAGCGGCGGGTGGCTCATCAGCAGGCCAGCCAGGCCGTTCTTCAGGCCCCCGTTGATGCCGAATGCGGTCATCTCACCGGGCATCTCGACCGGAATACCTTGCTCCGCCTTCAAGTGCTCCAGTGCGGCAATCATGGCGCCTGCTCCGGCCAGTTGGGCGCCAGCGGCGTCGGCGCGGAATTCACGCTGACGCGAGAACCACATGACGATGATGCTGGCGAGGATGCCCAATACCAGCTCGGCAAAGATGGTGGCGATGAAGTAACCGATGCCAGGGCCTTCGCCTTCGTTCTTGAACACCGCACGGTCGACAAAGTTACCGATAATGCGGGCAAAGAACATCACAAAGGTGTTTACCACGCCCTGAATCAGCGACAGGGTGACCATGTCGCCGTTAGCCACGTGACCAATCTCATGGGCCATGACGGCCTTCACCTCGGCAGGGCTAAAGCGCTGCAGCATGCCTTCGGACACGGCAACCAGTGAAGCGTTCTTGTTCCAGCCGGTCGCAAAGGCGTTGGGCGCGCGCGAGGGGAAGATAGCCACCTCCGGCATGCCGATGCCAGCGGTGCGGGCCAGCTCTTCAACGGTGCTGACCAGCCAGCGCTCCTGCTGGGTTTGGGGTTGTTCGATCACGCGGGCGCCGGTGCTGCGCTTGGCCATCCATTTGGACAGAAACAGCGAGACAAAGGAGCCGGCAAAACCGAACACAGCACAGAAAATCAGCAGCGACTGCAGGTTCATGCCGCCCTGGCCGTCGTGCACGCTGCCAACGCCCAGCAGGCTCAGAGTGACGCTGGCAACCAGAATGACCGCTATGTTGGTGGCCAGAAACAACAGAATTCGCATCATGTTCAGGATATTCCTATCGAGGTAATCAGGGTGTTGCAAGCGGCTCTGGCCCAGTATAGGCGGCCGCTTCTTGGAGCTTATATTGGGCGAAAGCGGGCGGCTTTCAACGGCGACTCTATGACAAAACGTGTCTTGCGGCAGTTCCGTGCTTCAGCGACGAAAACACTGCTGGACGGCGTCAAAGATCTCGTTGCTGGCGCCGCTGCGTAGCGCATCGCGCAAACGCTGGGCCAGGCTGGCCTGTTGGCGGGCGACACTGGCTGGCAGGTGAGGCTGCAGGCGCTCGGCGTCGGGGGCCGAGAGCAGGGTGAAGGCGCGCTCGGTCAGGCAGGCCTGATCTATCGCGTCCTGGAGAATGGTGTCGGTGTAGCGCAGAAAACCTTCATCGGCCAGCCACAGCATGGCGCTGAAACAGGCGCTATGACGTGGGGCAGGTACGCCGAAAGGGTCGGGTTCGTGCTCGCCGATCAGGTCAATGACGAACAGGCTGGCCGGCTGCGGGAAGCGGTTGTACAGCGCCACCAGGATGCGGGCAACATCCTGGTGGAAGTCTTCGATATGCAGATCAGCCACGGCCGTCTGCCACTACTGGCGGTAGGTTTTGAGGAAGTTGGCGATGCGGCCAATGGCCATTTCCAGATCATCCTTGCGTGGCAGCGACACAATGCGGAAGTGGTCCGGCCAAGGCCAGTTGAAGGCGGTGCCCTGAACGATCAGGATCTTCTCCTGCAGCAGCAGGTCAAGGACCATCTTCTCGTCGTTGTGGATCGGGTAGACCTTGGGGTCCAGCCGCGGGAACAGGTACAGCGCGCCCTTGGGCTTGGTGCAGCTGACGCCGGGGATGTCGTTGAGCATTTCCCAGGCGGTATCGCGTTGTTCCAGCAGGCGGCCGCCCGGCAGGATCAGGTCATTGATGCTCTGATAGCCGCCCAGCGCGGTCTGGATCGCGTGCTGCGACGGCACGTTGGCGCACAGGCGCATGGAGGCGAGGATTTCCAAGCCTTCAAGATAGCTGGTGGCGTGGTGCTTGGGCCCGCTGATGACCATCCAGCCAGAGCGAAAACCGGCCACGCGGTAGGACTTGGACAGGCCATTGAAGGTCAGGCAGAGTACGTCCGGGGCAACAGCGGCCAGTGATTCGTGCACGGCACCGTCGTACAGGATCTTGTCGTAAATCTCGTCGGCAAACAGGATCAGGTTGTGCTCACGGGCGACCTGGGCCAATTGCTCCAGCACTGCGCGCGGGTAGACGGCGCCGGTGGGGTTGTTCGGGTTGATGACAACCATCGCCCGGGTGTTGGGGGTGATCTTGCTGCGGATGTCTTCGATATCCGGGTACCAGTCCGATTGCTCGTCGCATAGGTAGTGCACGGGCTTGCCGCCGGACAGGCTGACCGAGGCGGTCCACAGCGGGTAGTCGGGTGCCGGGATGAGCACTTCATCACCGTTGTTGAGCAGCCCCTGCATGGACATGACAATCAGCTCTGACACACCATTGCCCAGATAGATGTCATCAATGCCCACACCAGGGATGTTTTTGGTCTGGGTGTAATGCATTACCGCCTTGCGCGCAGAGAACAGGCCGCGCGAATCGCTGTAGCCCTGGGCGGTTGGCAAGTTGAGAATGACGTCCTGGAGAATTTCTTCCGGCGCCTCGAATCCAAAGGGTGCAGGGTTGCCGATGTTCAACTTGAGAATGCGATGGCCTTCTTCCTCAAGGCGCTTGGCGTGCCGCAGAACGGGTCCGCGGATGTCGTAACAGACATTGGCCAGTTTGTTGGACTTGCTAACCTGCATGGTGCTTACCTTGTCGATCCGAGCTGAGTAGGGTGTCGGGAAGCAGGCGAAGGCTTCCCAGAGCGCGTAATAAACGCCCATCATACGTTGAGCGCGGGCGGCTGTGAACGTCCTATTGGGCTTATCAGGAGTTAAATCATGAACAAGATCAACAAGAGCGAAGCCGAGTGGCGCGAGCAACTCGACGACACCCAGTTTCAGGTCTGCCGCATGAAGGGGACTGAGCGGCCCTTTACCGGCGCCTACTACCGCAACAGCACCCCCGGCGTGTATCACTGCGTGTGCTGTGATGCGCCATTGTTTGATACCGATACGCAGTTTGATGCCGGCTGCGGCTGGCCCAGCTACTACCAGCCGATTTCCCCTGAGGTAGTGGAAGAGCACGAGGATTTCAGTCACGGCATGCATCGGATCGAGGTGACCTGCACCCGCTGTGATGCGCACCTTGGTCACGTATTTCCTGACGGCCCGCCGCCCACCGGGCTGCGCTACTGCATCAACTCGGTGTGCCTGCGTCTGGAGCCGCGCGAAGGACTCTAGCAACCGCTGGCGTCATGCTCACCGGGTTTTGCCGCCTTCAGGGCGACGAGCCAATTGGGCATGGCGCTAGGTTGCGTGCAATTTAGTTGACATAAATATTGCTGCTGGTAGCCTTGCGCCAATCCCCATTCGCCTGAAAGGAGGCGTTATGAGCACCTTGCTGGATATCCCCTGTACTACCATCGATAACCGTGACTCCTCGCTCGGCGCGCTGCAGGGCAAGGCCTATCTGGTGGTCAATACCGCCAGCAAATGTGGCTTCACGCCTCAGTACAAGGGTCTGGAGGCGCTGTGGCAGGAGTACGGCGAGCGCGGCCTGCGGGTGGCGGGGTTCCCGTGCAATCAGTTTGGCGCCCAGGAGCCGGGCGACAGCGGCGAGATCAGCGAGTTTTGCGAACTGAACTACGGTGTCAGCTTCCCGCTGTTCAAAAAGATCGATGTCAACGGCGCCAACGCACATCCGTTGTTTGTTGAGCTCAAACAGCAGGCGCCGGGTGTGTTGGGCAGCAAGGGCATCAAGTGGAACTTCACCAAGTTTCTGGTTGACGACCAAGGCCGCGTTCTTAAGCGCTATGCACCCACCACCAAGCCCGAAGAGCTGCGTGCCGATATCGAGGCGTTGTTGCCGTGAGTTCAGCGACACCCAGCGAAGTCGATCAGCTGCTCGCCCTGGACAATCAGCTGTGTTTTGCCCTGTATGCCGGCTCGCGCGCCCTGATGCGTACCTATCGCCCGCTGCTGGAGCCGCTGGGGCTGACCTATCCCCAGTATCTGGTGATGCTGGTGCTATGGGAGTGGCAGCGTGAGCCGCCAGAGCACCCGGGCGTGAAGGCGCTGGGTGAGCGTTTGCAGCTCGATTCTGGCACGCTGACGCCGTTGCTCAAACGTCTGGAAACCCAGGGGTTGATTCGCCGCGAGCGCGTGCGCGGCGGTGACGAGCGTCAGTTGCAGGTCAGTCTGACCGAGGCGGGCAGTGACCTGCGTCAGGCCGCTGCCAGCGTGCCGCACCAGTTGATGTGTCAGACCGGCATGAGCGCAGCGCAGATGCGTGAGTTGCGCGACGGCCTGAATAAATTGCTTGGTGCCATGCAGGAATAGGGCGGCCTGTACTCAGGGCGTCGTGTTTTGCTGGCCGCCGCCAGGTAGCCAGCGCAGCAAAATTGCCTGCAGGTCTTCGCGCTTGAAGGGCTTGGCCAGATAGTCATCCATGCCGGCATCCTTGCAGCGCTGGCGGTCTTCCTGCAGGGCATTGGCGGTTAGTGCGATGATCGGCAGCTTCTCCCAGCGCGGGTCGGCGCGCATGCGCCGGCTGGTCTCGTAGCCGTCCATGATCGGCATGTTGCAGTCCATCAACACCAGCGCGTAGTCCTGATCGGCGAGTTTGCTCAGGGCTGCCTCGCCGTGCTCGGCCAGGTCCACTTCAAATCCCAGGCGGCTGAGCATGCCGCGGGCGACCATCTGGTTGACGGCGTTGTCTTCTACCAGCAGCAGCCGCTGGCCGCTGTCTAAAGGTTGCGCGCACTGGTTGCTGTCGCTGCTCTGCGCTTGCTCGAACAGGGCATCGATTGCCCGTGCCAGCCGGTTGCGCGGTGGCGGGGTGGCGACTTGCTGGCGGATATGCAGGGCACTGGCGCGCTGATTGTCCAGCTGCTGCCCGTAGCTGCATAGCAGCAGGCGCGGCGTTGCAGGTTGCACCTGCTCCAGCTGCTGCGCCAGTTGCGGGCTGTCCAGCAGCCAGAAGTCATGGCCGGGCGGTGCGCTGGGTAGGGGCGCTGCCGGGTCATAGTCCAACGGCGTGCAGCGCATGTTCCAGCTGCGCAGCAGGCGTTCCAGTACTGGGCCCTGCATCTGGCCGTAGCGATTCCACAGCAGGACCTTGCGCGGGGTTGGCGGTTGATAGCGGGGGCTGTCGTCATGGCTGTGCAGGGGCAGGAACACGCTGAAGGTGCTGCCGCGGCCCGGCTCGGAGTTGACGTGCAGTTCGCCATGCATGGCGTCGGTCAGACTCTTGCACAGGGCCAGCCCCAGGCCGGTGCCACCAAAGCGCCGCGAGATTTGTGCATCAGCCTGGGTGAACGGCGAAAAAATGTCCCCCAGTGCCTGTTCGGGAATGCCAATGCCGGTGTCGCTGACCTGAATGCACACTCGGCGCAGATCGCCCGCGCTCTTATTGAGCTTCAGGCGCAGCGCCACGTGACCCTGCTCGGTAAACTTGAGGGCGTTGGACAGCAGGTTGCTGACGATCTGCCTGACCCTGGTGGGGTCGCCCAGCAGCAAGCCGGGTAGTTGCGGGTCGATCTCGCAGATCAGCTCAATGTCCTGTTTGCCTGCGTTCTGTGACAGCAGGCTGGCGGTTTCTTCCAGTAGTGCGCCGAGGTCAAAGGGGATCTGTTCGAGCTGCAGCTTGCCTGCCTCGAATTTGGACAGGTCGAGAATGTCATTCAGCAGCGCCACCAGTACCTTGCCCGAATCGTAGGCGATGGAGAGCTGCTGACGCTGCTCGTCGTTCAGTTGGCTGTCCAGCGTCAGGCCGATCATGCCGAGCAGCCCGTTGATGGGCGTGCGAATCTCGTGACTCATATTGGCCAGGAAGGCTGAGCGGGCACGAGCCATGTCCAGCGCCGCCTCGCGCGAGGCCTCCAGCTCGCGGTTGGATTCGCGCAGTTGGGCGTTGGTGAGCTGGACCTCGGTGGTGCGGGTTTCGACGATGCTTTCCAGCTCCTCCAGATACTTGCGCAGGCGCTCCTCTGCGCGCAGCTTCTGTCGCAGGTTAACGTCGATGCTTTGCAGCTGCCGGTTGATTACTTCGACAAGGGCGCCGATTTCATCGCGCTCGTGGCCGTCGGGGCAGGGCAGTCTGCTGCGCTCGCCCTCAGTACGCATGTCCAGCAGGTCGTTGATCAGTCGCACCAGGGGCTTGGTCAGCATGGCGTAGAACAGCACCATGAGTACCAGCGACAGCACCAGGCTGAGAACAAAGCCCGAGAGCATGGTCAGCCCGGCACGGCGGAGGAAGCTGGCACCCTGGTAGAAGGTATCTACCTCAATCACCAGGTGCCCCAGCAGCTCGTTGGGGGCGTGCTCGACATACAGCGGCTGGGAGTAGTCACGGCGTCGACCGAACAGCGCATCGCTGACTGTGCGATAGCGACTGGTTGCCATTGGCCGGCTGACACTGGCCAGCGCGATGCCGTTGTTGTCGATGATTTCCGCGCGCACAACCTGCGGAGCTTCCAGCAGGCCGCTGACCAGCTCCATCGCCAGTTCCGCATCGATGTTGTAGGCAATACGCGCTGCCGGGCTCAGGCTGACATTGATCTGCGCCTGTACCTCCTGATCGATCAGAGCGTCTTCAGAGCGATAGTCGACAACGACCTGTGCCAGCCCGAGCAGGATGCCCAGCGCAAAAGCCACCAGTACGCTCAGGCGCGCTTGCTTGAATGACAGTCGATTGGTAAGGCGTATGTCCATTTTTGGCCTTGGCGATGATGGCACTGTGGCGCCTGATGCTATTCTGGCAGCCAGCGGCAGGCTGGTGACAAGGCTAACAGAGGTGGCACCTGCTTGAGCTTAGCAGTCCGGGCAACAGTCTGTGTCGGTGTTCATGGTGGTGGCTGCCTGCGACGCGTGGCATTCTTGCACGTTTGTTGCCCAGAGGAGAAACCCATGGCGGGTGTCAGTACCGAGCAGTTCATGCAGCGCGTCGTGACCTTCATCGAGCGTTTTGAGGCTACTTTGCCGGAACCTGTTCAGCAGGTTGACTGGGCGAACACCTACGCTGCGCGCTGGACGGTCGAAGGACAGCAGGGTCATCTGCGCCCGCTCAAGGTCAGCTTGACGCTGCGCTTGGACGATCTGGTCGGGGTCGAGCGCCAAAAGGCGCTGCTGGGCTCCAACACCGGGCAATTTGTGCGCGGCTTGCCAGCCAATAACGCTTTGCTGTGGGGCTCAAGGGGCACTGGTAAATCCTCGCTGGTGCGCGCACTGCTGAGCGAGTACGCGGAGCAGGGTATGCGCCTGATCGAGGTCGATAAGGCCGATCTGGTGCATCTGTCGGCGCTGCTGCCACAGTTGGCAGGGCAGCCCTGGCGCTTTGTACTGTTCTGCGATGATCTGGCCTTTGAGGCCGATGACAGTGGCTACAAGGCGTTGAAAACAGTGCTTGATGGCACCGTTGAGGCTGCGCCGGAAAACCTGCTGCTGTATGCCACCTCCAACCGCCGCCACCTGTTGCCGGAGCACAATAGCGATAACCTGGCGGCCAAGCAGGTTGATGGCGAGATCCATCCGGGCGAGGCAATTGAAGAGAAAATAGCGCTGTCCGACCGTTTTGGCCTGTGGGTGTCTTTCTATCCCTTCAGCCAGGATCACTACCTGGCCGTCGTGCAGCATTGGCTGGGCCAGCTTGCCCGCGAGCACGGGCTGCAATGGCAATGGAGCGAGGCGCTGCAACTTGAAGCGGTGCGCTGGGCTACCGGGCGCGGCAACCGCAATGGGCGCTGCGCCTATCAGTTTGCCCGCTCCTGGGTTGGCCGGCAGTTGCTGGAGCCCTGACTCGGACTTGCGCCGCCCAGGCAGCGCAAGCGTGGCGCTCGTCAGAGGCGGCCGGTCAACTTGGCTACCAGCGCATGCTCTTCGGGCAGCAGTGACGATACGCTGCTGCGCGCGGTCAGCCGGCTCAGCAGCGACGACAGACCGGGCCAGCGGTACTCGTCAATCAGTTCGCCGGCGTGCGCCAGGTTGATCAGCTGACAGCCCACGGCGATATCGGCCAGGCTGAACTGCTTGCCGAGAAACCAGGGCTGCTCGCCAAGTTCTTTCTCCAGATAATCAAATAGCGGCGGCAGGCGGTTCTGCAGCGTGTGCTGCACTTGTGTCTCGTCTGCACTCTCACCAACGCTGCGCGCAACAATGCGCGGAAAGAACACGCCAAAGGTGCTGTGCGGTGCCAGCTCATAATCGGCGTACTTCTCCAGCCAGCGCACGCGCGCCGCTTCGGCCGGCGTGCTGCCGTAGAGTGAGGCGCTGCCCCGGGTGTCTTGCAGGTATTGGGCGATGACCGCTGAGTCTGCCAGCTTGAGGTCGCCGTCGGTTAGGGCGGGAATGCGTCCCAGCGGGCTGATGTCGTAATACCAGTCGGGCTGCCCGCGCGGTGGAATGAATTTGTGCTCGTAGGTGATGCCGAACTCGGCAAGCAGGATGCGCACCTTGCGCACATAGGGCGAGAGGCTTGCGCCATACAGGGTAACTGTCATGCGGTGTTCCGAAGCTGGGGTGTGGTGAGCACCGCCAACTGGTCGGTGCTCAATCGTCGTAAACGGCCTTCTTCTGCCAGAGTTCATCGGCCGACTCCATCTCGGCCAGCCCTGCATCCAGCTCGCTGGGCTGTCCTTCATCGGCTTTATTCTGCGCGATTACGGCGGCTTCCGCACGCTTGAGCAATTGCTTGTATTGCTCCAGGTGTTTAGCCAGGCTCGGATTGTTGAGTTTGGTGATAAAGGCGATGGCGCGCTCATACTGCAGCTTGGCTACGCGGGGCTTGCCCTGGCTCATGGCCTGCTTGGCGGTGGCGTTGAAGGTTTCGAGGTTGGCGGTAATCAGCGAGCGTCGTACATGGGTGCCCCATTGCTTCAGCGTGGCGTTGTCGATCAAGCCGTCGCGCTCGGCCTGCTGCAGCTGCTTGAACAGGTTCTCCAGCTGCAAGCGCGCTTCCTTACCGCGCGCCTCACTGTCCAGCACCACCGGTGGATTGCTCGGCACCTGGCCTTCAGCCAGCGCAGCGCGGGCCTGGTCCAGGCGCTGCTGTGCCTCCTGGCTCTTGGCGATGCGTTGCAGACGCTCCAGCAGGCTGATCTCTATCTGCAGCATGAGCGTGCCTAGTTCGGCGGGCAAAAACTGGCCGGGCAGGGCACCTGTGGCCTGCCGGGAGACCTTGATGCGTGCAGTCAATTCGGCGGTTTGTCGCGCCTTCTCCAATCGGTTGCGTTCCAGGCCGTGGCTGATAAAGCCTATGCACACCAGAATGATCAAACCGCCAGCCAGCAAACCGCCTATTAGTAGTGGGGACACAGGATGTCTCTCTTTTTATTTATCGGGGCCTTGCATCAGGTCCGGGCGGCTGGAGAGTCAGCCCGAATTGATGGCTATCACTTTAGCATCATGGCCGAGACGGGTACGTGGAACAAGTTTTTTTCTGACGTCAGTAAATCAGCTTAGTCGCTGGGCGCCACGGCCGACGCGGGATGGCGCCGAACGGTCGAGTGCCACTGCTGAAGGGAGTCCTAAAAAAACCTGAAAAAATATCAACTTGGGGTTGACGGGGTGTCGGTCGCTACATAAAATTCGCGCCGCTCGCAGCGAATAATTCGCAGCAGCTAGCCAGAGGTAACACCTCGGCATAGAGAAGTCCGGATACGTCCCCTTCGTCTAGTGGCCT
>CEVI01075617.1_pt1 | contig 33262 bp, 43 predicted proteins | sample 531471 | NCBI WGS metagenome assembly CEVI01 (sample SAMEA2623513, study PRJEB7988) | marine metagenome | isolation source: saline water (ENVO:00002010), including
GACTCACTCACTCGCTGATGTACACAGTTTTCACTATATACTCCAGACTGGGGGCTTTTCCAACCTACTGTTTGATTTTTTTGCTAAATCATATTATTCGGTTTCAATTCATGAACTATCGTCTTATTTCAGTCTTAATATTAAAATGAAAATACGTTTTTACCTGCCAGTATATGTAAAATAGACACTAGGATTTTTTGGAAAAAAGACCAAACACACCAAAGGGTCTAATAATCTCTCCGTTTTGCAAATGAAATCTCCATGTATTATCAGCCTTTCTAGTCGCCCGAGTAACATGAAAGGTATAAAAGGAGTCTCTACTTTTGCATACTAATAAGGTTAACGTCTTAAAGCTCTGGTTCGGACACGGCTTTCCACAAGGTGTAAAGCACGTTTCAAGGTATTTTTCTATCAACAGGGACTTTGTATCATGACAAATTTGAGAGAGGGGGAGTGATACAGCATCAAGAAGGCAAAGCTTTTCACGAAGTGGATTGTTAATTGAGAAGACTTTTAGAAGACTTACTAGCACCCCATTGCTATCGCTATTTGAGATTTTTTTCACCTCGGATTCATATTCAGCTATTACAGCTAGCTGTGCGCGTCGGAGATTAATTTCTGAGAAGTATTCCATGGATTATCTTTTGTGTTTAAAACTACAAAGATACTAATCCGGCTACAGCAAATACGGAATATTTGCTTATGCAGAAAAAAGTGTGGGCTACTGCCCACACTTTTACTTACTAGCTTTAGACTTCATTGCCGCCATTTCGTCCCACCCCTTTAAAAATGCAAATGCGGTAATATCCATACGTGCATATTCAGAAGGTACAGAGCGATTAAGGCCTGCTTTAAAGGCTCTTTTGCCAGCTTCTAGACAGTTTTGTAAAGGTGAGCTATTCATGACTATTCTCCTAAGTTAAGGTCATGCCGATATTGGCTATAGCTCACATCCTTGTGTCTGAGGCTCGAAACATATCCGCGTTTCTCAAACGCCCCACCAGCTAAACTGGTATCTTTACCTAACGCCGGATGTAGGTAATAACCCAATAACTTTTAAAAAATGAGAATATGAAAACACAACACGCAGTATTTGTTTGGAATGTAATTGGTAAAAAAGAACTAAGGGTATTTCCTGTAGGGGAGGTTGAACTACAAAACTTCTCATCTGACTACACCGCTGATGGAGCGGTTCATGATCATTATCGACTTCTCAATGACAAAGAAGCTATTGAGTATTTATCATGCATTATCAAGAATCTTCTAACTCAAGGCTATCAGATGGATATGGTGCACTTTCAGTCATTAGGAATTGATGGATACAAAGCGGCCTTGCAGATACTCCAAGAAGAGTTAGAAGCTTCAAGAAATTAGTGTCGCCAAATTTCCCGTCTTGTGAATCCATTTATAAACAATGGAGTGATCGTGAACAAGGATGTTTCTACTCAAAGCAGGAGAAACCATGAAACGATTAAGTGTAATCGACGAAGCAATCGATGCGGGTAAAAAGGCTTTTAAGCGTGGCATGAATTGCGCCGTACCACCTCAGTATATGGGGTGCGAGATACAGTTTGCAGCTTGGAAATTAGGTTGGTCACAGGCCGCTACTGCTAAAACACAAAGCTAAAGAAAAAGAGCTATCGATAGATAGCTCTTTTTACTCGTAGACTGGGATTTCAACCCAAGAGCCTTCACACAGATACAACTCTTCCGCGACATCTACAATAATAACTAAATCACTCTCAGATAATTCGACGATATCGTCGGTCAGCTCATTTGTATAGTAGATTTCATTTTCAGCTGTAGTTATCAAGTATTTCATAGTATTCCTTTTACAAATATACAAACAATGCCTGTTGAGTACGAATTTTTCATATTTACAGACTTTTGTGCATCACTCTTCAACTAACATGGTGTGAATTTTTTCATTCTGAGTTTATTTAGTGTCGCTATATGATGGGCTTTCTTCAGAGGAAAGCCTCATGTTAACTAAAAAATTAGTTGAAGAGCATCCCGTTAATATGGAGATGCTCGCCGCAGAAGTCCTTTTGACATGGAAGGATCTGATGGAAACTAAGATTTTAGGGCAGTGCATAATTAATGACATTGGGGCTTCAGCGCAAACACTAGGTTCATTATTACATTCAGTTTTACCTTCTGTTGTAGATCGAATTTCAAATATGACATGGCGGAAAGAGAGTCATAAGGCGGACAAGGATATAGTTTGTGTTTCAAACGACAGGTATTCGTTTGAAGTTAAAACATCTTCGGATAAGAATAAGATTTTCGGTAACAGATCTTTTGCACAAGAAGCAGGGAATAATGACGATAAAACCTCTAGAGATGGTTATTATTTAGCTATCAATTTTGAAAAAACGAAAGAAGCTGCTCGCTTATCAAGAAAGCCTGAAATTTTGAAAATTGCATTCGGCTATCTTGAACACAGCGATTGGATAGCTCAAAAATCTTCCAAAGGCCAAGCTGCATACCTCTCCCCCACAACTTATCAAACAAAATTTATTACACTTTACGAACAAAGCAATAAGCATCTACAAAACACATTGTTCTAATTAACCTCTCACGCTTCCTATTTACCATTGAGGACTAATCTAAAGGAGGACTATATGGTCGAGGAACAATTGGACTTCTTCAATCTTGAAGAGACAAAAAGCGGTGAAGTAAACCAGTTTACTCCACCGAAACCAGTAACACTTGAAGAGCGTGTAACTAAAGTCATTAAGACTATTAAGCATGGTGTTCTTGCTGAAAGCTGGGAACCGTGTAACTCACTCAGTGGTGGTAAGGACTCAATGACATCATTAAGTTTGTCATTAGTCGGTATGGCTCTAGCGATGAAAGAGTATCCGGTATATCTGACAAAGCCAGTGTTTCATATTGTGTCTTCTGATACAAAGATGGAAAATTTGGCGAAAGAAGATTATTTGAATACTCAGCTTGAGAGAGCTGTAAAGTTCGGTAAAGAGAATGGCTTTAAGGTAATGGTTCATCGACCAGCACCAGATAGAACTGCAAGTTTCTTAAGAATCTTCGCAGGCTCTAGACCAGACCCAACACCGTCAATCAACAACAAAACGCGCCAATGCGCGAACGACTATAAGATAAGCCCTATCCATACAGCAATGCGAGGTGTAAATAAACTTGCAAACACTAATGGAAAAAAGCTTGTTATGATAGTTGGTTCGAGAAGCGCAGAAAGCACTGATAGAGCTGAGTCGTTAGCCAAAGTTCAAGCTTCGGACACTGTACCGATCTTGAAAAAAGGCTACTGGACACTGTATCCAGTCATGGATTGGAGTCTTGAAGATATTTGGAACTATCTGATGTTTGCTGAGAATGATTTTGATGCCAAGTTACCAGGGTATCAGGATTCTTTTCAGGACGTTGTTGAACTCTACTCTTCGTTAAACGGAGGAGAGTGCGTTCAGGGATTGGAGCAAGGCCAGAGTTCGTGTGGTGCACGTGATGGATGCCATCAATGCGGAATAGTTACTAAGGATAAGTCTGGGATTAACCAGGCGAATTCAAAGGAGCTTTACCACATGAAGCGCACTTTGTCGGCACTGCTGTCTTTGCGTGATTACAGGATAACATTAGGTAAGAATTATCAAAATCGTAACTTTGTATCCATGACGGATGATAAGGGGAGATTGGTTCTTAAGCCAAATGGCTATGCTGGATGGTTGTTGGAGGAAAATCTGCGTATTGCATTAACCATCCAACAGATGGAGATGCAACGTGCATATGACCAACGTGTCGCTGTATTACGAATGGAAGAAAGGCTTGAAAGGGGAGGAGTAAGAAACCCTCGACGAGCAAGGAAATGGCTAAGAAGAGTCAAGCGTCATGCTAAACCTCTTTTAAATTGGCTAGAACCTTCTGACATTCTTTGGATTGACTTTCAGTGGTCACTTCGTGGCGTTACGCGTGAATCGCATAGTGCCATCCGAATCTGGGATGAAGTAGTCAATAAGGGTAAATGGGCAAAAATTCCGAAAGGTGATTTTACTCGACCTGACCATGTTACTAATGAAGAGTACATGAATGTGACGAAACAACCTACATATGCAGCAATAGACCATTTCTTAGATCTAAGTGATAATTCGCTATGTCACTTTGCAGACTCTATGAGCGACATGTTCGAAGGTCACTGCACTGAGACTACAACCCATCAGATTAATCAAGCTGGTGAGGCGTTTGAAGGTGAGCAATTCAATGTTGAGGTTAAATATAGCGTTAATGACGAAACAGCAGACTGGATTTGTTACGATCCATCTCTAGTGATCAAGTCACGAGATGATATGGAACCGTACGAATTTCGTCATCAAAACGCTGTTCGCCGTTTACTCCGTATAGGCGCAATCAACGTGAACAATTCACAACTAAGAGATATCGGACGTAAACTGGAACTTCTTGAGTTCACTGCAACTGAAGGGCTTCAAGAGCGAGCTTATATCGGCGGTCAACTCCAACCTGGAGAGAACCCTAAGGCTGAGCTTGCTGACGGACAAACAATTTTAATGTTTGACTAATTAAAGGGAGCTTCTGCTCCCTTTGTACTTTATTCGCGATTGAAAATCCTATCTGCTTTAAGATGTCAATTTGATAGGAGCTAATATGTTTATTCCTCACGTACACATAAAATCCAAACATGATCGAGTTATGGTTGTAGGCGATATACACGGAAACCTTAAAGCCTTGATGAAACTTCTTAAGAAAGCAGAGTACGATCCTCAAAGAGACTTGCTAGTCTCTGTCGGTGATTTAATTGACCGAGGCGATCACTCACTGGCAACTCTTTCGTATTTTCTCGATAATCCCAATATCTTGGTTGTTGCTGGCAATCATGAAGATATAATGGTTCGAGCATTTTTCGATAAAGCCAGTAAGAGTGGAAATAAGGCGCTATGGCACGGTAACGGCGGTACTTGGGGCGATAGCATTGATAAAGACTTACTTAAAATTATCGCAAAAAAAATGACAAAGCAGTTTGCTTACACGGCTACAGTTGAACTTAGTTGCGGTACAAAGTTCGGAATCACTCACGGAGATGTTGTTGGAACAAAGTGGCTTGGCGAAGACTATAATAACAAACCTGTAAAAGAGCTTACAAGGTTGATGTGGGGACGTGATAGAGCGAAACACAAATATCGTGTTAACCACAAAATTGAAGATGTCGATTTTACAATTCACGGGCACACACCTAGTGAACTTCCTCACCAATTTCGCAATTCAATTTTTATTGATACTGGGGCTGGATATAAAGAAGGTATGCTAACAGGCTTGATTCTTCAAAAATTTATTGAAAATAATTCTCTTGAGAAATCATGTGTTTATGCCGCATGTGGCTAAACTTTCAAAAAAGTACCTAAAAAAATTTGCATTGTCTGCGATTATTAATTAGCATCTCAACTGTTGGCGATTGACGCCGTTAATTGAATTTTGGAATTTTCTTACATGAACACGTTTAAACACACAATCAGTTTTAAACACTGCCCCATTAATTGGTGCATGTTCGCGTTCGTGCGTCTCGCTTAAAGCATTAAAGCTAAGCCTGACGCAAATACGTCAGGCTAGCAGGGAAAAACCCGCTTACCTGACTGGTAGCGGGTTTTTTTGTATCTCAATTTGGAAAAAATGATGACAATTTTAACGAACACATTCAAACCAAGTATTAATCATAAACCATTTAATTGGTGCATGTTTGCGTTCGTGCGTCTCGCTTAAAGCTTAACAGCTTAGCCTGACGCAAATACGTCAGGTAAGTTTAGGAAAACCCGCTTATCTGATGAGGATAAGCGGGTTTTTTTGCACTGGTAGCTCAGTTGGTAGAGCGCAGCATTGAAAATGCTGGCGTCGCAAGTTCAAATCTTGCTCAGTGCACCAGTTAGGTGATGGAAAGCTCAGTTGGTAGAGCGGTGGATTGTTAACCCATAGGCCACTGGTTCGAATCCAGTAACCACCACCAGCACACCTTGTAAGACCGAACTTTAATTGATTTCGGCAAATAACGGAGATAAGGCGTCGGAAAATTCGACGGGGTGCTCCAATTTTTTGAAAGTAGGTGCGCATTTGGCGAGCAAAGCGGTCTCCAAAACCGTGTCCTTTAGGACTTGAGGGTTCGACTCCCTACACCTGCGCCATTTTTTGGAGATCACTGCCACAGAGTGTGAATAAAATTCGGGTGCTTAGCTCAGTTGGTAGAGCAGGGAGCTTTTAACTCTCTGGTCGCTGGTTCAAGTCCAGCAGCACCCACCAGTTTACGGTACTTAGCTCAGCTTGGTAGAGCATAGGCTTTGGGAGCCTAGGGTCAGAAGTTCGAATCTTCTAGTACCGACCATTTTGTTAATTAGAGTAAGGCTTGCATTCAAATGAGCGATAAACCAAAAACAGCACTTTCGAAAAAAGCGTGGGAAAACCTTGAACGTGCTATGAGCAAAGAGGTCAAACCCACTGAAGATTTAAGAACGCTTCTAAAGCGTCGATAATGCACGGTTGGACTGAGTGGTTAGGCAGGGGATTGCAAATCCTTTTTAGGCAGGTTCGAACCCTGTACCGTGCTCCAATTTTAATACGCGAATAGCTCAGCTGGTAGAGCGTTCGACTGATAATCGAAAGGTCGCAGGTTCAAGTCCTGCTTCGCGTACCATGGTGGTTTAGCTCAGTTGGTAGAGCGTCGGACTGTTAATCCGTGTGTCACTGGTTCGAGTCCAGTAACCACCTCCATATTTGAGGTAGCAATGAAAACTAAAAGTAATAAGTCTGTAGAAGAGATAGTTTCAAAACTTTTTGAAAATGGTAACTTACCCACAAAAGTATTTGGTATAGACTCTGAACTTATTATAGAGGTTGAGAGAAAACACCCTCATATTGCTAACCACGATTCAATGAGAAATGAGGGTTTAAAGTAACAACACTTTGTAAGCCCTTTGTGCAATGCGAAGGCAGATAAGAGAGATAAGCGTCAGTTATTTTGGCGGAGTGCTCTCAACTTGGAGGATTGGCTGAGCGGTCTAAAGCGCTTCTTTGCTAAAGAAGTGAAGGTTAATAGCCTTCCGAGAGTTCTTATCTCTCATCCTCCGCCATTTTTAATGTGGATTATAAAGCGGAATTATCTGCGACGTTTAAAAGCGTCATCCTCCTTCGGGTGCTTAGCTCAGTTGGCAGAGCAGGGAACTTGTAATTCTCAGGTCGGGGGTTCGATGCCCTCTCCAGGCACCATTTTCGCTGGTGGGTTTAGCTTAGTTGGTAAAGCTCCAGATTGTGATTCTGGATTACTCGGGTTCGATCCCCGACACTCACCCCAAATTCAGGTACGGCCACATCAATGTGGCCGCTACCAAATTATTTTAGACCTGTGAAATGCAAAGTTCTTGTTTGTTCGTCATACGTCGCAGTGCACGTCACTGTCGGATAGTCAGGCAACTTATCTTTGTAAATAAGCGTTTCTCCATTCTCATTTAGCACTTTTTCAAACTCAACAATCGGCATATCACCATACCAGTCACGTCGGAATATGACCCCATTTTCAACTTCAGGATCATTGCTCCAGCTATATGAACGGAAGTGCTCCCAAACTAAACCTGCACCAAGACGCCCATCCTGCTCAGCTGCAAATTTGCAAGCAGACGCTACGTCGCTTTTTTCAATCGACGGCACTTTTTTATGCAGCAAAGTTTCAACTTCAACCTTCTCTGCACAACCACCTAGAGCGGCTAGTGCTCCCACAATAAATGAACTTAAAATACGTTTCATAATGACCTCATTCAAATAAACTCATCTTACTACAGAGTCGTTTTCAAAAGAGCATAAAGTACAGCAAGAAGATTAAAACACCCTTTGATGATATCTATTTAACAAAGTTTGTGAGTGGGTCTGTTAAAAATAAGCAGCATAGTTAAATACTATGCTGTGGATGCCTAACCCAATCCATGTAATGGCGTAGGTAATTCACTAGTGTCGTGACTATAAAGCTAAATGAAAAGAGCGCTATGCGCTCTTTTCATTGGGATTCCTGTAAACGTCTATTTCGACAAACTTTGACTCAAATTCCATCAAAGGGCACGACCATATGTGGTGATTCCTATCCTCATAAACGGCCATAATAGGCCAATTATCTCTCTTTGTTGCCCTAGCATATTCATTCGTAACTAATATTAGACGGAATATTCTACCTGTCTTCTCATGCTTGAAGAACTTGTTTTTGAATTGAGAGTTATTTTGTGCCGTTACCATATAATTACACTCCTTATTTTCATTATATAGAAAACAGAGCCGGAGATTTTTTATAATTAAGGTTTGCAATTCACTTCTTTCTCATTAACGTGATGTGGAAAGGAGGCGCTTATGCTATTTAGAATGTTACTTGTCTGTATTATTTATGCGTGTGTTACTGCAATTATACCAACATTGCTTATAAATCCGTTGGAGCTTTATCAAACTAAATCTATGCCGACCCAAATGCAACTATTCACCATTGCAGGAATGATTGTAGGTGTTGAAATATTCGTATCTCTAACAAAGCTAGGATGGCAAATGAAATACTGGTTTTATACCTGTCTGAGTATTTTAAGAATTACAGCGTTAATAGGACTGCTGGGAAGCGCGGCATATGCCTTTGGTGGAGAATCGGACGGTATTGCGCAGAGAGCAAACTACATGTGCAACGCAACTGGATTTTATGAACAGTGTGCAATGGCGACTAACACATTAAAAGGTATCTATAACAGTGTAGAAGGGATCATGTGATTTTCACCTCTGTAAATTACTAAGTATAGTAGTAATGTAGTAGGAGATAGCATGTTAGAAGATTTACACGAGAAGTTAAATTGGGAAAGGATCGGCAACAAAGAGCTTGTTTTTGTTGATGTGGAAACCACTGGCTTAGACAAAAAAACAGCTAAGATCATTGAAATTGGAGCTTTGAGGATAACAGCGCAATCACCTCAACCAGAAATGTTTCAACGATTTCTTTCGATAGATGAATCTCTAGATGAAGAAATAATCAATCTTACTGGCATTACGGATAAAATGCTTAAGGATAGTGGTGTCCCCTTTTACAGAGCTTTTGGTGACTTCAAAACCTTTCTGGGAACTAGTGATGCATCAGCTTACAATGCCAAATTCGATAAGGTCATGATCAACACCCTAACTTCGAAATACAATATTCCATTCAATACATATATAAGTGACTCTATGCTATTATGCAAAAAGGCCTTTAAACTAGACAGTATGAAACTACAGGCTGTTGCTGACCACCTTAAAATCGATACTTCTGGTGCTCATAGAGCTGATAAAGACTGTCTTATATTAGCGCAATGCCACATGTCAGCTTTAATTGAACTTGAGCAAGCATAGACTTTAGACTACTTTCTTTTCGTATCCTGACTACCTATTTGGAACTTTAACTTTAGGTAGTCCCACCATGGAATCAATCCACTACGATAAAAATATCGGAATCGAAGTGAAAGGAATTCACTACCCTACGTTTTCAAAGGCCTGTTCTGCGCTTAAAATACCACGTCAGCAGTCATTGAGAGCCTTTAGGAATGGCACATTCTACAATCAAACAGACATAGACAGTTTTTTCGATAACATGGTTGAAATATACCATTCGGTTGCATATAAGAAAAAAATGGAAAGCCGGAAGCACTTTAAGGATGGTCGAGTCTCCCCGTTCAGGTTCAAAAACGCCACATTCAGATCAAAGGAAGCTCTCGCGACTCATCTTGGTGCTGCCCCCAACGCTTTTAAAACAAGACTCAACTATCTTTCAACTACTGGTGTTAATCTTACTGATGCCATTATAGAGATTTGTGCCAAACCGCTACACAAGTCTGTTTTTTCAATTGAATTAGATAGAAAAATAATAGCCCATCGCCTCAGCGAAAACTACGAATGCAATATTAGCCCCCAAAGACTCAAATCTTGGTGTAACTCTCCAGACTCTCCGTTCCTATTACCACTAACCATTATATCCGGCCTATTTGGTATTGAGTATGAAACACTTAAAAGGCAAGTTTATGATACCAAGTTTTCGAAAAAACCAAGTGCTATTGATGTTCTCGGAGCGGCATCTATGCTACGCCCCACCTTAACCGAGACATACCTTAACGGTAAGCAGTATAAGTCACTCCTAAGTATGATGGTGGACGTGTCTTATAAAATTAACAAACAGAATGTGTCAAAAGTTCTATCCATCTCCTCATCAATATTAAAAAAAGAGGGCTAAAGCCCTCTTAAATATTATCTACAGAAATCTTTTTAAAACTCCTTTTTATAGGTGTTTTTTTGTTTCTGACAGGCCGCTTGCCATTACCACGACCTGATCCAGTTGATACTGGATTACGGATTATAGCCTTTCTTGCTTTAGGTTTTGCAGGTGAGTTCCAGTCAATAGGCTTTTTAGCCTCTTGAAGCCGTTCATCTACTGCCTGCATCTCCTTCAACTGAGCTTCTTTCTGTTTCAATTTCTCTTTTTCTTCGGCTATCGCCTTCATTTTCTTTCTGTACTCTCTATCTCTATTTCTTTTTTCTTGCGCTAAAGTAATTCGCTTACGCTGTTCTGTGCGAGGGTCGTGTTCATATGTTTTAACTATCAACTTAATAATCACGACTGATGCAACCCAAAACAAGAACGTTTCAGCAAGAATGTTAAAAACACCCCCAATGAACAAACTAAAGAAGAATGAAGTAATAATTATAGATTTTACAATAACTTCTTTTGTTTTTTTCTTTTCATTAGCTGTTTTGTAAGGTTTAACCATCATCTGGTCGCCACCTAAGAATAGATCATTTTTTGTGTGAAACTTTGACATAAATACTCTCCTTTTAGTCCTTAATTTTAATAGAAACCTTATAGGGGTATTATTTATGTGTGTATTTTCTCTCCAACTCTTTGGCAATAAAACACCCTAGTTTGGATTGTTGACTATTGAGTTGTTCCGAACAAACAAAACTCGAAGGAAATATCCTTGATAACTGGATCATGAGAGTAATCTCGTGTGAGACCTCTTCCAGTCTCTTCAGCTCATCTTTTACATTAATACGAGGTGGCGAGAGGATTTTGTTACGAGCAGCACGTGATACCCATTCTTTGTAGAGCTGAAACTTTGAAGAGCGCCCTCTCATGGGGAATGTTACAAACAGCAACTTCACAGCTTCGCCAAACGTAATAATTTTATCGTTGACCTGCTTATCTAACCACTCGGCTTTGAGCATAAGCTCATCGTATCCATCATTAGAAACTGCGTACAATCTGTTTTTACGTATTGCTTTTTTCCAAACAATGAGCGCCTGGGCAAGCCCTAAGCCTTCTGCGGCATAAAGTTGAGTTTTATCTGGAGTGACAAACAGTGTTTTTGGAATAGGCAGCGTTGTTGGGTTACTGCCAATTATTTCAACTAGCCTTTCTGGCTTATTGCCTGAAAGTACCCCGCATTGCCCGTATTCGGCATACCCGAATCTTCCAGCTCTGCCAGCGATCTGCCTGTACTCCTCTTCTGATAACTCTCTCGTCCCTTTACCATCAAACTTTTCCGTTTCAGCAAAGATGACTCTCTGAGCAGGGGCTGATACACCCATTCCAATCGCATCACTTGCGACGAGAACGTCGTATCCGTGGTTACGGTATTGAACTAGCATTGCTTTACGTGCAGCTGGACTTAAAGCACCATAAAGCGTTCCAACATTAAGCCCCGCATCATTTAGCCTAGCAGCTAATTTATGTATCGATTTTCTTGAAAATGCGACCAGCAGATCTCCTTTGCGGATTTCATCAATAGAAACTTCATTAGCTATAGATTCTAAAGGAGTCAGTCTATCTAGGTGCTGTACTGTAAATTCAACATTCAAAATGTCGCCTAGATACCACTTCATTTGCTCTAATGATGAGGGAGCGCACGCGATTACCAAATGTTTGCAATTTGCGCCACAAATTACACGCAGGTATCCACCACTTCTTTCATCACTGAAAGCTAATTGACCCTCGTCAAGAAAGACTGTGTCGTATTGTTTGTCGGTATCAAATATTTCAACTGTCATAGCATCAAGACGGCTATACTCTCTTACCTCTTGCTCTTCTCCTGTAATCATAGAGCATGGCACGCCGTCATCTTCCATGTCCTGTTGTATCTGTAATGCTAATACCCTCAGTGGAAAGAGCATCTGACAATGACCTGTCTCAGAGTCCTTAAGAGCCTCCTTTATAATATTTGTTCCATGATAAGTCTTACCCGAGTTAGTCGGAGCGCAAAGGATCGTAATTTGTCTATCTTGATTTCTTTGATACAACTCGTGGAAGGGTTGCTCAGATATCATTGAGTTATAGATTTTTTCCTTATTTTTCGCTTTCTTAGTCATACTACATTCCTTTGCTATTTCCTGCTCTATCCAAGCTCCAACAGACATTTTTTCGAGATCACAGACCCCTTGCAATTTAACACTCTCTCTCATTGCCACAAGTTCACGCGCTGCATCACGTTCATCAGAAGATATAAGCTCAATCTCTTCGCAAACCTTGTCAAAAATTTGCCGTGTTAACACCTCAGAGAGACTGATCACCCCTGACGCAACCCGCTGATACGAACCATTAGAATGTGGTGATTGTAGAATAATCTCTAAACTTGAATCACTGCCTCTTAGTACAGCGTTACTTGATGTGTATTCGAATAATTCTTTTTGTCCAATCAGGCACTGCAACTGTTCATCCAACTTATAGAGGAGTTCCTTTCTTGCTGTAGCCATTCGGCAATTAAAATCGATTCCTGAGATACTGACTCTGCGCACATGCTCGCTCACTATCTTGTGATTCACATACTTATTTACAGCACTGTTGATACCAACCAAAAAGAACTCAACACCAGATAAGCCATATTGCTTTATGAGGCTTTTTTTAACCTCCCATACCACTTCAACAGGAAGACCTTTAATCGCCACGTGAAAAAGCAATTTTTCAGAATTGGGGGAGGTTTCAGGGAGGATAAGGGTTACATGCTCAAAATTGCGCTTAGAAGCCTTTTTGAGAATACCTTCTGGTGTATTACTTCTTTTCTTGATACTTGGTTGATGCTTCATATACTACTAAAAAATTTCTGATTACCTTTAATAGGCTCGCACCTCAAGAAAAATAAATGGCCTACCCGAAAGGTAAGCCATTTGAATTATGCTGCATTAACATCTCCTGAAGTTTGGTAAAAATCTTCAAGTTCAAATGCAATATCAGGAGAAATCTTCAAAACATGATCCCAATCGACACCTTTCGGCACCACATTGATATCGATATCAGACTCTCTGATGATGTGTGGATAGTTTACATTGATTTCCTCAGTGCATTTATCAGGTATAACAACAAAAGCCTCATAACGTGACTTATACTGTTGACCTGATGACTCCCAGTAAGCTTTGAAGTCTGCATCAACATCGCGCCAGAATTGGCACTCCTCAATACATTCCTCAAGCGTCGTTGCATCGCTGCCTGGTTTATAATAGATATAGATAGGCACCTTCGTTGAAGGTGGCATCATTAACTCTACTTCTACACCAGAATCCTCAAGCTCATATCGCTTGCACATGCAACTCCACATCCCAGTACCCGAACGGTCACGGTCAACCAATAGTCGCACCTTCTTATAACCCTCAATCTCAGCCCCTTTTAAACGAGAAGCTGTATGAGAGCACTTAAAGTCTGCTGGACTGACACCATAACGTTGAGTCATTGCACCGTAATAAGACGAAACCGTCTCATTACCTTCACCCGCATAGAGAATTGGATTGTCCATAAGACAGATACTTGACAACATACCCGTCTCATTATTGAACTTCCCAACATCCTGCTTAGCCATTTTTACATCAGCCTTACTCCAGACACCGTTTATCTTCTCGATATAGATGGAATGAAGCATCCGAATTTTATATTGACCATTTTCAAGCTTTAGTAGAGGCATGATAATAGCGGTCATTTTACGACCATTGTTTTTGTCATCGCCTTTACAGTAATACTCAAGATCATGAACAACCTTAATATTCGGAGACAGACCAGTGTTTTCAAAATGTGATTGCTCCCGACCTTTTGAAATATACTCAGCATAAATTGCATGAGCTTCTTCATCCGGCAGACATCGCTCAAAAATTCCAAGACTCTTCTCTTTATTTTTAGCGAATGTCTCAGCCTCATCAGCATCGCGCTCAGCTTGCCATTCAGCCTGCTTACGGCGAACCTCTTCAGTATCAACTAAAATATCACCGCTACCAATCACATCCTCAAACACCGCATCCCAGCCGCGCTGTGAGGCATCTCTACCTCGGGCACCCAAACAAGCTCCAATGTTCGCAAAAACATCTTTAGCGGGAGCGACGTAACCTTCAGTCAGGTGAACAACAGCAAAATCGCCCTTGTCATCTAACAGACGGTAACCCTGTGTCTCTTCCCATCGCTGTCCGGTTTTAACAGGGCACTTGTAGAGGTTAAGCCCCGTCAAGCTTTGCCCCGCAGCAAGATAAGAACCATATTTGCTAAGCAAATAATCCTCTCCTTTGTTGCGACTTTCAGCACCAACAAGCCACATAGGAATGTTGTAATGCTGCTCCACGAGCTTGTAACCCTGGATGACTGCTTCCTTATCTCGGTAACCATAAAAGCAACCCAGCAAACTGAAGAGACAACCACTGTTACCAACAAAGCCTTCGTCACCATGCTTCAAACTAAAGACCTTATTTTCAGATCCTCGCTTTTGGACATATTGATAGCCGTGCGTTGTTTCTGCGTTCTCCTTGGTTAAGTTAGTTGATGTAAAAAGAGTTACACCAAGTATCGCTTTCACCGCCTCGAACACACTACCATAATCGCTAACAACAGCTTTCATGATAATAGAGCGTCGCTCTTTTGGGTTTTTAATGTAGCTTTTCATCTCCGCAGAGTTAAGTTTCATATTAGTCCTCATATAGTGGTTTTCCACACAACTACATAGGACTATGAATGGGTAGCTTACTTATTCGTGAGGCGGCATCTTATATTGAGGTAAGCTTTCTCTTTTTTACTTTGAGATATGAAATGAAAGAGATAGCCTTAATAAGCATTATTTACGGTACTGGAGCGAAACATGAAGAATGATTTTGCAAAAACATTTTTTAGTCAAAGATACGGACAAATACTGGCTGTCAGAGACTTTTATGAGATAGGTCGAAACTCAGACGACCCTTCAGAAAAACTAAAAGTTGTCGAAATCTATTACAGAGAAGGAAAGGGGATCAATAGAATTGCTGTAAAGCCTACCAGGCAGTCCCAAGATGCTATTAGAGAATTGTTCGACAACTTAACCCGCACTACTGTAGAAAGATACATTGATGAGGCTTGCGGTGTGAAACAAGAGTGGCCTAAATACAAAGACAATGTCAGATTTCTATAAATTATTTTCCTCGTAGAAATATTCTACGCCAACTGCCTCTAACACACTTATTAATTCGTTATTAGTAACGTTATAGACAATTATCTCACAACCAATTTCATTGGTTAGTTGAGCAAGAGAGTGGATTAACCCTTTGGTTCGTACTTTGTCGAACTGAAACTGTTCAACTAACCGCCCAACAACAAAAAAATCTAATGGCATTGTCAATATAGCTCTTAAGAACGAATCTCCCTGGCCTTGAACGTTCAAAGACAACCGATAACCTAACAACTTTATTTTTTCGACTGACTCTCGAAGTGTAGAGTTGTCAAACTCAACATCGATACACTGCAACTCTATGATTATGCGATTTGTACATGTCTCTGACCGTCTTGCATATTCTACTAAACATAGCAGCAGTAACTCAGACTGCAAGATTGATACAGAGACCCCTACAACACTGTATGCCTCTGGATCATTAGCCGTCTGTTCAGTTGCAAAAATCAATTTTTTATAGATGATATTTTTTTCAAAAACCTCAAGTAAGCTCCACTTGACTGCTGAAGCTACAAATAGTTCTCGTGAATATGACAAATTTTGTTCAGTTACAAAATCCCTATCCGAAATACGGAACACATAATGCGTGTCTCGCCCAACTTTACGAAAACGCTTGACAACTGGTAATACATCATCACTTTCAATTAAATCTCCCAATCTGATCTGGGCGCTAGCATGAGTACCCATTTTACGATTGGTATCTCCCTTATACCACCCAAAAGAGACGCTGCTTTCTCGTCCTTGCTTAAGAGCTTGATACAAGTTATCTACAATATCATTGCTTGTAATTCGCCCCTTAGAAATATCTGCTGCTACGGTTGAATAGAGTCTCACCAGCAATCCTCTTACCTTGATCCCTTCTCTGCACAAACTAACAATTTCTTTTGAAATGGCTTCTGTTTCACTTTGTTCAATATTTTTAAGGATGAGAAGCAGTTTGTCTGTAGACCATCGATACAGCCATTCTTGTCCATCCTCAAACATGCGGCCTGAGAACTGCCGAGAAATAACCAACCCCAACTCACGCATACAGTCTTCAACAAACTCATGACTGTAATCGATATAATAGTCTCGATAATTTTCAAGTGACACAAGTACAGAGTGAAACTGAACCTGGCTCTTCAAATAATCCGCCATTTGTGGTCGTGCTTTATTTCTATTCGGAAGAAGTGACGATGAGTCCCAGTGTGCAATATCCTCCAACTCACGCTTAGCCGACTTCAGTTTCGAATATGATTTAAACAACTCTCGATTACTCTGTAATAGTTTTTCGTTCTGATTTTTTTTGTGTTCAATCAACCTTGCCTTCTGCAAAGCATTGGCATCAGCGAAGCGTTTAAAGCGTCCCATATAGATTGATAGCGTCAAAGCGAACCACGCGAGAAGCCCTGAAAATACCTGCAAGGCAGCAAAGCTCTCTACCTGACTCAAATTTGAAAACGGGTTAATAGGAGAAAACTGATAGAAATGTACGAAGAAAAGCATTCCAACAGACACACATGTCACCGATTTCGGATTCAATATGGTTGAATGCAGCAACATAACAGCCGATATTATGGCGATGCCAATGATGTCATTTAAGGTATCAGAGAAAGGGCTGAACTCCCGCAAGACAACACACACAAAAATACCTGCAACTGCGCCCTGCACCGCTTTTACTATGCTTTCTTTCTGGTTCGTGAATGAAGTGTATCGTGTTGGTTTTGCTAGGTCGCGTACTAACACAGTGTAGAGGAAGGGTAGGGCAATTAGTATTGTTGTTACGTGAAGCAAAATAAGTTCTAAGTAAGCAGAGACACCCTTAATATCACGTCCTAGAACACTCTCTGCTATTTTCATCACAAAAATTACAGTCAACCCAACCAGAAATAAGTCCGTTATTAATGCGATTCCTAAGTTTCTCATCTTATGGAGAAAGCGCTTTGGGTTTAGATTATTCAATTGAGCAATCACACCACCTGCCAGATAGTGAGGAGCAAAGGTGATCATCCCAAGCAAAGCATCCACCAATAAAGTGGGGGTTATATTACCTCCACCAATAAGGCCAATGAGAACAAACGAAGACGACCATCCAAGAATTAACCCAAAAAGTATACTCAGTTTCCCAAATGCAAGAAGCCCGAACAGTAGGGTAAGAGCGGCATGTAAGCTAAGCACTGGGAGAGGCGTGTATGGAGTGAAAACAAAAGAAAGGAGAGCAAAAATTACAATCAATAAAGCTGTCTGAAAACAGTTAAAAACTGACGGCTTTTGGTTATTAACTAACTGAAAGAGATTCCTTTCTCGCGAGTCCACAAGCATTTTCCAAATAAACTACACACTAAGCCCCCTATGTAGCACATTTGACACACCTACTCAATGTTTTGGCTAGATACGCTTAGAAAAAGCTGGTTCTATCGAAGAGGAGTCTACTTCAAGATCTTCCGACTTATGAGTTTGCAGTGTTTCTAGCTCTGTCTTTGTTGAGTGACTAGCAAATTGCTCGATTTCCATTTTTTGTGAAGTGTGATCATCGACAGATTTCATTGCATAAAGTGGTTTCTTCGTATTGTTAATACTACGCCACGACCTCTGAGCAAGTCTAAAGGTTATTAAGACTGAAGAGATGAGCATCAAAACACATATAGTTGTAATCATGTAGAACCCCGTAATTAACTAGTGGTTAATTACTACCGCGCCACACGCTTTAAACGACTCTAGCAATGAGTATTCTACGAAAGTCTACTAACCATGACGTTCTTTCGTTCACTTGAGCATATATAGGGATTTTAAATGGTGGGATATGACAGACAAGATCAGCAGTACAGCAGGTGGATTAACAAGAGTGCATCAGATTCTTCTTATCGAAGAATTAGAAAGAATGTGCGAAATATTAGACGCAACAGCTAAATCTTCAAACCAATATAACTGCTCGCAGAGCGAAAGAGAACAAGCTGAAGCGTATCTTAAAAAGCATCGCGGATTGTTCTATGCGACAAATAACGCTCTGATATCAGCCCACACTCTGTTAAGCGAGATCAAAAAAAGCGCAGTATGACTGCGCTTTGCTCATCCGAGCAATCGGAGAATGGCGACCAAGCCGTAGTAATCTGTTTCAAGCCCCTTATCCATTCACAAATTACCTCTCCGAAATCCTGCTTTGTTGTTGTTTTTGAGCAGGGTCACATGGTGACACTTATTAATATGCCCTCGTTCAGGTAAAACAACATTGCTTTGTCTTTTTTTACCATTAATATGATCGACAATTGGTTTAGTAAGGACAGTTATGAATTTTGAGCAGCGCGTAGAAGATCTAATAACCATCATCAAAAAGGCAGACAATGCATTTCATATCGATGACGATCCAATCATGGAAGATTCTGAATATGACTTGCTCTATCGGGAGTTGAAAGCCATTGAGCGCCAACACCCAAATTTAGTACGGCCTGATTCCCCTACACAAAATGTAGGCGGAACCGCTGACGATGAGCGGTTCAAAAAAGTCAAACATGAGATCCCCATGCTTTCGCTAGAGAATCGTTACGAAAACGATGATATTGAAGCTTGGTATAACAGCCGTGAAAAAGAAACGAACACCAACCTCAAAACTCACGGTGAGCCGAAGGTAGATGGCCTCGCAATTAGCTTGATTTACCTGAATGGGATACTGGTCAGAGGGGCTACAAGAGGAAGAAATGGTGTAGGTGAAGACATAACGAAAAACGCACTTGTTATAGATGACATACCTAATCAGCTATCTGGTAACTATCCAGTGAAAATTGAAGTTCGAGGTGAGATCTTTTTCTTACGGTCTGATATGCCGCGATTGTCTGAATTGATTGAAACTCAGACTGGTAAACCGCCTAAAAACGTGAGAAATGCCGCAAGCGGCTCAACGCGTCAAAAAGACCCAGCAGTCACCAAGTCTCGCCAGCCACGCTTTTTTCCATATTCTGCGTATTCTGATGAATTTGAGCAAATCGGGATCGAAAGCCATTCCCAATCAATGGAATATTTGAATGAAATTGGTTTTAGCACGACAAAATATGGCAGATTCACATCTCTGTACAGCAACTCTGCTGAAGTAATTGCTGGCGTGACGGACTTTTTAGAAAGCATGAAAACAATGGACATGCCATGTGACGGATATGTCGTCAAAGTGGATAGATTTAACATCCAGGAGCAATTGGGACTTATCGCTAAAACACCGCGCTGGGCGTTCGCCGGAAAACTAAGCGTATCTGAAAGTAGCATAACAACCTTGCGCACAGCAGACTTTCAAACATCACGACACGGCACTATTACACCAGTCGCAAACATCGATACTGTTGAATTGGAGGGCACAAGTGTATCCCGAGCAACCCTCCATAACTTCGATGAAATTAACCGCCTAAATATCGCCTTGGGCGATAAGATTGTTATCAAAAAAGGTGGAGGGGTGATACCGGATATTGTTTGTGTGCATGAAGAAAATCCAGATCCAGAACGCACCGTTATACAGCCACCAAGCCACTGCCCATCTTGTGGTGGGGAAGTTGTTAAGATGGTAGACAGGGTAGATTACCGCTGCACCAATACGCTAGGTTGTCCCGCGCAGCGAGATGAAAAAATCATCCATTTCGCCTCAAAGGATGGGATGGATATAGCTAGTTTTGGATCTTCCACGATAAAACTCCTTTGTGAGATGGGACATTTAGAACGTCCTTCTGAAATTTTTCAACTTACCAAGGCTCACTTGTCGGTATTGCCAGGTTTTGGTGCCAAAAAGTGCGCCAACGTTCTTGCAGGGATCGAAAAATCAAAGGCGGTAGATTTTCATCGATTTTTAACCGCTGTTGGTATACCTGATGTCGGTATTGAGCGAGCACGTGAGCTTGCAAACAAGTTCAAAACGCCTGAAGGACTTTTGAATGCTAATCCGAGAGATATCAGGGAAATCAAAGGTTTTGATGAGCTTTCTTTTGCGATAGTTAGCTTTTTCAAAAACGAACAAACGCGAGAAGAATTTAACACGTTGATAAATATGCTCAACATCAAGGAAGTTGAAAGTGTGGAACAGTCGCTTGTGGGTAAATCGTTCGTTGTAACTGGCAAGTTCCTGTCAGTAAAGCGAAGCGCGATAGAGGCGTTTTTAAAGAAGCGAGGTGGCAAGGTTGGTCAACCTTCTGGAAATACAGACTATCTCATATTAGGCATCGATGGCGGAACCAAATCCGATAAAGTGGATGCACTCAACAGGAAGGGTGCTAATATTCAGATCCTCGACGAAGATACGGCTATCAGCCTATTCGGAATAACCTAAACGGTTCCCCTTAATAGCTAACAAATAGCGGTCTCTGACCACTTCTTGAGACCATTCCATATGAGGGAGGTTTAGCAGTTGAAAAAGCTTGCCACCCTCATACCCATCTAAAACATGACGAAACTCACCATCAAATGAACTGATAGTTAGATCACCGTTTTGTGGTTCATCCTTACTCTTCATCTTTGAAAGTATTGCATGTTCAAACTGAAGATTACTTTCGTCATGGATCTCCATTCGAAAAATTTCGACAGTTACTTCTTTCCACAATCCTTCGACAACATAAATCATAACGCCTCCTGTTTACCATAAATAGGCACACTTAAGCGACTTTGGAGTTGAATCCGAGAGGTCTTGATACTGAAATAAATATGCATTACATTACTTAGCTTTGAAATCTAACGATAAGAATAATATGGAACTCAACATACAAGAGGTTAAGAGCCAAATAGAAAGCACGATCCTAGAACTTGAGGAGATGAATAACGAGACTCGATTCAATTTAAGCCGTGTTGAAAAAGCTGTGGGTGATGATGCTGATAAAGCTGAGGAAGACAGGGACTTCAGAGAGAAAATGCGCTCTATCAACCAAAATAGTTTGAAAGTAAAAGGCTTGCGCAAAGCTCTGGTGAGGATACAGAACGACACTTTTCAGGATTGTCAGGACTGTCTTGACGAAATTCCTGCACAACGTTTAATCGATAGACCCGATGCAACGCGGTGCGTAGAGTGTGAAAGCATCTTTGAAATTAAAGAAAAGCGCAGACTAGGTTAGTCTGTACTAGCAACTGCGCGTTACTAGTACAGAGAAATAAGCGAAGAACGAACTTAAGTCACCGCTTTGACACCGTTCAAGCAATGCTGAGTCTGATGCTGTTAAAGTGGTTTTCGTTTTAACCATCTTTAATGCAGGACTCATCCGCTTTAAAAAAACATCGAAGGCCTCACTGTCTTTGGCCTTTTTCAAAAACTCTATTGAGCTTGCTAAATCCAGGCAAAAACTTTTTTCGTGTTCATCCAGGGCGGCATTTGCTTCGATACGCTCTGCGATGTCACTTTTGTGATAGCTAAGTACATCCAACAGTGAATCAAGCTTCGTCTTCATTTCAGCATTTTGAAACTGTAATCCATTTAGCCTTTGGATGAGTGGGGCGGCATCAACTACTTCTTGGTTATCTCGACTGACTTTTCCGGTCAACACATAGCGAAGCCATAAGAAGGGCATTAGAAAAACGCTTGTGATCATTCTTAACGGAAGTTTTAATAAGTAAGCCATAATTTTTCCTATTCGTTTTTGTTACATACGCACGAGCTAAGCAAGTTGAGTAGCACTTTAACGCCTTTACGATGCATGAAGTACCATAAATAATGCAGCATAAATCGCAGAATTCATTCGCAGCATTGCAGGGTAGAATGTTTTGTTTTTGGGAGAAGCCCATGCGTTGCACAAACCAGACAATCATCGACCTAGAGACAGTTGAGAACGGACTGGTTGAATTAAAGCGCCATCACAGATGGGTCGGTGCTTTTTCAATCACTACAGGAATGGCGTCAATATTATTAGCCTACCTGACAATGTGGTGCATTATACCGTTCGTCCTGAGTGCAACGGTTCTCATACACTCAACGATAGCACTCGGTAGGGCAGAAGCGGATATCGCATTGGAGTATTTCAAAGCGCTTGGCAATGACAGATATCTGGCTTCATCTAGCGTCCCTTCACCGTTATTGGCGACATTAAACGGCTATGCGCGGATCGGGAGCAACGCTAGTTTCAAAGATATTCAAAATTTTGCGCTTAGGAAGAGTTTCAAAGTTCAGCGTACAATTTTAACAATCATTAAAAATTCGAAATTTCGGCGCGAGCTTGGCTATTGATTGCAGATGAGCGGCTTCTATCCTTTTTGCTAAATACTGAAATCAAGAAGAGGTAGCTAGCCATGGCGCTGATGTAGAAAACATTGTGCAAGATACTCACATCCCCAATCAGTATATCATTGGTGTTCATGATGTAGCCGCTAAAGGCGAAGGTAGAGACTACTAATAAGAAGCGTAGCAAGGTGTTATTAATTACACGCTTTACAAATATCGCCACCACAACTGTAAGCAATCCCAAACCTGAGCCATACAGGTATGCACCCATTACCGAGTCGAAGCCTACAACTGAGCTAAGTAGCAGGTAAATACAGCCAACAGCCATACCAGAAAATATTTGCACGTTCATGTTTAATTCACTCCAATCACCACAAGCTATTAAACTTAGCAAATATTGTTTCTGAAATATAGTATTTTCCGTTTTAGAGGACTAAGTAGAGATGTAACATTTGTGAGACGACATAAGATGCGTCTACCGAGACTAAAAGCAGAAACAACGCGAGGACGAAGTAAATGGAAGTAACAATTTAGCACACAGTGACTAATTCCTGTGCCAGCTATACTTCGCAAAACGCAAATGTGTATGCCACGACACTCTATTTATTGGGTGTCGTTTTTATTTTGACCACTCAAACAGTTACCGTATTCCGTCTACATTTTTTTTACTGTATTATCCGCGCCAAATTTAATTTAGCGTAATGTCTATGACGAACCAAAGCTGTGAAAGCTGCGACAAAACCGCCCTTTGGAAAGTGAAAGTGCCCAGTGGACACATTCATATGATATGCGACGCGCATATGGAAGTATTAGAAGAGAGTTTCGAGCACGTAGATAACGTAGAGGTGGATGTTGTCCAAAGATAGCGTCACAGGTCATTATTCGTAAAACAACCATGCAGAACGCCGCTTAGTTCTTTTGCCGCAGGGATCAACACTGGGCAATCATCTACCCAAACATCAACCTGGTATCCGGCATCTTTACACACAGCGGCTTTCTGTTTGCCATTAGTAAATATCACTGGAATACCTTCTTTCATTGAGAACGCAAGCACATCCTCATTGGGTTGAGAAGGTGGCCGAATCGTAACGATGATAAACTCGTGACCTCTTCGTCGAAACAGACTTACGAATTCTCGAAAGCCCTCGACATCATTACTGATAGTGTCGTCCCAATCCAAAGCGATTAACATTATTGAATATGCTCGCCCAATTGAATACCACTTAGAGGCTCATGACCTTCTTTAACTCGACGTGTCGCCATGATCGCCTGGACAGCCTCTGGCGAGATGTTTTGCACTATCTCTGTGAGCATCTGCATCTTCAGTTTATCCTCCAGAGCTTGCGCCTTTTCAGCATCTAACCCCTTCGTTTCAGACAGAATACGAATTCTGTATTTTTTGCCGATACGCTTCCAGGTTTCACGATCTTCTGGCGTAAGCGCCTTCGCAATGTTGCGATACTTAGCTTTACGCTCTTTGGCGTGCAATGAATTTTGATCGTAGGGGATCATTTCATTTGCGATTGATGGAAGTGGTGCCAACAGGCAGACTAAACTCAGTGTTTTAATTGTACGCAGTATGCTCATGATTCCTCATCTGATTTTTATTCTGAACTTTTTAAGTGTATTTTCAACAGACTCAATAAATTCTAGATTCTCTTTTAATGTTCTATATAGGCTCACTTCACTGTAGCTATACTCAACCTTGTCTTGCAACTCTTCATATTTTTGAATTGTTTGCTCAATATCATCAGGCCGTTCCGGCTTGTCAGCAAGCTCAATCAAAGCGTTAACTATGCTTTGCATGTATTTTTTGATTTTATAGCTTTCCGGCGACCAGATAGGAAGAGAGTCCAACTTCTCGTCAAAGACTTCATAGATGCTGTACATTGCGACGGCTGCATAAATTTGGGGACATGTTTTCTTACCACGTTGCAGCTTAACTAATGCCTTAACACTTTCGTGCAGGCTTTTCGGCACGCGGATAGGTATAGAAACATCATCACCCACTTCGTTCACGCGCCCTGAGCCTGGTTTTTTCATCGGCACTTTTGAAGATTTACCGCTATCATTTTTCAAAAAAAGCACCCCTATTTATTTTCAAGATGCTTTAAGTATACGAATAGAAACTCAGTAGGCAACAACGGTATTATAATTCTGGCACATAGATAACACCCAGCTTGCCACTGTACAATTGGTTAACCGCAAACTGCCCGACAGGAATAGCCTTGTTAAAGATGCTGTGCTTACCCCAACTCATCACAACTGACACATTCGACTTAATGAACTTGTATAGCTCTGTATCGACGGTCATATGTTCAATGTCATTACCCATTAGCATTGCATCATTGGTTAACTCAGCGAAATCATGGAATGACTGACCAACGAGTATGACTGTCAAATCTAGCACTTTCGCAAGTGCCGCGAATTCAGCCAGCTCCCCCTTGATGCACGCAAAAGTCGGTTCGTCTATAATCACCACTTCGTCTCTTGCGAACTTCATCGAGGACATCAATGAAGTGATCGATGAAGACTTCGTAAGCCTTAGTTGATTTGCGTATGTGGCATAAAGGGCAGTGATTTTTGCACTCAATAGCGAGCTTTTATTGTCTAGCTCGCCTTGCAGGCCAATGTAACTTACCTGACGCCCCTGGGAAAGTGACTGCTCTATATAGCTCAAGCAAATATGGGTTTTACCGCAACCACTCCACCCATCTATAAAAATGAATGGCTTATCATTATGTACTTTTAAGGTAAGCATCTTTTTATCAGGGGTAGGAAACCAAAATCTTAAAAGCTCACTCTCCTTATAGAACGCTCTTCTTACCAGCGCGACAAGGTAGTTTCCTAAATCGCTAGATGCAGGCTCGTATTGGTTGCCTTCTAATTTTGAAATTCGTTCGGCTAACATTCATTTCTCCAAAAAGTTTCCACCACTTTACTTCATTTTTCAATTAGCCAATAAAGGCGTTAGGCGTAAACCCTCTGAAGTGCGTTTCTTCTTCCCTATTGAATCCCCTATTTACCGATAGGCCTCAAACAAACATATAGTGATAGCAATATGAATCTACCTATTTTTACATTTGATTATCTAAATCACGTAGGAACATTAGATATATCTAAAAAAGTAAAACTTAACCATGAAGGCACTAACGGACTTTCTGTTACTACTGAACCTGAAGCATGGAGACGTATAAACAAAGGAGTGACGAGTGGTGATACTTACACACTTACAAAAACTAGCAATAAATTTATTGATTACCATCGGCTAACTGATAAGCAGTTTCAATCTATATTGGATTGGGGTGTTGATAAAGGTTATCTATAAGTTGTTAATAAATTTGAATTCTCATACTTTAGCGATGAGATAAATCAGACTCTAACTTTTAGCTTCTACACATTTGAAGAAGCTAAAATTGAAGCTGAGGATTATTATGCTGAGGTTAGAGAAGTTAGGAGTTATAAGGGAACGCAAGCATTTGCAACACATGTAGGTGAGATGAATGTCGATAACTTCTCATTGATTATGGTAATTTACTGTATTCTAGAAACTAGTTATGATGGAGTTTACTGGCATGACGAACTCGATATCTACGCATATTCAGCACCAAGAGGTGTGATAGTGCAAGCTCAGTTAGACTCATGGCTGATATCTAAAGACTCCACTTAGGAGTCTTTTTTTTAGCAATTTCTAACCCGTGGTAGCCTTTAATTTTTAACTACACATTTGCTTTTGAGTTCAACTTCCATGAGCAAGGTGCATGTCCAATAGAAAGTAGCATGTCATTTACTACGTTGAAGCAATTACTACCTTTAAAGGCAGTAAAGTCTTTACCATGCTTAGTGTAACCCAGTGGAGAAGGGTGACTGGTCTTAATTACTTTAACACCTTCAAGCCTTTCGGAAACCTTATGAGCATGGGTTCCCCATGCGAGCATAACAAAGTCCTGCCGATTGGCCGCGATAAAGTCGATTAAGTCACTAGCAAAACGCTTCCACACTTTTCTATGAGCACCAGCCCTTCCGCGCTCTGTGGTCAAAGACGTGTTAAGCAGTAATACTCGGTCTGTCCAACTCGATAGATCACCATCTGAGACGCGATTATCCACACCCATGGAATGGTTTATTTCTGCAAAGATATTACGCAGCGACGGGGATATCTTATGTCCATCAGCGATACTAAAAGCCAACCCACATGCTTCACCGTTAATGTACGGATCTTGTGATAAAAGAAGCACAGAAAAGTCATGCAATTCCGTCATTTCAAATGCTTTGAAAATATTGGCCGGAGAGGGGCAAATCGCCTCTTTTTGAAGCTCCCCAAGATAAGCGTTTATTTCAATTAGGTTGTCTTTCTGAGATTCAAAAAAAGGCTTCCATGAAGCCTTTACATTCTGAGGGTTTGCTATCATAAGCTCTTCGGAAACTGCTTTGGCTTGAGGCCATTTTTTTGGCGTACCGCATTAATTGCTTGCGGGCTACCTGTAACATAGTCACATTTGTAAATCTTCTTGAGGTCAGAGCAGGCATCGGTAAAGCCTTCTTTAGCCCACGCTACTAAAATATCACCTGCTTTTTCAGGCGGCAATGAACCACGCAACAAGCGCAGACCATCAATGTCTTTGGTTTGATATTGTTGAGGCATTATAACTCCTATGAAATGTTAAAGTGGTTTTTCGATATGAACGAAGAGTATTCGTCGGGGCTGACCACCTTTGCCCCTAATGCTTTCGCCTTAGCAAATAGCTCAGCATTAAGGCGCAGGTGAGGATGATACCGCATATTTATTAAGTCTGCATAATTCAACCCTAATTTCTTTGCCAACCCCATTAACTCTGCGCATGTTGTTGATGTTACAGTAGTGAAAGACGTGTGCGGCCAGATCCGCTTAGGAATGCTTTTCACGATAGGCTTCATTACAATCATTTTTGGTCTTCCACCTTAGATTGCTGACTAGTGAAAAGCTTCACAATGCTTCTGATCAGTAAAACAAGTGGAGTCACCATGATTTCTCCAAAGACAGACGCCTCTCTCTCGAAACCCGTCTTCCCACCCCATGGGGGATTTTTCTTCAGTTCCTCTCGCCTAAACTTGTTCATCAGACATGCTCCAGTACATAGGTAAATGATGAACAAAAGAATATAGAGATTTAAATCAGTCATACGTGTACTTTCTCCGTTTCATATATTGCTGGATTTGGTGATCTTCTAACAACTGCTCAAACAACTGAATCTTCACCGTCAAACTTGACGGCAATTCAAAAAAGTTCCTACTAGTCCCTTCGTGGATCTTCTTTACAAGTCGCATTTTGAAACCTGAACAATCATCAACTTCGAACAGACGGTCATTAATATCAATAGAAACGACACCGCCTGCTTTGATTGTTTTTACAAACGGCATACCTGATAACACATGTAAAAATGTACCAGGGGTTGCAGCCCCCTCAACACACAGTGTTTTCATCCAACTATCAATTTTTGGAGGAAGTGGCTTGTTCATCGCAAGATAGTATGAAGCGATTATAATCTGATCGTTAAGAGAAGATTGAGCTTTATCGCTTAGCAAATCAATTTGTTGAGAATCGAGACGGTAATCTACTAACATGGTCACGAAATCTTTCAGCAAGCGACCAGAAAGCGTTTTCGAACTATCTTCTTTTTGTTCACGACTAAATTCAGACTTTCTATTTGTCATTTGAAGGTAGTGATCACGACAGGCTATTGTTGGGCCGAAAATTCGCATTGAGCAATCTTCATCGAGCACCTCGCGTGAGCCTTCAAGATAGTCGTTCAATATAATTTGGTTAAGTATTGCATCATCGTCTCTAAACGGTGAGCTAATAGACACCGTATAGCTTCCTGTATTTACATCACTAAGACTGTAGACCCAATCGCGCCTAGTTTGTGTTCTAACTAAAAAGCCTTCGCCGTTAATTATTTTTATCCCATGCCTTGGAGGCAGCACACAAAGACGCCCGACATCAGAGCGATATTCTTCTTTAGAGTTGCCTATGACACTGCCTGCGGTCACTCCGGTATAGAGCATGGAGACACCAAGCTGATTGACCATATAATCAAACAATTGCAGGGATGCGAACAAATTTATATTCTGCATTAACTGATTAAGAGTGGCTGAGCGAGAGATGAAAGGGTGATTACCAGCTCTAGCCAAAAGATCCATACACTCTATCGCGTGAGCGATCTTCTGCGAAGTAGTCGAATCATCAAAGCTAATACACTCTTCTGCAATAAAATGCCCCTTCACTGGTTTGAACCGCTCAACAAGACCGTCAAAACTAACCTTTATCACAAAAATGAAGGCTTCTTTAGGTTCATCTCCAAATGCGATATCTGTTTTTCTGATGTTATTGTTAGGAAAGAGGTAACTTCGGTAGTGCCCAGTTAGAAAACCGTCATAGGATTTCAGCCTACCACCTACGTTCACGACAGCATATGCAAACTCGTACCCAGATTCAGTCTTCGTTATATTAAAGCCATCTTCGCGCAAAGATGCATTCGTGGCATCTATACAAACACCTGAAATAAGCATACAACACCTCAAAATTCATAATTTGAAAATGATATCAGAACTTATTTTTTGAGTGAGATTTTAGTGAACTTTGTGTACGATACTAACTTTGAAATCATTGAGTCTAATTATGAGTGAAAACGATAAACTCGATAGGAACGCAAACGTCCTTGTTTTGACAGTGTTACTATCACCCCCCTTAGCCTTCCTTTTGGCATTTGTTATTTTTTAACGCTAGCGTTGATTCGCTCGTTTAACCCCTTACCTGTTCGCCAGTACACTTTTCGCTTTTGTTTTGCTTGAAAGTGCTCACCCGTCTTGGGGTTACGACACTGGCGAGGTTTAAGTACGGTTATTCCCATTGTCCCGAAGCCACGAATTTCAACTGTACGACCTTTTTCAAGTGCATCAGTTAATACTGAAAAAATACGGTTTACCGATTTTTCGATTAGTGGGACTGGCACATCCTTGTGAGCTATTGATAACTGCTTAATGAGTTCTGACTTCAACATGTGACACCTATAAATAAAAGTCGGACGCAACCACGGACAATGTTATCGGTTTTAAAAACACTTTAAAAGCGGAAATCTGACGTTTGTGCATAGTTAAAGTTTTCACTACACAAACCTTTTTGAAAAAATAGAGTTTATTTTAGAGATGCTAATGAAACCCATTATTCTTGTAGGAGTGACACTGTGTCTTTTTGGGTGCTATGAACCTGAAACCATCACAACAAGTGTCAATGAATTACCCTTATCTTCAAATCCATTTTCAGTAGAGGTCGTTCAGGAGTGCCCAGACGATATCGAGGCTCTGAACGTTGGCGAGATTACCGACCCTTATTCCAGTTACCTTTCTAATTCAGCTACTGGTGATCTGAGCTACAGCCTACGTAAACATGAGGATGGACTGGCATACTTCTGGGTGGCCTATGAACAAAATAACGTCAAAAACTATAAAACGTTTTATGGTATAGATGGTGACAGTTTTACAGTTCATCTGGGTGGTTCGTGCAGTTGTGAAGCGCAAGATGTCGAAATTTTAAATGCCAATAGAGATGCTACTTACACTATCAATAGTATTCCTCAAACACTGGCCGATATTGAAGGCAGAGCAATCATTGAAGATGCCATGCTTTGTAATAATGACATCGTATCAGAAGGTGTGGCAGGTCAATACGCCTCATACATCCGAAACGGTAATGTACTAACATTAGATGGAAATAGACGCCATATTTCACTGGGAGATAACTTCGCTTCAGTTAATATTGATGCGCTTGTTGGTGGCTTAGTTTTTTCGAATCGCAATCTCGGGCTAAAATCCGCTGATTTCGAATTCCATGTACGGGAAGATCTAAAAGAATTCATTGATATTACATACCAACAGTTACCGTCTACCAATAGCGCTGGGGTTTCATTTCTTACCACAGAAATGATGCCGGAAGGTAATACCCCAATAGCTAATGACTTATCTGTAAACATGGGGTATGGCGTAGTCCAATACGATGTTCTAGAAGCAGATTATTTAGTTGGTGATATAGACACTTATTACTCAGTAAATGGTGAGAATAAGGTTAGATGGTCGTTTGTTGTTTCTAGCGAAGCGATGAATTTTAATGCGGATCTTTATTTTCCACCAGATCAAGAACCAAGTTTTGCTTACTCAACCAGTGCAGATAAAGCATCATATGAAGTCAGGATTATTAACACTTCGGGTATTCCTTATAGGTCGTCTCTAGTCAATCCAAACAAAACATCCTCTGAGCAATGGGTCAAATACAGTGGGTTCCCATTCTGATGATATTACGTGCAATCACATTAATACTTGGGCTGGTGGCCTTCTGGTTTATTCTTGCAGCTGTTGGCCTAGAATACAGAATTAACATTGCCGTCGTAACTTGTGCTGGCGTTATCGTCGTACTTAGTGACTGGTTAACGCCACCAACAGAAGATATTGGCAGAGAAGCTTATAAGTTTAAGAATGTTGACACTGACGACACCAAACACATCATTTTGTGGGATAGAAGTAGTATAGATCTGCCAAGCCTCTCATACCTTCAACGATTTAAGTTTGAATCCATTTACTTTTGTACAACAACAGGAGCGAGCCCCGATCTCTCTCTTATAAAGCCAGCGTCACGAGTCGAGCGTGTTAATCACTGGGAGTACAGAACTGACAACGACACTCATCTTAAAATCTATCTAATCCTCGCTCTATATCATGTGTATTTAGAGCATGGCAGTAAAACTGAATTACACATATTCACAAAAGACCCCGATCTTAAGACACGTTTTAAACTACATTGCTCTGCTTACGAGTTCAAGGCAGTTCACTTTATATCTGATCAGGGGTTAGCATGAACATTTTGTATTGGGACATCGAAAATATCAATACTATCAATGTCAGAAAGAATAAGAGGAATGACATCTTTCCTGATGTACATTTTGACAAGGTGCAGTGCTCTTATGCAAGACCGTTTAATGACGTTGAAACACGCATAGGCTTATCGTTTGACGATTTGGAGCTTCACCAACTCAACAGTCGAGGCCCAGATATGGCTGATTTTCACTTATTATCACTCGTGAATATGGACATTATTGAATACGGCAGAGATATCAATATTTACCTGGCTTCAGCAGATAAACTTTTATCTTACCGATTCATTGTATTGGCTCGTAATTGTTCAGTGAACAGGCAAAACATCCACACGGTACTAACAGACGCCGAAATCCGCCAGCGTAGTAAACGAGGTTACGATTTATTTGAAGATGGTGATCTCGCAAAAATACCACCCACTTTAAAATAACCATGTACCAATCTTGGGTATATCAGCGTTAACTTTGGATGGAAAAAACCCACAAAGTGGGTTTTAATGAGATAGCATTAGGTACTCTTAAGAGTTACCTGACGATAGGATTGATTAAACTCCTTCCGTGCTTCCTGGATGGTTGTTTTCACCATGTCTTTAAAATAACTTCCAATTGGTGAGTGCCCGTGTTTTTCAAAGAAAGCGACTTGTCCTTGTAATTCGGCAACACGCTCTGGTTTTCTAGCTCTCTTGAGCTTTCTTCTGAGCGATGAGATACCATGACCAAAATGATCCATAAAGTCTTTCGCGTCTTTGTAAAAGCAACAGCCTAAATAATTGGAGGCCAGTTCTTCGCCCGTATTTCTAACTTCAACAGAAACTTTGGCACTAAAGCACTTGAGTCTGCCAATTTGAACGCCTCGAATTACTTGTTTTGCAAGACTTTCATCCATGTGACTAGTTAAGCTTTCGAGAGATTCATGCTCTTCTTCAGCTTCAAACTTAACGATGAAATTCTTGGTTTTGAACTCAAATAAATCGGTATTAGATTTTGTAAACATGTTTTGTCCTAATTAGTTAACTCTAAAGTGAGTACGATCTAATAGGCTAACTGCACGGGCAATTACGTCACAATAATGTGTCGAACATGCAGTTAAGATTGATTGCTAATTAATCCGATGCTGAATTAGATGCAAATCATTATTGGTAAGCTTTAAAATTGATTTGAGGAATTGTGAAAAGTATTTGAGGTTCATTGCCTTTATCAAGCCGCCTCGGGGGATAAAAGAATAGAACCTAAACAGAAGATCACCAAGAACCACAATTAACGCTAATAGAGCCTTCATTTTGTACAGTAATTCGTGTGGTCTTTCGCTAATTAGATATTTAGAAATTAGCGGGAGCACACATGAACATCTTTATTCTATATGTAACGCGAGAGCTTCAGAATGGTTTCAACACCTTTCCCTACCGTGCTTATAAATGCGCTGATGATGCGTATATTAATGCTGAGATCTTGACTGCTAAAGATGAAGACGTTTCAATATCTGTGCAACTAGCTCAAAGTAATGTGTACAATTCTTCGCATGATGTTGAAGTGGTGACGTGCTGGAAGGATATACCGATACCTGTCGGGGTTTTCAGTGATAAAACAAAAGCCAGAAACTACGCAAACTCAATCGGACAAAAACAATACACAACAATTGATTCATTGACCCTGATGTAATATGCAGCGGATCAAGCGTTTCAAATTCCCAACAAAAAACTGGAAAATGTTTTACCAGTTTTTTGGACTTGGCCTGCTGACCGCCGCTT